>ENA-OQET01000987-OQET01000987.1-human-gut-metagenome-genome-assembly--contig:-NODE-987-length-13645-cov-3.558293_pt1 | contig 13645 bp, 17 predicted proteins | sample MGYA00242800_ERZ504645 | MGnify/ENA primary metagenome ERZ504645 (study PRJEB26092, sample SAMD00036308) | human gut metagenome | host: Homo sapiens | study: EMG produced TPA metagenomics assembly of... | reverse complement strand
GCGCTTTTTTTTGTTTTCCGGAGCACAAAAAAACTGCCCTCTCACAGATTTATCTGTAAAACGGCAGTTTTTATTCTATGCTGTTTCAATCCAAAGATCCATCAGCTACGAGAATACTTCCCTGATGTAATCCCCCCCTGAAACTGCTTCTCTTACTCCGCAGCCTCCATAAGAACCTCATTCTCAGCTTCCTCAGCCATTACTTCCTGATACTTGTCCAGGATGATCGTCTGGATCTGCTCTCTTGTTGCTGAATTGATCGGATGTGCGATGTCACGATATTCACCGTCGCTTGCCTTACGGCTTGGCATTGCGATGAACAGCCCCTTCTCGCCTTCGATCACCTTGATGTCATGTACCACAAACTCATCATCTATTGTGACAGACACAACGGCCTTCATTTTCCCTTCTTTGCTACCTTCCTCACACGTACATCTGTAATATTCATTGCTACTTGCCCCTTTCATTTCGCTAACCGTATCTGCGGAAAACTGATCTTCCGCATTTATAATACGTAGCGTTCGTTTTTCTCTACGACGATCTTCACTTCTCCTTCTTCGCCGCAGTAATATGAATTCGCCCGGATGGTATCCCGGCTCTCAACAATGCAATTCTCAATATGCGTATTATCTCCAAGATATACGTCATTAAGGATCACAGAGTTTTTGATCACACAGTTATTTCCTACAAATACATCACGGAACAGAACAGAATTCTCCACGGTTCCGTTGATGATACATCCGCTGGACACCAGACTGTTCTTCACAGTTGCACCCGGATTGTACTTAGCAGGAGGTACATCCGCGATCTTGGTTTTGATCGCCGGCTCCTGTTTGAAGAAATAGTTCCGGATCTCCGGTTTCAGGAAATCCATATTTGTCTGATAATAAGCCTCTGCAGTAGAGATATTATTCCAGTAGTTATCGATCTTATATCCGTAAATCCTCTTCAGATTTTTGTAACGGATAAGAATATCATTTACAAAATCATGCCTTCCTTCCTGGGCAGCACGCTCGATCAGTTCGATCAGCTGCCTTCTTCGGATGACATAGATACCAGTAGATACCGTATTATAGGAGGAAACGATCGGTTTCTCCTCAAATTCCTCGATCCGACAGTCCTCATTCATGCGAAGAACACCAAATCTCTCAACCTGGCTCTGATCCTTGCATGTAGTACATACAACGGTAACATCTGCTCGCTTTGCGATATGATACTCCAGGACTTTATTGTAATCCAGCTTGTAGATTCCATCGCCGGAAGCGATCACCGCATAGGGTTCATGACTGTTCTTTAAAAAGCTCAGGTTTTGATAGATCGCATCTGCAGTACCCTGATACCATAAGCTGTTATCTCTGGTAATGGTTGGAGTAAAGACATAAAGTCCTCCCTGTTTTCTTCCGAAATCCCACCATTTGGATGAACTTAAATGCTCATTAAGGGAACGGGCATTATACTGTGTCAGCACAGCAACCTTCTGGATATGTGAATTTGCCATGTTGCTGAGGGCAAAGTCGATCGCGCGGTAACTTCCTGCAATAGGCATTGCCGCGATTGCTCTTTTGTTTGATAATTCTCTCATGCGGTTATTATTACCGCCTGCCAAAATAATACCTATCGCTCTCATTCTTTCCCACCGTCCTTTGCTGCAATTACCTGGCCGGCTGCCAGTTCTCCGTCAGGGTAGTCTTCTTTTGTTGTAACACCGGCGATAGCGGTATTCTTACCGATTTTGACACTGTCCGGAATCACGCTGTTTTCGCCGATAGCCACAAGTCCAAAGGAATATACAGCCGGTTTCAGAACATTCGGTACCTCCTCGCCGCATCCGATCACAACATTATTTCCGATGACAACATCTTCTGCCACGATGGCTTTATCCATAACAACGTTCTCACCAACTGCTGTATTCTTCATGATAATAGAATCACGGATCACACTGCCCTTGCCGATGATAACATTCGGACCGATCACTGAATTATGTACTTCACCATAGATTTCTGTTCCCTCACCGATGATACACTTGTCCACAACTGCATCTGCGGAAATATACTGTGGCGGGATCACATCTCCCTTGGTGTAGATCCTCCAGAATTCCTCATAAAGATTAAACTCCGGAATGATATCGATCAGCTCCATATTTGCTTCCCAGTAAGAACCAAGAGTTCCTACATCTTTCCAGTAGCCGTTGTACTCATAAGCAAAAAGGCGCTGCCCCTTCTCTTTACAGTACGGAAGGATATGTTTACCGAAGTCACAGCCATTCTGATCCTTCAGGGCGATCAGTGCTTCCTTCAGAACCGGCCATGAGAAAATATAGATACCCATGGATGCAAGATTGCTGCTTGGATGCTCCGGCTTCTCCTCAAACTCAGTAATACGGCTGCTCTCATCAGTAACCATAATACCAAAACGGCTGGCTTCCTCAATGGGAACCGGCATACACGCGATCGTAATATCTGCCTTGTTCGCCTTGTGGAAATCCAGCATCACTTCATAATCCATCTTATAGATATGGTCACCGGAAAGGATCAGTACATAATCCGGGTTATACTGCTCCATATAAGCCAGATTCTGATAGATCGCATTGGCAGTTCCTGTGTACCATTCACTGCTTGTGCTCTTCTCATACGGAGGAAGGACTGTGACACCGCCTTCATTGCGGTCAAGATCCCACGGAATACCGATACCGATATGTGTATTCAGGCGGAGAGGCTGGTACTGTGTCAGCACACCCACCGTGTCAATTCCCGAGTTAATACAATTGCTCAGTGGAAAATCGATGATACGATATTTACCACCAAAAGCGACTGCCGGCTTTGCAACCTTTCTGTCAAACTCCTAACCCTGCTGCCTTGCCCACCGGCCAAGAGCATGGCAATCATCTCTTTCTTAATCATGCGATCACCTCTTGTATGTTATGATTATTCCATTATAGCATACTTTACTGTATTAGTGAACATTTTTTACAATTATTTTAGCTGTATTTTACTTTTTTTATCGCTATTGTATATTATAAATTGGTAAGACTCATCATTTTTTTCATCCTCTGGTAATTTTCAACATTTTTCGATGTTATTTTCTGGTTACTTTTATATTCCGGAAAAAACCGCTTTTTTAGCCAAAAGAACCACTTTTCAATTGTTTCTGTTGGCGTTATAATAAAACAGACAAAAGAGCTACGAAAATAACATATATATAAGGAGATTATTATGTATCAGATAGACTTTCATAAACCGCTCCATATTCATTTCATCGGGATCGGAGGCATCAGCATGAGCGGCCTTGCCGAGATCCTTCTGGAAGAAAATTTCCGGATTTCCGGTTCCGATGCCAAATCCAGCCGCTGACCCGCACACTGGAAGAACGTGGCGCTGTGATCTATTACGGACAGCGCGCTTCCAACATCAAGGATGATGTAGATGTGGTTGTCTATACAGCAGCGATCCACCCGGACAACCCGGAATTTGCCTGTGCGAAAGAAAAAGGGCTTCCAATGCTCACCCGCGCAGAGCTTCTGGGACAGATCATGCGGAACTACGATACACCGATCGCAATTTCCGGAACCCACGGAAAAACCACTACTACTTCCATGGTTTCCCATATCCTTCTTGAGGGTGACTGTGATCCTACCATCAGTGTTGGCGGAATCCTTCCTGCTATCCACGGAAACATCCGCGTTGGAAATTCTGAGACCTTTATCACAGAGGCATGCGAATACACCAACAGCTTTTTAAGCTTCTTCCCTAAGATCAGTGTGATCCTGAACATGGATGCCGATCATCTGGATTTCTTCAAGGACATCGATGACATCCGCCATTCCTTCCGGAAATTTGCAGAGCTTCTCCCTGCTGACGGTACTCTGATCATCAACGCCGACACACCGGAGTATGAGACGATCACCCGGGAGCTTCCATGCAATGTTCTTACCTATGGTCTGGAGCACGATGCCGATTACACCGCAGCAGACATTACCTGGGATAAATACGGACATCCTTCCTTCTCCGTTCTCTTCCGGGGCAAAAAGATCGGCAGCTATTATCTGCGTGTACCGGGTATCCACAACGTATCCAATGCACTGGCCGCCATTGCCGTAGGACGCCTTCTGGACCTTCCGGATGATGTGATCGTCAAAGGTCTCGGAAGCTTTACCGGTACAGACCGTCGTTTCCAGTATAAAGGTGAGATCGGCGGTATCACCATCATTGATGATTACGCGCATCATCCATCCGAGATCGAGGCAACCCTTCATGCTGCAAAGAATTATCCGCATCAGAAGGTATGGTGTGTATTCCAGCCTCATACCTACACACGTACCAAAGCTCTTCTTCCGGAATTTGCAAAAGCGCTGACTCTGGCCGATCATGTTGTACTGGCTGATATTTATGCCGCACGTGAAACAGACAATCTTGGTATTTCTTCCCAGGATCTCCAGAAACAGATCCAGGAACTTGGAACCCCCTGCGAATATTTCCCGACTTTTGATGAGATCGAGAGCTTCCTCTTAAAAAGTTGTGCACATGGTGATTTGTTGATAACTATGGGCGCCGGAGACGTTGTAAATATTGGAGAACACCTTCTCGGAAAATAATTATCCACATTATCCACATGCTTATGCACATTTCAGACGTGCCTGGCATGTGGATTTTTTTGTGTATAACCTACTTGACATAATTCAACAGCCAAATTCAACAAATACCGCATTTTTCTTACAAAATTAAGGTTTTTGTTAGTTGCTGATAATGTTATCCTCAAAGTTTTCCACACTATCCACATTTTCCACATGGAAATTGGTGCACAACTTCTGTGAAAATAGACTATTCTCAAGTAAAAGCGGTTGTGCTATAATCCTTTTTAGCATGGCGGACTTTTGGATATCACCTGAAATATCTGCTGTATTTTAGAAAGGGAGCTGCTGATCATGAGCCTGATTTCACTTCAGAATTCCTCAGAACTGGAGGTAACGATTCTTTCCAATCGCTTTATTGACAATTTCATGCCTCGTGCCAACGGGGAGTTCGTAAAGGTATATATCTACCTTCTCCGGATGGTATCTGCCGCTCCTTCTTCTTTCAGCCTGGAGCATATGGCAGACAGCCTTTTCTGCACGGAAAGAGATATTTCCCGTGCGCTGAAATACTGGGAAGGTGAGAAACTGATCGCATTAACCTATACTGCAGATCAGAAGCTTTCCGGGATCACTTTGCTGGAACCCTTTGCGGATACCGGTCATAGAGAGAGCAGCGCTTCCGTGGATACTTTCACCGGTTCCGGCAATTCTGCTTCCGTTTCCGGGAACACGGATCCGGGAGTCCCAAGCTCCGCTGATTACATTCTCAGTCTCACTCCTGACCGGATCAGAGAACTTAAGCAAAACGAAGAGATCAGTCAGCTTCTCTATATCACAGAGCAGTATCTGACCAAAAACACTGACGCCTACAGAAAATGCAGAAGATCCTTTTTTTCTATGATGAGCTCCATATGTCTGCGGATCTCATCGAATATCTGGTGGAATACTGTGTTTCCAGAGGCCGCAAGAGTATGCGTTATATTGAAACTGTTGCACTCGCCTGGGCAAAAGACGGCATCACCACCGTCGAGATGGCCCGGGATGCCAGCTCCCGTTTTTCCAAGGATTATTACACGATCCTGAAAGCTATGGGGATCAGCGGCCGCAATCCTGTTGATAACGAGATCACTTACATTGATACCTGGCGCAAGACCTACGGTTTTGATCTGGAGCTGATCCAGGAAGCCTGCAGCCGTACTGTCCTTTCCACCGGACAGCCCAGTTTCCAATATGCAGATAAGATCCTCTCCGGCTGGAAAAAGAAAAACGTACATACGCTGGAGGATATCCGGCTTCTGGATGCCGCACACAAAAAACGCCAGCTTGAGAAATCCGTTTCCAGGAAGAAGCAGCCCCAGACTCAGCCTCAGAATAGCAACCGCTTCAATAATTTCCCACCAACGTGATTATGATTTTGCGGAATATGAGAAACGTCTTTTAAATAATCAGTAACAGAACCTGGAAGGAGCGCTTTATGCCTTTACAGAATTTTCAATATGATACTATAATGAGAGAATACAGCCGCCGGCAGGCACAGAACCACCGTATTCTGGAGGAGCACACAGCCGAAGCCTACGGAAAGATCCCCCGTCTGAAAGAGATCGATGACGAGGTGGCAACTTTAAGTGCTGACAAAGTCCGTCGCCTTTTAAACGGCGAAGAAAAGGGAACTTCGGATCTGAAGGCAGCCATCCAGGAGCTTTCCGATGAACGGATCACCCTTCTTGTTGCAAACGGCTTTCCCGGAGACTATCTTGAGATGCCTTATACCTGCCCTGACTGTCAGGATACCGGCTATATCGGCAGCCGAAAATGCACCTGTTTTAAAAAGCTGAGATCGAACTGCTTTATGCACAGTCCAATCTGAATGAAATTCTCGAAAAAGAGAATTTTGACAGCTTTTCATTTGACTATTATTCTGCTACAATAAAAAATCGAAGCCACGGGACTGTCTGCCCTGGAAACAGCCAGACGGGCCTATGACACTGCACAGCGCTTTGTGCAGAACTTCGACCATAAATTTGAAAACCTGTTTCTATATGGTGATACCGGTGTGGGAAAAACCTTTCTTTCACACTGCATCGCCCGAGAGCTTCTCAGATCCACCCACTGTGTCCTGTACTTTTCCGCCTACGATCTTTTTGATATGATGGCTGCGAATTCTTTTTCCCGAAAAGATACCGGCACAGACGAGGAACTGATCTATGACTGTGATCTTCTGATCATTGATGACCTGGGAACGGAGCTTACCAACAGTTTCGTATCTTCACAGCTTTTTCTCTGTCTCAATGAGCGGATCATGCGCAGGAAATCCACGATCATTTCCACGAATCTGACGCTCAAAAATTTCTCGGATACCTATTCCGAGAGAACATTTTCCCGAATTGCCAGCAACTATCAGATGATATCGTTGATCGGGAAGGACATCCGTATACAGAAAATATTTTTAGGAGGAAATTAAAATGGCACAGGTAAATACAAAAGATTTTTCCACACTCCCGGTAGGAAGACTTGGACTGATTCCCCTTCAGAGCTGCAGCTCATTAGGCGCGAAGGTGAATGACTGGCTGGTCAAATGGCGTGCCGAAAGACAGTATCCTGGAATGGACTCCTTTGCATTCGAGGGATACAAGCGCGATTCTTACATTATTGACGCCAAGACTCCACGTTTCGGCTCCGGTGAGGGTAAATGCACCATCAACGAATCTGTCCGCGGTGATGATATCTACGTAATGGTAGATGTGACAAATTACAGCTTATCCTATCCAATCGGACCTTACACGAATCTTATGTCCCCGGATGATCATTTTCAGGATATGAAGCGTGTTATCGCCGCTGTAGGCGGAAAAGCCCGCAGAGTCAACGTGATCATGCCATATCTCTATGAGAGTCGCCAGGACAAACGTGTCGGAAGAGAGTCTCTTGACTGTGCCAATGCACTTCATGAGCTGATCGATATGGGTGTTGAGAATATCATCACCTTTGATGCACATGATTCCCGTGTACAGAATGCGACTCCTCTTCATGGTTTTGAGACTGTACAGCCATCCTACCAGTTCATCAAGGCTCTTCTTAATAATGAAAAGGGACTTCATATCGACAAGGATCATTTCATGACGATCAGCCCGGACGAAGGAAGCATGAACCGTGCGATCTATCTCGCCAATGTCCTCGGTGTTGATATGGGTATGTACTATAAACGTCTGGATTACTCAAGATATGTAAACGGCCGTCATCCGATCGCAGCATATGAATTCCTCGGACCAAAGATCGAGGGCAAGGATATGATCCTGATCGATGATATGATCTCCTCCGGTGATACGATCATTAAGATCGCGTCTCTCCTGAAAGAGAAAGGAGCAGGCAGAGTTTACATCTGCTCTACCTTCGGATTCTTTACCGATGGTCTTGATAAATTTGACGATGCTTACAAGAAGGGCTACTTCGACAAGCTCCTTACTACTAACCTGGTTTATCAGTCACCGGAGCTTCTTGAGAAGCCATACTACATCAGCTGCGATATGAGCAAATATATTGCTCTGATCATTGATACGCTGAACCATGATACCTCTGTCAGCCACCTTCTGAATCCGGTAGACAGAATCAAACGCTGCGTAACAAATTACATGAGCCAGCATGAGAAATAAATAAATCATAACGCACGCAAAGCGGCTGCACCTTCTGAGAACGATATAACAGTCTCTCAGAAAGCGCAGCCGCTTTATATTTCTGTAACAGACGGATATCCATGATCCGCATCTGCTGTCTGCTTTGCTTTTGATCTTTATGCTGAAATCTTCCTGCAAAAGCTCACATAGGAAGCTTCTGATAGGGAATCCTCTCTTTATCCAGGATCTCCATTTCTCTTTTATGGCAGGTACTTATGATCACCTGTCTGTTTTCTTTATGCAGCCACCTGAGAGCCGCTGCAAGACGTTCTTCATCATACATGCCAAATACATCATCCAGGATCACAGGGAACGGTTCCTCTTTGCAGAAAAGCTCTCCTGCTGCCATACGAAGGGCAAAATAAATCTGCTCCAGTGTCCCGCGGCTCAGTCTCTCAATGGATACGATACGCTCCCCTGTGTTCACAGACATATGCAGTGCCTCATCCATCAAAACCTCCTGGTATCTGCCACCGGTGATCTCACTTAATATCTCAGATGTACGTTTTTTCAGACGGACCCCTACCTGATCCGTAATGTTTCCGGAAAGTGCCTCAATCGTCTCCATGGCCATATTCAGCGCCTGGATCTCTGTTTCCTCCGGAGTGATCACTTCTGTATTTTCTTCACATTCCGCCAACTCTGCCTGCAGGTTCTCCAGCGCTGTATGCTTCTCTTCGTAGTCACTGTCCAGACTGTTCCGGTTCCAGGTCAGCTCTTCATGTCTGGAATGCCAGCGCTCTCTCTGACGTTCTCTCTTATTCAGCTCCCTGCTGAGCCGTATGCGAAAAAACAATGCCGCTACAGAAATCGCCGCAGTTGCCACGCCTGCCAGAACACTGAAAATGACCTGCCCGGAAAAAAGCTGACCAGGCAGCCGGTACCGGCAATCCCACCAAGCAGCACAACTGCCAGAACTGCATCTGTCAGCTCCCGCCTTCTTTTTACACGATCGATCCGAAGCTCAAGAAGATCCTCTGTACTCCGTTCTCTGGTCCCTATGTTCATCCCGTCCTGCTGCTGCATGATCCGGTCACGCTTCTCATCCAGTTCACGGATCTCTCTACGGATATATTTCCATGTTTGCGGAAATCTTTTCTTTTTCCTTTTCCAGATCTTTTTTTCGCCGGGCCGCTTCTGTCAGATATCCTTTTCTGGACATTTTCAGCATCTGCATGGCTCGTCCCATGTCAATGGAACTGTCACCGGTTCCCTGATAACTGGCCATGTAATTCTGCAGTTCACGTACGAGATCTTTTCCTGTAACGCTTTTCAGCTGTGCCACAGACACCGTATTATCATAAACTGCCTCACTTACATTTCCCAGAATAGTCCCAAGAGCTCCCTGTTCCGCATCCACAAGACTGCCATCATCTTCACAGAGAAGCTCTCCCAGCTTCTTTTCTTTATAAAAATTCCTGGTAAGACGATACTTCTTCCCCTTGCTTGTGAACCACATGATCCCACCATATTCTGCCGGATTTTTCCACGGTTCATATTTTGTATATGTATCGTTCAGAGCAGCCTTTCCCCGCAGTCTGCGAACGCCGTAAAACATGGAGCGGATAAATGTATGTGTGGTAGTTTTTCCACTCTCATTTTCACCGTAAAGTACGTTGATCCCAGGCGAAAGCTCCATATCCTTGTCCCGGATCTTCCCGAAATTTTTTATTTTTAAACGTCTGATAACCATCTTATGCTATCCTCCTGTGCTGCCCCTTTATCGCCGGCTGCCTGTCTCAAGCAATGCCTGAAGCCCATAATACAGCGCCTTTTTTTCCACGGTATCCATACCCTTTTTGGCCAGAAAATAGCCGATATAATCACCGATCAGAGTACCGCTGTAGCGTTTGTAGAGCTCACCAAGATCATACGCCGGCCAGGATTCATCCACAACATCGGTAACATTTCCGAGACTTTTCAGTTTCTCAGGGATCAGAAGAAGATCCGGCGAACGCATTCCCTGAAGAACGATCCTGTAGATATTCCTTCCTCCTCTGCGGAAAATCTGGGATTTTACCGCTTCTTCCAGAGATATCTGTGTAGTTTCCTCGTGAAGTGTCATTACCAGCTGCTGATAGGAACGACAGGCAAAGGGAACGAACTCTGTACGGATCCTTCCGTTGATCAGTCGTCCCTCCATATATCCATGTTCCCCTGTATCATTCCTGTCAATGGGCTCCAGAGCCCCGGAAAAGGCCGCCTGGTCACGGATCAGGATCTGCGGCTTGTGGATATGCCCTAACGCCACATAATCGAAGCCTGATGCCGCCAGAGCTGCTGCACTGAGAGGAATATGCTTCTCATCGCCGCCATGGGCCAGCAGAATATGGATTCCTTCTTTCTGGACAGGGACAGCCTGATCATAAAGTCCGTCTTTTATTTCCCGGTCATAGTAACTCAGTCCATATACATAGACATCAAGCCTGGGATCTTTAACGCAGGTCAGTTCCCTGCTCCTGAAAAATATAACATTGGAATTCCACTCAAACGTATTATAAAAAGAATCTCTGCTTATAAAATCATGATTTCCTGCCATCAGATACACTCTGGTATCCGGGATGGTGGAAAACAGATAATTTACTTCCTTAAGCTCTCTCATAAGAGGCTGGCGGTGGAACAAATCTCCGGATATAAATAGCAAATCCACCGGATCTTCGCGGATGCCCGCAATAACCCGGCGGAAAGTGCTCCAGATTTCTTCCTCCCGCTCTTTGCTCCACGGGCAGCCCCTGTCGGGAACCGCGCCCAGATGCACGTCTGCAAGATGAATAAATCTCATAATGTTCTCCCTTGTGTGTCAGTCACACATATCAATACCTGTTGCCAATTTCTCCCTGCTGTTCTCTGATCTCAGGAGCACAGAACGTCCTGCTGTGCAAAAGTGTTCTGATCAAAGATCGCAGTTCTTTACAGTTCTCGGGAATGGGATCACGTCACGGATGTTGCCCATACCTGTAAGGTACATGACACATCTCTCAAATCCAAGACCAAAGCCGGAATGACGTGTGGAACCATATTTACGAAGATCCAGATAGAAATCGTAATCCTCCGGTTTCAGACCCAGCTCATCCATACGTGTTTTCAGCTTGTCGTAGTCATCCTCTCTCTGGCTTCCTCCGATGATCTCTCCGATTCCCGGCACCAGACAGTCCATAGCCGCAACTGTCTTTCCATCCTCGTTGAGTTTCATGTAGAATGCCTTGATCTCCTTCGGATAATCTGTAACAAATACCGGTCTCTTGTAGACCTGCTCTGTCAGATAGCGCTCATGCTCTGTCTGAAGATCACATCCCCAGAATACCTTGTAATCAAATTTGTCATTGTTCTTCTCAAGGATCTCAACAGCCTCTGTATAGGTCACATGCGCAAATTCAGAATTAAGCACATGGTTCAGTCTGTCAAGAAGCCCCTTGTCAATGAAGGAATTGAAGAAGTTCATTTCCTCCGGTGCATTCTCAAAGACATAACGGATCACGTATTTCAGCATAGCCTCTGCAAGCTCCATAGCATCCTGAAGGTCTGCAAACGCACACTCAGGCTCGATCATCCAGAACTCAGCTGCATGACGGGTAGTGTTGGAATTCTCAGCACGGAAGGTCGGTCCGAATGTGTAGATATTGCGGAATGCCTGTGCATAAGTCTCTCCGTTCAGCTGTCCGCTTACGGTAAGGTTTGTCTCCTTTCCGAAGAAATCCTGTGAATAATCAACACTTCCATCCTCTGTCAGCGGAATATTCTTCGGATCCAGTGTTGTTACCTGGAACATCTCTCCTGCACCCTCACAGTCACTTCCTGTGATCAGCGGTGTATGCACATAGACAAAGCCTCTCTCCTGGAAAAATTTATGGATCGCATATGCACAGAGAGAACGTACACGAAATACAGCCTGAAAAGTATTTGTTCTCGGTCTTAAATGTGTCATGGTCCTTAAGTATTCAAGACTGTGTCTCTTCTTCTGAAGTGGATAATCCGGTGCGGAAGCTCCCTCTACAGATATCTCTGTTGCCTGGATCTCAAATGGCTGCTTCGCCTGAGGGGTAGCTACCAGCGTTCCCTTAACAATGATGGCCGCTCCAACGTTCAGCTTGGAAACCTCTGCGAAATTCTCCATGTTATCGTGATATACGATCTGAAGAGTTTCAAAAAAGCTTCCATCATGAAGTACGATGAATCCAAACGCCTTGGAATCACGAACACTTCGTACCCATCCACCTACGGTGATCTCTTTGTCGAGATACTGTTCACGGTTTCTGTAAATCTCTTTCACTGTTGTCAGTTTCATAATCTATACCTCATTCCTCATATTCAGGATCACACGTCCCTGCGGACCTCCAAACGTCCGTATCGAATTAAGTATAGACTATTCTCATGGTTCGTGCAAGGAGTAATTGCCCTGTCGGACAGAAAAATAGCGGGCCGCCGAACAGAAAAATCCCGCCTGGCGGAATGTCTCCGGCAGACGGGATTTTTCTGTCTGTTATACCATTAATAATAAGATGCGTTGATACTTCCTGTGTTGAGATAAGTAATGCAGTAATAGTAGATCCTCTTGAATGTCTTTGTTGTGTAATGAAGTCCGTCATCGCCATCATCCACACCATCATAGCGGGCATTGGTCCCGTAGCCTTTTTTCATAAGTACGCTGTACATATCAATATATTTGTAATACAGAGAAAGACCGGAACGGATCTTGCTGTTGAATTCTCTTACCTGTGCTTCTGTACGGGCGCCTCTTCCCGTTTTTGTGATCATGGTACTGTTGACGGGATTTACAGACATGTAAAAGAGCTTACAGTTCTTACTTTTCAATGTGGATGCGATACTGGTCATATAGCTGACATAATTGCCTGCATTTCCCAGGTCATTGACACCCAGATTAAAGATAACGGCGATCGGTTTGGAACCTTCTGTTTTGTCGATCTCTTCTATAAGCTGTGCATATCCTGTATCCCGGAACCAGCTCAAGCCCTTTCCTGGGTTTGCAACAAAAGAAACCCCATTTGTTACAGAACTGCTCATCTGTTTTTTCAGTGTCGCCTGTATTCCTGCAGTACGGGAATCTCCCACAAAAATGACCTTACTGTACATCATACCGATAGCCGGATGAGCCATCTCATCGGAACTGATGTCCTTCTCCAGTGCACGGTTAAATACCGTCGCATACAGATTGGTATTTTTGTTGATCCGCAGAAGTTCACCGGCTTCATAATCCGGATCTGTGGAAGAACCGGTCCGTCTGGTCTTAGACCAGCCCATAAATGTATAACCTGTCGCATTGGATACAGATGGGAGCTTTAAGGTAACCGCCCCTTTTCCAAAGTGTTACTGTCTTCCATACGGTTCCGTTTGCCTGCGGAGATTTACTTTTACTGACTGCATCTGTACAGAATAGTATCTGATATTA
>ENA-OQET01000986-OQET01000986.1-human-gut-metagenome-genome-assembly--contig:-NODE-986-length-13657-cov-2.543607_pt1 | contig 13657 bp, 15 predicted proteins | sample MGYA00242800_ERZ504645 | MGnify/ENA primary metagenome ERZ504645 (study PRJEB26092, sample SAMD00036308) | human gut metagenome | host: Homo sapiens | study: EMG produced TPA metagenomics assembly of... | reverse complement strand
GGCAGCAGATAGATCCGGAAAGTATATGCAGACCAGGGAATGCGTGCCATCTGCTATGGCATGGGAGACGGACTGGATGAAGTGAGAAATGCTTCTCTGGCAGCGAAGAATGTGGTCGTATCTCCGGCAGCATTAAAAGCAGCGCAGTATCTGCAAAAGAAGTTCGGAACACCATATGAGATTGCCTATCCACTGGCATCAGAACTTGTGCCGGAAGTGAATTATCAAGGAAAGAAGATCTTGATCGTACAGCAGCAGGTGATTGCAAATGCAGTGCGTAAGGAGATTGAAAAACGAACCGGGGAAAAAGAAGCAATCACAACAGCGACATGGTTCATGCGGAAAGAGGAGATTTTAACGGATCTGAATGTTGATGCCGCAGATGATATTAGTCTGAAAGAAGAGGATGATTTCATTTCACTGGTGGAAAAAGAAGGATATGATGTAATCTTTGCAGATCCGTGTATGGAGCGGATGATTCCGGGATTTGAAGGGACATTTATTCCGCTGACGCATTTTGCAGTGTCAGGAAAGCTTAACGTGTAAGCAGGATATATGGGAAACCTATATATTTTAGACAGGGGGAAGAAACGGATGATAACAAAGAAAATCCGTGTCTACGGAATTGTGCAGGGCGTCGGCTTCAGACCGACTGTGAGCCGTCATGCAGCGGCTGCCGGAATCACCGGAAGTGTGTGTAACAAAGGTCCCTATGTGGAAATCTTTGCACAGGGAGAGGAAAAATGTGTAAAAGATTTTCTGGAGAGACTGGAAAAGCAGCCACCGAAGAGAGCAGCCATATTGAAGATCAATACAGAAGATGTAAAAGAGGAAGAATACGGGAAATTCAATGATTTTCAGATCATAGAAAGTGAGAAGACAAAAGGGGAGATATTTGTCTCGCCGGATATTGCAATCTGCGAAGAATGCAAGAAAGAAATGTACGATCCAAAAGACCGGCGTTATCTGCACCCATTTATCAACTGCACCTGCTGCGGACCGAGACTTACAATCCTGGATGCGCTTCCATATGACCGGGAACGGACCAGCATGAAGGAATTCCCGATGTGTCCGGACTGTGCTTCGGAGTATGAGAATCCGGCGACCAGACGTTATGATGCGCAGCCGGTATGCTGCAACGATTGCGGTCCGGAAGTGTATCTGATTGGAAGAACAGAACGCGGAAGAGCTGCAATTATTGCCACAAGAAAAATGATCCATGATGGCGGGATCGTGGCAATCAAGGGAATCGGTGGATTCCATCTCTGCTGTGATGCGACGAATGAGGAAGCAGTACAGAGACTGCGGACATTAAAGAACCGTCCGGCGAAACCGTTTGCCGTGATGGCGCGGGATGTGGAAGCGGTAAAGCAGGAATGTCTGGTAAATGAAGTACAGGAGGAGATTCTGGATGGACACCAGAAGCCGATCCTGTTACTTGAAAAACGGAAAAAATCTGCAGACAGTACAGGTCTTTGCAAGTCTGTCGCTCCGGGGAATCCGAAAGTCGGTATCATGCTCCCATACGCTCCGGTACAGATGCTGTTATTCCGATATGACGACGGGATCCAGATGCCGGATTATCTGGTGATGACGAGTGGCAATGCATCCGGTGCACCGATCTGCAGGGATGACAAAGAAGCGGTGGAGGAACTGTCACAACTATGTGATCTGATCCTCTCTCATGACCGGAAGATCCGGATCCGTGCGGACGATTCGGTGATGGATTTTTATAAGGGAGAGCCTTATATGATCCGGCGCTCCAGAGGCTATGCACCGCTTCCGACGATGGTGACAATGCCGTGGAAAGGACAGGTGCTGGCCGCAGGCGGAGAACTTAAGAATACATTCTGTATCGGAGTGGATGGACGTTTCTATCTATCCCCGTATGTAGGGGATCTGGAAGATCTCCGTACTGTAAAAGCGTTGAAAGAGACGATCTACAGATTCGAGACACTTCTGGAGGTAGAACCGGAAGTTGCAGCATGTGATCTGCATCCAAAATACAACTCGACAGTTGTTGCAGAAGAACTGGGACTTTCAGTCGTGAAGATCCAGCATCATTATGCACATATTTTATCCTGTATGGCAGAAAATGATCGGAAAGAGCAGGTGATCGGCGTGGCATTCGACGGAACCGGATATGGTACAGATGGAACCATCTGGGGAGGCGAACTTCTGCTTGCAGATTATCACGGATTTGAACGGATGGGAAGTATCGAACCATTTCTTCAGATCGGAGGCGATATTTCTGCTAAAGAAGGATGGCGAATTGCAGTTTCACTGATCTATCAGCAGACACAGGATAAAGAGCAGACAATGGAGATTGTAAAGAAGATTAACCTGTGCAGTGAACCGGAATGCAAAGTGCTTCTTGCCATGGCGGATCGGAAAATGAATGCTGTGACATCGACCAGTGCGGGACGTCTGTTCGATGCAGTCAGTGCAATTCTCGGAATCCGGACGAAGTCTACGTTCGAAGGGGAGGCTTCGATGGCACTTGAATTTGCCGCAGAAGCTTATGAGAAAGAGATCTGGGAAATTGATGAGCCGGCAGATGGTGAAAGCGGTCCGGATGAAGAAAAGAAAGAGCCGGAAGACAGGCTGATAATGAAGACAGGAAGCCTTATAAATATCTGACAGAGAAGAAAACAGAAGGCATTCAGGCAGAAAAATTAGCTTATATCTTTCATCAAAAGCTGGCAGACCTTATAATCTGTGGCTGCAGGAAGATCAGAAAGAAAACAAAATGTAATTGTGTGGCATTAAGCGGCGGTGTATTCCAAAATCGGCTGTTGTTGAGAATGGTTGAAGAAGGTCTGGAAAAAGAACATTTTACCGTACTCAGACATCACCTGATCCCGACAAATGACGGCGGGATCGCACTGGGGCAGGCAGCATATGCCATGCAGTATATTCAGGAGGGAAAATAACATGTGTGTAGGATTATCAGCAAAAGTAGTCCGTATCAGTGATGGTACGGCAGTTGTAGACGCGGGGGTGCAAAAAGATCGGTCTCTTCAGAATTACTGGAAGATCTGGAACCGGGAGATTATGTAATGGTGCATGCAGGAATCGCCATTGCAAAAATTACCGATGAAGATGACAGTGAGACAGATCAGTTGATGGAGGAACTTCTGTAATGAGTGAAGGAAAGAAAACGGCAAGAGAGATCATAGAAGGATATGACGGCCCTGCAGTCCGGATCATGGAAGTATGCGGGACACATACACATGAAATCTTCCGTCTGGGTATCCGCAAACTTCTTCCAAAGCAGGTAGAATTGATCTCTGGTCCCGGGTGTCCGGTCTGTGTCACACCGATAAGTTATATCGATGAGGCAGTTTATCTGGCTCTGGAAAAGAGTGTGACAATCTGTACATTCGGAGATCTGGTGCGTGTGCCGGGAAGTAAGAAGAGTCTGGCAGATGCAAGAAGCGAAGGCGGGAAGATCCATATCGTCTATTCACCTGCCGATGCGGAAAAATATGCAAAAGAACATCCGGAAGAAGAGGTTGTATTCTTATCTGTAGGATTTGAGACGACGACTCCGGCGGGATGTCTGTCTGTCAAAAAAGCAGAAGAAGAAGGAATCACGAACTATTCCATGCTGATCGCAAATAAAACGATGCCGCAGGCATACGAAGCATTAAAAGGAAGCGCAGACATTTTCTTATATCCGGGACATGTCAATGCGATCACAGGAACAAAGCTTTGTGAAGAACTGGTGCAGGAAGGTGTAAGCGGTGTGGTGGCAGGCTTTACGGCAAAAGAACTTCTGACTGCACTGGCAGTTGCGTTGACACATTTTCAGAAAGGGAAACCTTTCTTTGTAAATTGTTATCCGCGTGTAGTGACAGAAGAAGGAAGTAAAGAAGCGCAGAGACTGGTGGATACGCTGATGGAAGCATGTGACAGTGAATGGAGAGGACTCGGAATCATACCGGGATCAGGACTTCGTTTACGTGATGAATGGGGGATGTATGATGCCAGAAAGAAATATCAGGTTCCGAAGATGGAAGGAAGGGTGAATCCGGCCTGTAGATGCGGGGATGTATTACAGGGAAAATGTAAACCATCCGACTGTAAAGTATTTGGAAAGGTCTGTACACCGCAGCATCCGGTAGGTGCATGTATGGTATCCGGTGAGGGAGCCTGTTCAGCATATTATATGTATGGAAGAGAATAAGAAAATAGACGGAAAATAACAAGGAAGTGGACAAGATGAATGAGTATGTGGATAACGAAGCAAGAAAACGAAATTAGTGGGGAAAACTGTGACGATGGCACATGGTGCGGGAGGACACCAGACGTCAGAGCTGATCGATATGATCTTCAAAGCACATTTTGATAATCCGGATCTGACTGCGGATGATGCAGCCGTCCTGGCACCTCCGGCCGGTAAGATGGCAGTATCTACGGATGGATTTATCGTATCACCGGCATTCTATCCGGGAGGAAATATCGGAAAGCTTTCCATTTGCGGTACGGTCAATGATCTTTCATGTATGGGAGCAAAACCATTATACCTGACCTGTGCATTTGTGATCGAAGAGGGATTTCCGATGGAAAAACTGGAAGAGATTGCAGAAGCAATGGAGAAGACGGCGAAAGAAGCCGGAGTCCGGATCGTATCGGGAGATACCAAGGTTGCCGGAAAAGGGCAGGTGGACGGAGTCTTTATCACGACAACAGGTATCGGTGAGATCACGGATGGAGTCGAAGTTGCGGGAAATCTTGCAAAACCGGGCGATGCGATTATTGTGACAGGAGATATAGGAAGACACGGATGCACGATCCTTCTTGCGAGAGAAGATTTTGGAATCGATGCGGATGTGACGAGTGACTGTGCACCACTCTGGGGGAATGTAAAAGCAGTGATGGATGCAACGCATGAACTGCATGTGATCCGTGATGCGACCAGAGGAGGAGTCGGAACTGTGCTGTATGAGATTGCCGGACAGAGCCAGGTAGGCATTCGTCTGGATGCTTCGAAGATTCCGGTTGCACCGGAGGTACGAGGCGTATGTGGAATGCTTGGACTGGAGCCGCTCTATCTTGCATGTGAAGGACGGCTTGTGATTATGGCGCCGAAAGAACAGGCACAGACGATCGTGGATGCATTGAAAGTATGTCCATACTCACAGGATGCGGCAATTATCGGTGAAGTGACCGAAGAGCAGCCGGGAAAGTAGTGATGTTGACGGAGATCGGAACGCAGGCATTACTTCCGCAGCCGGGCGGGGAATTACTGCCGCGCATCTGTTAGGAGGGTATCAATGGATACAAGAGTGGCAGTTATTTCTATCATTGTGGAAAATCCGGAAGCGATCGAGACATTGAATCATCTGCTTCATGAGGCAGGACAGTATATTATCGGAAGAATGGGAATTCCATATCGGGAAAAAGGTATTAATATTATCAGTATTGCGATTGATGCACCGCAGGATGTGATCAGTACGTTATCCGGCAAGATCGGTCGTCTGAGCGGGATATCCACGAAGACGGCGTATTCGAATATTATTACGAAAGCAGGAGAATAAAAATAGTATGATTAAGATTGCAGTATATGGAAAAGGCGGGATCGGAAAATCAACAACCGTGTCTAATGTAGCTGTGGCACTGGCGGAAAAAGGACTGAAAGTGATGCAGATCGGATGTGATCCGAAAGCGGATTCGACGATTGCATTAAGACACGGGGAAGCGGTGCCGACTGTACTGGATCTCTTCCGGGAAAAGAAGCAGGATCTGAGATTAGAAGATATGGTGCGGATCGGCTATCAGGGTGTGATCTGTGTAGAGGCAGGTGGTCCGACACCGGGACTTGGATGTGCAGGAAGAGGAATTATCACGGCACTGGAAAAGTTAAAAGAGACAGGAGCATATGAAGTATATCAGCCGGATGTTGTACTTTATGATGTACTCGGGGATGTTGTATGCGGTGGATTTTCTATGCCGATGAGGAAAGGATATGCGGATAAAGTCTTTATCATCACTTCGGGAGAAAATATGGCAATCCATGCCGGGGCAAATATTGCGATGGCAGTGGAGAATTTCAAGACCCGTGGATATGCGTCTCTTGGAGGGATTATCTTAAATCGCAGAAATGTGGCAAGAGAAGAAGAGAAGGTAAAAGAGCTGGCAGATGATTTCAAGACACAGGTGATAGGAACATTATCTCACAGTGAACTTGTGGCAGAAGCGGAAGAAGAAGGAAAGACGGTCATGGAGTGTTTCCCAGGCAGTGAGATGGCGGAAGAATATAGAAAGCTTGCGGAAGTAATCTATGAGTTGTCAAAAGAATCCGGGGAGGGATGGAAATGTTAAAGAAAGCCGGAGAATCAAGCGGTCTGGAATTCAATTCCCCGGCGCATGGGAACTGGAATATTGTCCATACAGGAATGCTTCTTCCGGAAGCAATCCAGATCTATGTCTGTGCAGATAACTGTATGCGGGGAGTTGTTCTGACAGCAGCCGAGATGAATGCCGCAGACAGGTTCTCTTTTGTGATCGTAGAAGAGGAGGACCTTCTGAATGGTAATCTGGAAGATGTGACGATCGAGGGAGTGGCAGATGTATTAAAGAAACGGGGCGATCATCCGAAGGCGGTATTATTATTTACAGTATGCCTGCATCATTTCCTGGGATGTGATCTGGAACGGGTATATGAAGAATTGGAAGCGAGATTTCCGGAGATCTTTTTCATCCGCTGTTATATGGATCCGATCATGCAGAAGCACGGACTGACGCCGGATCAGAAGCTTCGGAAGTCGATCTACGACGCACTTCCGGAAAGAAATACAGGGAAGTCTGATTCAGAAAGATCAGTGACAATTTTAGGCAGTGATTTTGCGCTGGATGAGACGAGTGATATCAAACGTTTGTTGAAGGCAGAGAATATAGAAGTGAGAGAACTTCCGACCTGTGACTCATGGAAAGCTTATGAGAACCTTGCAGACAGTAGAATATTCATAGCATGCTATCCGCCTGGAAAATATGGACTGGAAAGTCAGGCAGAGAGGCTTGGGAAGAAAGCGTTATATCTTCCGGGAAGCTTTGATTATGAAGAAATCATCAGACAATGGAGAATGCTGGAGCAGACGGTTACGGAAAGTGTAAGAGATGCTGAGATAGATGAGACCATAGAAAGAGAGATTGCATTGTGTGAAGCAGTTTTGAAAAAAACAAGACAAATAATCGGAGATGCACAGATCATGATCGATCACACATTTCATCCAAGACCGCTGGAGCTTGCAAAGCTGTTACTGACACATGGCTTTTCTGTGACAAGAATCTATCTGGATGCGGTAAATCCGGAAGAAAAAGCAACATTTGAGTGGCTGAAACAACAATATCCTGGCCTTTCATATGAGCCGACGATCCACCCAGAGATGCGGGTACGTCCGAGGAAAGAAGAAAATATACTGGCAATCGGACAGAAAGCGGCGTGGTTTACCGGAACGAAGCATTTTGTCAATCTGGTGGAAGGTGCCGGTCTGTATGGATTTGACGGAATCCGGAAAGTGGCAGGATTGATGATAGAAGCCTGGCAGGAAGAAAAGATCCGGAAGATCTGATCATCCGGAAAGGTTGGGGTGCGAAAGCTGCATATGAAACGAAGTTATAAGATCATACCAATTTATACAGCGGATGTATCCGGTGTCTGCTCGGCACTCTATGAACTTGGCGGGATGACAGTGATGCATGATCCGTCCGGCTGTAATTCTACTTATAATACACATGATGAGATCCGCTGGTATGACCAGGACAGCATGATCTATATCTCGGGACTTACGGAGATCGATGCTGTTATGGGAAATGATGAGAAACTGATCCGTGATATCGAGATTGCGGCAGAGGAATTAAAGCCGAAGTTTATAGCACTTGCGGGGTCCCCGATTCCCTATATGAATGGAACAGATTTTGAAGCAATCGCCAAGATATTGGAACAAGATCTCGGGATTCCGGCATTCTCGGTTCCGACAAACGGCATGCATGATTATGTATATGGTGTTGGAATAGCACTTGCAGAGATTGCGAAACGTATCGAAGGAAAGAGAGAAGTGACGCCAAAGAGCGTGAATCTTCTTGGTGTGACACCGCTTGATTTCGGACCACAGGAGCATGTGGATGCATTGATACAGAATGTGGAACAGGCGGGATGGAAGGTTCTGTCGACCTGGGCGATGGGAGATACACTGGAAAACCTTGCTCGTGCACCGGAGGCAGAGGTGAATCTGGTGGTCTCTTCGACGGGACTCCGGGCAGCGGAAATATTGCAGGAAAGATTCGGGACACCTTATGTGACCGGTACACCGATCCGGGGATTTATGGAGGTTCTTTTACATGCGATGGAAGAAAAAAATGCAGGTGTCATATCTGGAATATGAGAAGCGGCTCAGAGGATTTACGCGGGAGTCAGGAAAGAGAGATACAATCATATTGATCGGGGAACCTGTGATCATGAAATCGCTGGCTGCAGCAATTGAGATAAAGTACCGGATAAATGTGAAGGTTATCTGTCCATTAAAGGAAACAGACGGACTGCTTGCAGACGGAGATGTTGCTGTCTGCGGGGAAGAGGAACTGGAGCAGGCACTTCAGAGTTTAAAGAATGTAAAAGGCGTTGTGGCGGATCCATTGTATCGCCCGGTCTGCCCGGAGAATGTGGCATTTTATGAGTTGCCGCATATTGCATTTTCGGGAAGAATTTATAAAAAGAAACTGCCGGTTCTTGCAGAACTTATATAGGCGGTAAGAGCAGAAAGGAAACAGAAATGGACATTTATATTTTGCAAGACACGGACAGACAGTCTGGAATGTAGAGAATAAGATCTGCGGAGCAACGGATATTGAATTGACAGAACTGGGCCATCAGCAGGCAGAAGAACTGGGACAGGCAATTCTGGAGCAGGGAATTCAGATCGATGAGATACTGTATTCACCATTGATCAGGGCAAAAGAGACCGCAAGACACGTATCAGAGGTAACCGGTATTCCGATGCGTGAAGAAATGCGCCTGAAAGAACAGAACTTTGGAAAATACGAAGGTACGCCGAGAAATGGAGAAGAGTTCCAGAGGGCCAAGGCTAATTTTATTAATTCTTATGAAGGCGGTGAATCGATGCTGAAGCTTTGTCACCGGATCTACGATCTGCTCGATGATATTAAAAAAGGAATCAGATCAGAAGACATATCTTCTGGTTGCACATAACGGGATCTCAAGAGCGATACAGTCTTATTTTGGCGATATGACAAATGATGAATTTTGCAAGATTCGGTATCAAGAATTGTGAGATTCGTAAGTTTGAATACGAGGAGTAAGAATAAAAACAAAAAATGAAACATGAAAAATCCACCGTACTTAATAATTTTTTAAATACGATGGATTTTTATGATATTTCATCCAATGGACTATACCTCTTTCTTTCTTCGATTTGTTTTTAATCATTTTTAAATGATGTTAAATTTACGTCCTGGTGGTTTGTCCTCCTTTTCTTTATTAGACTCTTTTCAGTTTAGATTGTCCTCTGCATTGGACTGTACCTCTTTCTTTAGATTTTAAATAAAGATTTAACTGATTGGTGGTCCGTCCTCCTTTTCTTTTGTTGATATTATAAATATCGCACGAAAGTGAAAATGTCAATAGGTAATCTGCAAAAAAATGTGAAAAAATAATAAAAAAGACGAAATATTCTGAAAATAATATCTGCTTGACATGCCACCTACTTACGAACGCATGGCGATAAAAAAGAGAAGTTACCAGTTGTAAAATCAGGTGGTAACTTCTCTGTATTTTATAAATGAATCTAAGGTTATATAAGATAAATGCCGTCGATAAATTCTTTGATAAATGGCAGAGCAGCTCCGATCGCTACTGTATCACCAGGACATTTGCCGGGAATGATGTAACTGGTGTCATCGTCAAAGGTAGAACGCTCAGCCACGTAATGACGGATCTTAGAGAGATCTTCATCTGTAAAGTAAGGGGCAAGATGTCCGCCTAATATAACGGTATGCTCCAGAACCATATGCAGGTTGTTGATCAGAATAGACAGATGTCTTAAATAATCCTCCCATCTTTCTATGCAGCCGATATCGCCGGCTGATTTTTTTTACGAAAAATTCGTCCAGGTTATCGGAATCTCCGAGAAGTGAGTTCACAGAACAGTAGCATTCTGCACAGCCCTGACGTCCACAGTAGCAATCATGACCGCCGGGAACCAGTGTCATGTGTTCGAATGTTCCGCTTTTTCCTGTAGTACCGGTAAGAAGCTGACCATCAACGATGATGGCACCACCCAGATGGTAATTTAAAGAAATATAGGTTACGTCTTTGATATCCGGGCTTTTCCATAATTCCGTGTTACATGCACATTCAGAGTCATGAATGAATTTGCATGGGACAGAAAAAACATTTGTAAATGCTTTCAGGGAAAATCCAGTGCAACTTAATATCTTACCATAAGTAAATTCTGAGCCATCCGGTGAGATCAGGCCCTGAACGCCAAGGCCTATTCCAAGAATGTTATCTTCTTTATAATGATTCGATTCAAAAAATGTCTTTACGGCATTGCTTAATTTGGAAAGATATGCATTGGTCGGTTCAAAAGTAAGCGTTAATTTTTCTTTTGCAATAGCTTCTCCATACAGATTCACTGCGAGAAGCCGTACGGTATGAGACAGGATTTCGATACCAATCGCAATCTGTGCATTTAAAAGAATCTGATAAGCAACTGCCCGGCGTCCGACAGATGAAGAAAGGCGGCCGCATTTTTCAATCAGATTCTGGCTTTCTAACGTCGTAAGATGCTGTGTGACCGTTGGAAGGCTGACAGAAAGCGCAGTTGCAATTTCCTGTTTTGAACAGGATGGATTCATATATATATATTGATAGACGTCTGATAAATTCTTTTTCTTTATATCTGTTAATGAAAATTGTTCCATAATAATCTCCCTTTTATATGCTGCTAATTATATAAAGCAATTTAATAAAATAATTATACAATTTTATCCGTATCTTGAAAAGACTCTTTGCTTTATTAAAAGTGCACAAAATAAATTCGCAAATCTTGTAAATATTTACATCTTGTAAAAAATATAAAAAAGAATTATTATGTAAACACATTAAATAAAACGATTTTATAAAACTAAAATATAAAATTATTTAAAATAACAAAAAGAAAGAGAGGAAACAAAAATGGGAATCATTGAAAACATGAGACTTGATGGGAAAAAAGGATTTGTAACAGGAGCAGCAAGAGGAATCGGAAAGTGCACGGCAACGGCATTTGCAGAGGCAGGAGCTGATGTGGCAATCGTTGACCTTGACATTGAAGAAGCAAAGAAGACGGCGAAAGAGCTCGCAGAAAAGACAGGCAGAAAAGTCATAGCAATCCAGACAGACTGCACAGACAAAGAGCAGGTAGATGCAATGGTAGAAGAAGTTGTAAAAGAACTGGGAGGCCTAGATTTCTGCCATAATAATGCGGGAATCTGCATCAATGCACCGGCAGAAGAGATGACATATGAACAGTGGTTGAAAGTAATCAATATTAATCTGAATGGAATCTTCTTAACGGATATTGCAGCAGGAAAATATATGCTGGAAAATGGCGGAGGTTCCATCATCAATACAGCTTCCATGTCAGCACATATTGTAAATGTACCGCAGCCACAGTGTGCATATAATGCATCAAAGGCAGGCGTGATCCAGCTGACAAAATCACTTGCAATCGAATGGGCAAAACGCGGCGTGCGTGTAAACTGTATCAGCCCTGGATACATCGGAACAGAGTTAACACTGAACTCACCAACACTGATTCCACTGATTGAAAAATGGAATGAGATGGCACCAATGGGAAGAATGGGAAAACCAGAAGAACTTGAAGCAATCTGCGTATACCTTGCAGGAGATACAAGTTCATTTACAACAGGTTCAGACATCGTAGTTGACGGAGCATTTACCTGCTTCTAATATGAAAAAAATATAAGGAAGTTTGTGGCGGCAGACTTCCTTACATTTTAACCTCGGAAAAATGAATGCGAAAGAGAGAGGAAAAGAAAAATGAAAAAATGGGCAAAAAGAATCGGTTATGGAATCGGTGATCTGGGATGTAACCTGGTGTTCAGTACGATGGCTTCGTATCTGATGGTATTTTACACCGATGTATTTGGAATTACGGCGGCTGCGGCAGGTACGATGATGCTGGTAACAAAATTTATCGATGCACTGACTGACACAGGAATGGGACTGATCGTCGACAGAACACATACAAAATGGGGACAGGGACGCCCATATTTTGTGATTGGTGCGATCCCCTTTTGCTGTGTTTACGGTTCTGACATTCTTCGTACCGGACTTTGGAAGTACCGGAAAATTAATCTGGGCATATCTAACTTACTGTCTGCTTTGTACGGCATATACAGTCGTAAATATTCCGTTGAATACGATTGTGCCAAGGCTGACATCGGATATTCATGAGCGTGATATCCTTGTATCCACAAGAATGATCTGTGCGATGGCGGGAACAGCAATCGTTATGTCAATTACAGCACCATTGGTCAAATTCTTCGGACATGGCAACGAAGGAAGAGGATATCTGATCACAATGACAATTTATGGTATTGCAGCAATGTGCATTTTCTTCCTCACATTTGCAAGTACCAAAGAGATCGTTCCACCGACAGCGACACAGGAACACCGTTCACTTCTGCAGGACTTTAAGGGACTGACTGGACAGGCGTGGATTCTGTTCTTGTTGAACCTGTTCTATTTCTCATTATATGTAGTAAGAAATACAACGGTTATCTATTATTTTAAATATAATCTGGGAAGAGAAGACTGGCTGTCACTGGTAGGAATTCTGGGAATCTTGTCCGGATTACCGATGTTACTGGCGCTGCCTGCATTGGAACAGAGATTCAGCAAGAGAAATTTAATGTTCGTAAGTGTGGGGCTGTATGTGATCGGAGATCTTCTGATCTTTATAGGCAAGAACTCGGCAGCATGCCTTCTGGCCGGCCTTGTGATCACCGGACTTGGAATCTATGGAATATTCGGAATTACATTTGCAATGCAGCCGGATGTGATCGATTATTCTGAATATAAGAAAAATGCAAGTGTAGCGGGACTGATCGCTGCATTCCAGGGATTTTTCGTAAAAGGCGGAATGGGACTGACAAGTTTCATTATCGGAATCTTCCTGAAAAAAGGCGGCTATGTAGCTAATGCGGTACAGACCTCTCGTGCACTGACGCATATTGAAATCTGCTTTATCTGGATCCCGATCGTGCTGTGTGTGCTGATCGCAGTTTTGACATATTTTATAAATTGGATAGTATCCGTGGTGAGATGACGGAGGAACTGGAGAAACGTAGATAAATTATGCATAAAAACCTGGACAAAAAAATTCAACTTTTTGGTGAATCTTTATCTGCTGTAGGTGTTATAATACGACTGTAACAAAGGAAACCTACTTAACAAAACCTCTTTGTAGCGTTGAAACCGCAAAGCGAAGGCTGCTAAGCATCAGATTTTTGGAGGAAAAGTAAATGAATTACTTTAAAAGCTGAAAAAAGAAGCATGGACATCAAAGCAAAGAAATTAAGAAGAGAAGGTTACGTTACTGGTATGTCTTCGGAAGAGAGATGAAAG
>ENA-OQET01000984-OQET01000984.1-human-gut-metagenome-genome-assembly--contig:-NODE-984-length-13658-cov-4.011973_pt1 | contig 13658 bp, 11 predicted proteins | sample MGYA00242800_ERZ504645 | MGnify/ENA primary metagenome ERZ504645 (study PRJEB26092, sample SAMD00036308) | human gut metagenome | host: Homo sapiens | study: EMG produced TPA metagenomics assembly of... | reverse complement strand
GTTAATTGTATAAAGTCGTGATAAAGTTGTCGTAGAAGATGGTATCATGTTGAAAGGTAGTTGTGATAGATAAAAATTGTATGGAGAATAGGTGGTAATATTTTAAGAATTACTAGTTATAAAGATGAACATTATACTGAAGATGCGAAACTTACAAATAATTTGTTATCTTATTGAAGATTAAAAATACTTTTTGGTATATATTTTTGTTATTTTAATATTTGCAATGACTTCTAGCTTAATAAATTCATTAAGTGACATGGTACATTGCTAAAGAATGATAAAAAAATCACCATACCATAGTGTTTAATTTTGTTAATATTTATTTATAATATTTAATTGTTAAAGAAAGTGTGTTAATATTTATTGAATTAGAGGTAATAATGTCGTACTATTACCAATTGGATTTCCAAAGATTGTGAAGGAATATTCTTTTGCTTCTTTTGCATTAATAGCAATTTATTATTTAACAAAAAAAGATGTTATAAATGAAATAAAATCTATGTAAATTACAAATTTATTTGCACTATTTGTAATTTATTAAATTTTGTTGTATAAAGAAAGGATGAAAAAATATTATGAATAATAAACAAGTTGATATATTATTGTCGGTATATAATCCAAATGAAGAATATTTGATAAAACAATTAATTTCTTTAAATAATCAAACATATCCTAATTTAAAACTATATATATTTGATGATTGTATAAAAAAAAGGTGTAATTTAGATTTATTTGAAAAATATATCACAAATTTTTCCTATGAGGTTTTGCCATATTGTGAAGAAAATTTAAATTACATGGGGGCTTTTGAAAAATTGGTGCAAAGATCAGATGGTGAATATATTGCTTTTTGTGATCAAGATGATATATGGATGGATGATAAAGTTGAAAAGTGTGTCGCATATATGAATGAAAAGAATATCGACTTAGTTGTTACGGATAAACAAATAATTGATGAAAATGACAACGTCACTTGCAGTAGCGTTAGAAAACATAGTAATAAAAACTATGATAATTGGAATACTTACGATGATATAACTAAATATAATATCTTTGTTACTTATGCAGTAGGAATGAGTATTATAATGAAAGCTAGCTTTGCAAAAAAGTCTTTACCATTTTCAAAATACACAGGTCATGATAAATGGGTATTGGCGTGTACTTCTACAGAAGGAAAAGTAGGGTACTTAAATTTACCTTTAGTTCAATATAGAAGACATGGAAAAAATGTTAGTGGTGTATTAGTTGGAATAGAGACAAAGGAAGATTATATCAATCAGAGAATAATGCCTGATTTAAAAATGATTGAAGATTTTAAACAAAAATATCCTAATCACAAAGATTTAAATGAAATTGAGAAATTTGCTAATGCTAGAAGAACAGGTAATATAAAAACCTTATTTAAATTGAGATATCTTGCACCTGACATTGCAAAATTTGATATTGTGACAGCTCTTTTACCCAAAAAGTTATTTTCATTTATGGTAAAAATTGCCCAAAAAATAAGTTAAAAGGATGAAAGAAACAGATATTGGAAAATGAAGAAATATTTGCTAGTATTATTGTAATGTGTTTTAAGAATGAAGAGTTGCTTGAAAATATTGTTTGTTTAGTTTTGAATCAACTGTTCAAATCTTATGAATTATTATAAGTGATGATTGTATATCAAATTTAAATAGATTATTTTTTGGGACTGTTTCAAATAATTAGAACAAAAATAAATAGATCATACAATCCGTTATAAAAAATAGAGGCTCATTGATTATAGAATTAATAAATTTAATAGTATTTTTTCAAATATTGAGTATTTTGATGTGATAATAATGTTAATATATAATAGTATAAGAAAAATGGATAAAGAGGTGTAAAAATGCAAGTAATAAAATATATGTTTCAACCACATGGTGATGATAGAGGACAACTTGTTGCTCTAGAAGAATTTAAAGATATACCTTTTAAAATTAAGCGAGTGTACTATATGTATGATACAGGAGAAGGAGTCCGTAGAGGATATCATGCACATAAAAACTTAGAACAAATTTTAATCTGTATACATGGAACTTGTAAAATATTATTAGATAATGGTAAGGGAAAAAAAAGTTGTACCATTAGAAAAACCATATGAAGGATTGTATGTGGCTAATAATATGTGGAGAGAAATGTTTGATTTTTCTCCTGATGCAGTATTGCTAGTATTGGCTTCAGAATCATATGATGAAAGTGATTATATTAGAAACTATGATGATTTTTTAGAATTTATTAAGGAGAGTGAATAGAATGAAAATACCTTTTGCAACATTTAAACCAATGCATGATGAAATAAGAAAAGATTTAGATCAAGCATATAATAAAGTAATTGATAGCAATTATTTTATCCAAGGAAAAGAATGCGAATTATTTGAAAAAGAGTTTGCAGATTATTGTAATGCTAAATATTGTGTAGGTGTAGCAACTGGATTAGATGCATTATATTTAATTTTAAGAGCGATGAATATAGGTAATGGAGATGAAGTAATCGTTCCATCAAATACATATATTGCAACAGCTTTAGCTGTTTCATATTGTGGAGCAAAACCTATATTTGTAGAACCAGAATTAGAAACTTATAATATTAATCCAGCTTTAATAGAAGAAAAAATAACAGATCAAACAAAAGCAATTATAGCTGTTCACTTACAAGGAAGACCTGCAGATATGGATGCAGTTAATGAAATTGCTAAAAAACACAATTTATATGTTATTGAAGATGCAGCTCAAGCACATGGAACAGAATATAAAGGTCAAAAAGTAGGTACTTTATCAGATGCAGCAGGGTTTAGTTTTTATCCAGGTAAGAACCTAGGCGCTTTAGGTGATGGAGGAGCAGTTGTTACAAACAATAAAGAAATTGCTGATAAAGTTAGAGCTTTAGGTAATTATGGTTCAGATTACAAATATCATCATATTTATAAAGGAACTAATAGTCGTTTAGATGAAATTCAATCAGCATTTTTACGTTGTAAATTACCACATTTAGATAAATGGAATGAATATAGAAGAAATGTAGCAAATAAATATTTTGAAGGAATAAAAATCCATTAATTAAATTACCATTAAAAGATAGTGAAGATTATAGACATATTTATCATGTATTTGTTATTAGATGTGATAAAAGAGATGAATTAGAAAAATATTTAAATGAAAACGGGATTGGGACTGTAAAACACTATCCTATACCAATGCATTTACAAGAAGCATATAAAGATTTAAATATCAAAGAAGGAAGTTTACCAATTGCAGAAGAAATTAGTAAAACTGTTTTAAGTATTCCAATGTACTATGGAATGACGGATGAAGAAGTGAATTATGTTATTGATAAACTAAATGCGTTTAAATAATGAAAGGATAATTATGATTACATTAAGAAAACTTCAATTAAAAGATGTTCCATTAATGCTAGAATGGATGCATGATGAAGAAGCAAAACATATTTTTCAAAATAATTTTGCTGAAATAGATGATGTTGCAGCAAAAAAATTTGTAGAAAATTCTTTTAGAGAAGATCAACAACATTTTGCAATTGTTGATGATCAAGATGATGAATATTTAGGTACAATTTCTCTAAAAAATATTGATTTAAAAAATAAAAATGCTGAATATGCAATTAGCACAAGAAAAAAAGCAAGAGGAACAGGTGCCAATCAAAAAGCAACGGAATCATTATTAAAATATGGTTTTGATAAGTTACAATTGCATAGAATTTATTTAAATGTATTATCATCTAATAAAAGAGCAATTTCTTTTTATAAAAAATGCGGATTTATTTATGAAGGAAAATTTAAAGATCATTTATTTATTGATGATAGATATCAAGATTTAGAATGGTATGCTATATGTAAAAAATAAGAGTATGATATGTATGAAAAAGTTGATTCATAATGTCTATGCATATCTAAAAGAAGAAAATATATAATAAAGTATTGAAATTATTAAAAAATCAAGATTGTTCAAATATTATATTGTATGTTTATGATGATTGTGTAATTGAAAAATAAGTATAGATATCATAAAAATATATTACTCATATTGATTTGTGCAGGTATTGAAGGAGATTTTTTGTTAGCTTATTAAAGAAAATAGCATAAAAATACACAAGCAGTGAAATAAAAATTAAGGGATTATTTGCTTTCACTGCTTTCTTTATATATAATTGCTTTGAAAAAAGGAGAGTTTAAATGGTTAAATCAATAATATCGAAATATAAAAATGTTCCTGTTGAAGTGAAAGCTTCTATTTATTATACAATTTGTAGTATTGTACAAAAGTGTATTGTTTTAATAACGTTACCTATTTTTACAAGATTAATGACAACTCAGCAATATGGGCAATATAGTATCTATCAATCATGGATGAATATCGTAGCTATTTTTGCTACTTTGAACTTACAATATGGGTCATTTGATACAGCTATGATTAAATTTGAAAATGATCGAGATAGATACATATCTTCTATCCAAGGGATTGTTTCAGTTTTAACATTAATAACTTTAATTATATACATCATAGCTCCAGTATTTTGGAATGATTTATTGGAATTACCATCAATACTTGTTCTTGCAATGATTGTTGAAATATTGATGAGTACAGTCTTAGCTTTTTGGACAAATAAACAACGTTTTATGTATAAATATAAACCAATGATTATTGTAACTCTTATCATATCAGTCACATCTCCTTTAATAGGGTTGGTTGGTGTACTTTTATTTGAAGAAAAGGGAATAGCACGTATTTTAGGGAATACTGCAGTATATCTATGTATTGGTTTAATTATATACATTTATCAATCATATAAAGGGAAGGCTTTATATGATAAAAAATATTGGACATATGCTTTAAAATTTAATATACCTCTTATACCATATTATTTATCACAAATGATATTTAATCAATCTGATCGAATAATGATTAGTAGAATGTCTGGCCAAACAAATGCAGCATTATATAGTGTTGCTTATCAATTCGCGGTTGTCTTAGTTTTTGTTATTAACTCTATCAATAGTTCATTTGTTCCTTGGACATACAGAAGTATTAAAGATAAAAAACATAATATGATAAAAAAAGTAACAAATATTATTATAATATTTATTGCTACAATGTTGATTGTACTTATTTTATTTGGCCCTGAAGCTATTGCTATCTTAGGGGGAAGTAAATATAAAGATGCTATTTGGGTCGTTCCTCCAGTAGCAGGAAGTTTATTATTCTTATTTTTATCACAATTATGTATAAATGTAATGTTCTATTTTGAAGAAAATAGTTATCTTGTTAAAGGATCTATATTAAGTGCTGTTTTAAATATTGTTTTGAATTTTATACTTATTCCTGTTTTTGGATACGTTGTAGCCGGGTATACAACTTTATTTTCCTATATTGTTTTTTGGTTGAGTAATCTATATTATATGAATAAATCATGTAAGGATAAAATAGAAGATTATAGATATGATACCTTGTTTGATTGGAAGAAAATATTTATTATAGCGACTGCTTTTACAGTTTGATTATTTTATTGACATTTACATATTATACAATTTGGTTAAGAATTATATTTGTAGGTATAATAGGAATTATTGCTTTATTAAATAGAAATAAAATAATAGAATATTTTAAATTAATAAAAGGATAAGATGAATATGAATAAGACAAAGTTAACGTATAAAGTTGCTAGAAAAATATATGATTCATACCGCTTTTTAGTAGCCGATTTTAAAATAAAAAATTTCAAAAAAAGTAACAAACACTCAAAAAAAAGATAGTATTTATTTCACAAATGTCTAATTTGTGGATCAATGTAGATGATTTATATAATCAATTATCTAATGATGATCAGTTTGAGACATATGTTTTAATGATTCCAGAGTTTGATTATTCAAAAAAAGAATTTGATATCCAAACAATGAATACAAAGATTTATGATTTTCATAAAAATCATAATCATCAAAATACAATTAAAGCTTTTGATCAAGGAAAATGGTTTGATTTAAAAAATATTAATCCAGACTATGTTTTTTATGAAAGACCTTATAGTTCTTACTTACCAATAGAATATAAAATATCTACAGTTTCAAAATATGCAAAAACATGTTATTTACCTTATGGATATGAAATGATGAACTATATTTTTGATACTTCACTTAATGTGGATTTCTTTAGATATTTGCATATCTTTTTTGCGGATAGTTATGTTACAGAATCTTTTAATAAAAAAAGAGCACCTTTATCTCATCGATTAGGATTAAGAAAAACGATATTAACAGGACATCCTATATTTAATGCTTTTAATAAAGCACAAAGTGAAGATAATCTATTTTGGGATAATGATGATCAACATTTCAAGATTATATGGGCTCCTAGATGGACAATAGATACGCAATTGGGAGGAAGTAATTTTTTAACTTATAAAGATAACATAGTTGATTATGTTGAAAAAGATAAGAAAAGAAGTCTTGTTTTTAGACCTCATCCACTTACATTTAAAAATTTTATATCTTTAGGTTTGATTACATCCGATGAAGTAGATGAATATTTAAGGAAGTTCCAAAACAATGAACAGTTATATTATGATCAAACATCAGAATATTTTACAACATTTTGGCATTCAGATGTTTTTGTAGGAGATATTTCATCAATTATACCTTGTTATTTTTTAACGGGTAAACCTATTATTTATTGTCATACTGATGCTGTGGATGATAATGATATTATGAAAAAAATATTTAGTGTAATTTTATAATGCTTATAGATTTTGAAGATGTAGAAAAAATTCTTTTAAGACTTACAAAATGGAATAGATCCATTAAAAGAAAAAGATTAAAATTAAAAGATGAATTATTTGAAGATAAATATGTAAAATATGTAACTCAAAATATAATTAAAGTTTTAAAAGATAATTAAGAAAGGAAAAATACATGAATATAGAAGCAACAATTATTGTAATGGTTTATAAAAATTTAAATCAAGTAATCCAAACATTAGATTCAATAAAAAAGCAAACATATTCAAATTATGAAGTTATTGTAAGTGATGATGGTTCACCTAATTATACGCAAGAAGATTTTGATAAAATCACTGAACAGTATAAAAATGAATTTACGTACTTTAAACTTATAAATAATGGAATTAATAGAGGAACTGTCAAACATTTTAATAGTTTGATTAGTCAGGCAAAAGGAACAATCATTTGTCCTTTATCAAGTGGAGATCAATTTTATAATGAAAATTCTCTACAAGAAATTATGAATGCTTTTGATCAAGAAGATAAACTTATATATACTTCAAAAAGAATGATCAAAAAAGAAAATAGTATAGAATATTATCCAAGTTTATATCAGGTTTCCTTATTAGATCAATCAAATCAATTTTTTTGAATATATTATGAAATACGGTAATTTTGTATCGGGGGCTTCTACTTATTATAAAAAAGAAATTTTTGATAAATATGGATTGTTTGATGAAAAATATAAGTTATTAGAAGATTATCCATTCTATGTTAACCTTGCATTTAATAACGAAAAAATTGGATATATTGATTATCCAACAATTCAATATGAATTAGGAGGTATTTCTACAGCAAGTAATAGAAATCCTTTATTAGATCAAGATTATGTAACTTTATTTAAAGATGTTTTATCTCAAAAAGATATACATTTATCACATATGACAAAAAGAGCTTTAAACTATAGAATAGATAAAAATTACAAAAAAATATAATTCTTTTTTTAGTTCAACTATTGTATATAGATGTTGTTATAATGCTTTGTTTAAATAAAGCAGGAGTTATTAAGGGGTAAATGGGGAAAATTATGAGTAAATTAAAAAAACAATTTATATCTAATATACCATATTATGTATTATTCTTTATTTTATTATTTATACATATTCAATTGAATGTAAGTACAGGTGATGATGTAAATTTTGCAATTCGAGCAAAATCAATGACTTTTACAGATTTTAATATATATAAATACTATAATTGGTCTTCTAGGCAATTGATAGAAAGTGTACTTTATTTTATTTCAGTTCATAGTCATGTTTAGATGCTTTTTAAACTCATTAGTTATTACAATTATAGCTAAATTAATAGAAGCAATATTTTGTAATCATACAATAAAAATGAAAATACTTTGTTGTATTGGAACACTTATCTATCCCTTGATTGATATGTCTTCTGCTGGTTGGATGGCCACAACAATTAATTATTATTGGCCATTAGGCGCTATTTTAATAAATTTATATTATTTAAAAAAAGCAAATAATTTTATTAAATTGAAATGGTATGAATATATTATTAGTTCTATAGCCTTATTATTTGCCGCAAATCAAGAACAAGGTTTTGCAATTTTGTTAGGAACTTATTTCTTCTATATAATTTACTGCTTTATCAATAAAAGGAAAATTAGTTTTTTTGTAATTTTAAATATTGTTTTAATCATTGCATCAGGAACATATATCTTTACATGTCCTGGAAATTGGGTGAGAAAGAAACAAGAAATTAAAAATTGGTTCCCAGATTTTGGAACATTATCCTTTTTTAGAAAAATTGAAATAGGAATTTCTTCTACTGTTTATCCTATTTTATTTAAAAATAATGTACCAATGTTATTTTTATCATCAACACTTTTAATAATTATTAATACTTTTAAAAATAGTTTAGTGAAAGCAAGTACAATGATTATTTTTGTAATGACATTAGTTTTTGGCGTTTTAGGAAAATATTTAGTAGACTTATATCCAAATATTTCTTTTCTATATTCTATATTAGGAAAATACGGTATTTTAAGTTTAAGTAATTTAAAATCATTTGTTCCATATATTATGTTTTTAATAGAATTTATTACATTATTAATCATCATATTATTTTTAATTAAAGATAATAGAAAAAATATAGATATTTTTATTTTCTTATTAATTGGCTTTGGATCAAGATTTATGCTTTGCTTTTCGCCAACTGTTTGGGTTTCCGGAAATAGAACCGCTCTATTTTTCTATTTTTCAATGATTATAGCAAGCTGTTTATTAATTTCTAGATATCATCATAGATAAAAATTTAGATTATTTATGGCTATATTTGGAGTTTTGCTTTTGTAATATTATTAATTGTTTAGTTTAATGAAGCTAGAAGTAATTTGAGAATATCAAATTATTTCTAGCTTTTATTTATTAGTTATATTGTTTAGAGATTTTTTTTGATGATAAAATGAATACAAGGGAGGTTTGAGCAATGAAAGGTTATTTGAAGAAAGGAATAGCATGTTTCATTTTTCTCTTTTCAATTTCAATGAGTCTATCATTTGTTTCGGCATTAGAGGGAAATGATGAAGTAAAGATGAATGATGTTGTTGAAGTAAAAAATGGACTTTATAAAGAAAACGGGAAAGTTTATTTTTATGAAAATGATGTAGCAATTACAGGTATTGTTAATGATAATGGAACTTTTTACTATGTAAATGCAGATGGAAATGTTAAAACAGGATGGGTAAATGATCAAAATCACTGGTATTTTGTAAATAATGATGCTACCTGTAAACAAGGATGGTATAAATATTATGGTAAATGGTATTATCTAGATGCTAATGATGAAACATATCCATCATCAGCAATAACAAATCAAGCAAAAGAAATTAATGGAATTAAATATCATTTTGATGAAAATGGTGCTATTAAAACAGGGTGGATAAATGATGATGATCATTGGTATTTCTATGATGGAAATGCAAGTTTAGTAAGTGGATGGTATAAATACTATGGTAAATGGTATTATTTAGATGCTAATGATGAAGCATATCCATATGCTGCTATTACTAATCAAGTAAGAGAAATCAATGGTGTTAAATATACTTTTGATGAAAATGGTGCTATTAAAACAGGCTGGATGTTAGATGGTAATGATTGGTATTACTATGATCAAAATGGAAATAAATGCACAGGTTGGGTTTATGTTAAAAATCAATGGTATTTATTAAACGATGCAGGTGTCATGCAAACCGGATGGCAAAGAGTTTCTGGTAAATGGTATTATTTAGATGAATCAGGTCAAGGGTATATGTACACGGGTTGGCTTGATTTGAATGGTCAATGGTATTACCTAAATGCGTATGGTAGTATGTTAACAGGCTGGATAAATGTTAAAGGAACTTGGTATTATATGGATGCAAGTGGGGCAATGTGCACAGGTTGGAAGCAAATTGCTGGAACTTGGTATTATTTACATTCAGGTGGAAATATGGCTATTGGATGGTTAAAAGATAACAATCAATGGTATTATTTAAATTCATCTGGAGCAATGTTACATGATACGTATTTTGAAGCATTTTATTTTACTTCTAGTGGGGCTTTAAGAAGCGATAGTGTTTATGATTCAATGACAAGTAGAGCAAGCGGATACAGTAGTGCTACTAATTATTTGATTTTAGTTGATACAGCTAATTGTCGAGTAGCTATTTATCAAGGTTCTGTAAATAATTGGAACAATATTCATTATTATAGTTGTGCCCCAGGTAAAGCTTCAACACCTACAGTTAAAGGTGAATTTACAGTTGGAATAAGAGGATATTATTTTGACTCAGGATCATCTAGATGTTTCTGGTATACACAATTTAAAGGAAACTATTTATTCCATAGTACTCTTTATAATAAAAATGGTACAATTCAAGATAATAGAACAGGAATTCCATTATCACATGGTTGTGTAAGACTTGAAATACAATATGCTAAATGGATTTATGATAATATTCCTTCAGGAACAAAAGTAGTAGTATATTAATGTGAATTTGATGAGGATACTTAGAGTATCCTCGTTTTTTTTATATATTCTTGAAAAGAAATGGCTTACATGGTTAAATGAATATAAGGAGGGAAATCATGAAAAAGAATTATTTATTGTATCACTTGTTCTTTCAATGTGTTTTTCTATGTTAAGTATAGTCAATGTACAAGCAAAAGAAACAATTAGAGAAGATCATTATGTAAATCCTATTTATAAAGATGTAAAAAGTAGTGTTGTTCATCATGATATTCAAACATATAGTTTAGAAGAAGTTGAATATACAAGTGATCAAGAAAAACTTGTAAAGATATTTAGAGAAAAATTAATTAATAGAGAAAGTAATATTGTTCTTTATTATCATTGTGATGAAGAAATTACACAAGAATTTTTTTTCTAATTTAGTACATCAGTTGTTTCAAAAGGCCATCAAACATACTGGTAATGGAAAAGAAGGAGACTATCTTAAATGGCACTGTCAAGGGTGGACAGTAAAAGCATCCATATCTGGAAATTCTAATGAGGGATATGATTTAAATATTTTTTATGATGTATCTTATTTATCTAGTTTAGAACAGGAAGAAAAAGTAGATGAAGAAGTCTCTAATTTATTGAAGTCATTAGATTTATCAAATAAGACAGACTATCAAAAAGTAAAAGCAATCTATGATTATATATGTTCAAATGTTACATATGATCATGATAACTTAAATGATAAATCCTATTCATTAAAATATACAGCTTATGCAGCTTTGATCAATAAAACAGCAGTATGCCAAGGATATGCATCGTTATTTTATCGCTTAGCATTAGATGCAGGTGTAGATACAAGAGTTATTTCGGGTGAAGCAGGGGGACCACATGCTTGGAATATCGTTAAATTAAATGGTAAATATTATAATCTTGATAGTACATGGGATGCAGGAAGAAGTACATATGCTTATTTCTTAAAAAATACAAATGATTTTGATGATCATGTAAGGGATAACGACTATCAATCAAATGACTTTATTGAAGAATATCCAATGTGGGATAAATCTTATACAGAAGCAGAAAATCAATATCTTGACTATGAATACGAAATCAATGATAAAAATCAAGTTATTATTACTAAATATACAGGATCTGATGAAAATGTTGTTACTCCTACAATAATAGATAACAAACCAGTTGTAGGTATTGGGCATTATACATTTATAAGTAATCAAAATTTAAAAACAATAACTGTTTCAGAAGGAATTGAATTTTTAGAAGGAATACTTGTAGGATCATGTCCTAATTTGAAACAAATCAATTTACCATCAACTTTGAATATGGGAAATTATGAAGGAAACGTATTTTCTGGATGCAATGGTTTGGTTGATTATTGTCCACAGTTAGAAGAAATTACAGTGGCCCCCAATAATCCATATTTATGTGTAGATGATGAAATTTTATATACAAAAAATAAAAGTGTAGTAATTTCTAGTGCAACTAAACATAACTTTGGTGATTTGATTCTTCCAAATACTGTTACATATATTAATGATGAGGCGTTTGCTTATAATGATACATTAACATCTATTCAAATTCCAGATGGTGTAACCTATATTGGTTATTGGGCATTTGATAATTGTAATTATTTAGAAAAAACAAATATACCTCGTTCTATCGAACTTATAGGACAATATGCATTTCATCAAACAAGTTTAAAATCACTTTTCATTCCTAAAGAAGTTGGAGGAGTAGGAATTTGTGGAGATCGTTTCACTAATTATTGGCAGTCAGAACCAATTCAAAAAATAACAGTAGAAGAAGGGAATACATATTATAAAATAGTAGATGGTGCATTAATACATGATAATTGTTTATTAATGTATGAAGGTGGAAATAAACAAAAGAGTTATATAATGCCTAATTACATAACGAAAATTGCTTCTTATGCATTTAATCGAGCTGAAAACTTAGAAAAAATTACATTATCTAATAAATTAGAAGAAATAAGTTATAGTAGTTTTATGGATTGTATTAATCTAGAACAAGTTTATATACCTGAAGGAATAAAAAGGATAGAAGATTCTTCTTTTTGGGGATGTGAAAATTTAAAAAAAGGTTTATTTTCCAAAATCATTAATTGAAATAGAAGATTATGTATTTGCAAATGTACATAGTATAACAGATATATATTATGCGGGCTCAAAAGAACAATGGGAACAACTTCCAAAAGGAAATACTTTTAGTGAAATCACACCAACTTATCATTATGACTACGACGAATGTAGTGAATTTGGACACAATTATGATCAACCTATTTATACGTGGTCTAGTGATAACCAAACAGTAACAGCAAAAAGAATTTGTTTAAATAATGGTTTACATATAGAAGAAGAAACTGTTACAGCTCAAAAAATTGTTAAAGATCCAACATGTACAGAAAATGGAATAATTACTTATATAGCTAATTTCAAAAATAGTGCATTTAAATCACAAACAAAAATAGTAGATGACAAAAAAGCAACAGGGCATAAAGTAGTTGTTGATCAAGGTAAAAAAGCAACATGTACAGAAGATGGATTAACAGAAGGAAAACATTGTTCTATATGTAACGAAGTCATCAAAAAACAAGAAGTGATTCCAGCAACAGGGCATAAAGTAGTTGTTGATCAGGCTAAGGAAGCGACATGTACAGAAAATGGACTTACAGAAGGAAGTCATTGTTCAGTATGTAACGAAGTTATCAAAAAAACAAGAAGTAATACCATCAACAGGACATAAAGAAGTTCTTGATTCAGCAAAAGAAGCAACATGTACAAATACAGGTTTAACAGAAGGAATACATTGTTCAATATGTAATAAGATTATTAAAAAACAAGAAATC
>ENA-OQET01000983-OQET01000983.1-human-gut-metagenome-genome-assembly--contig:-NODE-983-length-13671-cov-4.545851_pt1 | contig 13671 bp, 13 predicted proteins | sample MGYA00242800_ERZ504645 | MGnify/ENA primary metagenome ERZ504645 (study PRJEB26092, sample SAMD00036308) | human gut metagenome | host: Homo sapiens | study: EMG produced TPA metagenomics assembly of... | reverse complement strand
GAATAAATCGTTTTGCGAAAAAAATTCCTTGACTTTTGTCAAATTGGCCCTACCATATAAGTACAGTAACTGGTAGGACTAATCTTACTAATGTCGCGTATACGCTGAAAAATAGGATATCGGAACCCGCTCATATTTGAAAAGAAAGGAGAGAACTTAAGATGTTCATTCACTTTTTATTAGCGATGCTTCCTATCATCTGGCTGATCATTGCATTAAGCGGATTAAAGATGGCAGGACATGTAGCCTGTCCGATCGCTTTGATCATTACAGTCATTGAAGCACTTTTTTTATGGAAGCAAAAAATTATTGATGTCCTCACAGGAGGGTTAGAAGGATTTGCAATGGCAATCTGGCCAATCTGTCTGGTTATCGTGGCAGCAGTGTTTACTTACAACTTGGTCGTACATACGAAAAACATGGAACTTATTAAAAAAATGCTTACTTCTGTATCAAGAGATAAACGAGTTCTTGTGCTGATCATCGCATGGGGATTTGGAGGATTTATGGAAGGTATGGCAGGATTCGGAACAGCTGTAGCGATTCCAGCAGGAATCCTTTGCGGATTAGGATTTGAACCAATCTTTGCAGCAACTGTTTGCCTGGTAGCCAATACGACACCAGTAGCATTTGGATCCATCGGAATTCCAACGGTTACAGCAGCAAATGTAACAGGATTTAGTCCACATATGACAGCGTCTTATGTTGTATTACAACTTGCGATCATGGTAATTCTCGTTCCTTTCCTTACTGTTTTCATCACAGGAAAACATGAAGGAGCTAAAGGAATCGGTGATTATAAAGAAATTTTATTTATTACATTGATGTCAGGTCTTTCATTCTTAGTACCACAATATCTGACAGCGAAATTTGTAGGAGCTGAACTTCCAGCAGTTATCGGATCTGTATGCAGTATGGCAGTAACGATCATCCTTGCAAAAGTAATGCTGAAAGGTAAGGCAAGTAAATTTGATGTAGAAATCGAAGATAATGATGATACTACGATGACAGTAAAAGATGCATTTGTTGCATGGAGTCCATTCATTCTTGTATTACTGTTCTTACTTCTGACTTCAACATTAGTACCAGCGATTCATGATCCATTATCAGCGATCAAATCAAATGTACCAATTTATAGTGGAGAGGGAGCAAGCCCATATACATTTACATGGGTATCAACACCAGGAGTGCTGATCTTGATCGCAGCATTTATTGGAGGACTGATTCAGGGATGTCCAGTTGGTGAGATCTTTGTTGTTTTAGGCAAGACAGTGATTCAGATGTTTAAGACGATCATTACGATCATGGCAGTGCTTGCGACAGCTAAGATCATGGGATACAGCGGAATGACACAGTCTATCGCAGATTTTATCGTACGTGTAACAGGAAGCTTTTATCCATTAGTTGCACCACTGATTGGATCTATCGGAACATTCGTAACAGGAAGTTCTACATCGAGCAGCGTACTATTCTCCAAGTTACAGGCAAGTACAGGAGCAGAATTAAATATCAACCAGATCTGGCTGGTAGCTGCAAATACAGTTGGTAGTACCGCAGGAAAGATTATTTCTCCACAGAGTATCGCAGTAGCGACAGCGGCAACAGCAACGGTAGGAAAAGAAAGTGAAATCTTAACAAAGGTTATCAAATATTTCGTATTATTCGTTATCATCTATGGATTAGTTTGCTACTTTGGAGTCAAATTGATCTGAAAATGATAAAGATAAAAGATATTAAAAAGCTATAAACTTTTAAGGAGGAAGATAAATGAGTGAGTATCAGTATAACAAAGTGACACCAGAGATGATCGAGAAATTCAAAGAGATCGCTCCAAAACGTGTCTTAGTGGGTGATGAAATCAATGAGGATTTCACCCATGATGAGATGGCAATCTACGGAAAAGCTAGACCAGAAGTTTTAGTAGAAGCAACATCAACAGAAGAAGTTGCAGCTGTCGTTAAACTTTGTAATGAAAACAAGGTTCCTGTAACACCAAGTGGTGCAAGAACAGGATTAGTAGGAGGAGCCGTAAGTATCGGTGGCGGTGTTATGATTTCTCTTACAAAGATGAACAAGATCCTTGGATATGACAAAGAAAACTTTGTAGTGAAGATTCAATCAGGAGTTCTTTTAAATGATCTTGCACAGGATGCAGAAAAACAAGGATTATTATATCCACCAGATCCAGGTGAGAAATTCGCAACAGTCGGTGGAAACGTAGCAACCAACGCTGGTGGTATGAGAGCTGTTAAGTACGGATGTACAAGAGATTATGTACGTGCCATGACAGTTGTATTACCAACAGGTGAGATTGTAAAACTTGGAGCTACTGTATCAAAGACAAGTTCAGGATACAGCTTATTAAACTTAATGATCGGTTCTGAAGGTACTTTGGGTATTATCACAGAACTTACATTAAAAGTAATTCCAGCACCAAAATCAGTGATCAGTCTGATCATTCCTTATGAAAACTTAGAGGATTGTATTGCAACAGTACCACAGTTCTTTATGCATCATCTGGCACCACAGGCTCTGGAATTTATGGAAAAAGAAGTTGTTATGGATACTGAGAAGTTCTTAGGAAAACAGGTATATCCAAAAGAATTAGAAGGAACAGAGATTGGAGCATATTTATTAGCAACATTTGATGGAAATTCTGAAGAACAACTGGAAGATATCATTGAACAGGCATCTGAAGTAGTATTAGAAGCAGGAGCAATTGATGTATTAGTTGCTGATACACCAGCCTTAAAGAAAGATGCATGGGCTGTCCGCGGAGCATTACTTGAGGCAATTGAAGCAGATACTGTACTGTTAGATGAATGTGATGTTGTAGTTCCAACAAATAAGATCGCAGAATTCCTGACATATACAAAATCATTAGAAGCAGAAGCTGATTTCAGAGTGAAGAGCTTTGGACATGCTGGAGACGGTAACTTACATATCTATACATGCAGTAATGACATGGAAGAAGGAGAGTTTAAGAAACAGGTTGCAGTCTTTATGGATAAAGTATATGCAAAAGCAACAGAATTCGGTGGAATGATCTCTGGAGAACATGGAATCGGACATGGAAAGATGGACTACCTAGCAGAGTCTCTCGGACCAGTTCAGATGAGGATCATGGAAGGTGTCAAAGAAGTCTTTGATCCAAATATGATCTTAAATCCAGGTAAGATCTGCTACAAATTATAATTTTAATAGGAAACGATCAATCAAACATAAACAAGTAACATAAAACATATACAAAGCCTTTTTAAGGTTATTTTAGGAGGATATCAAGATGGCATATTTAATTTCAGAGGAAGCAAAAGACTTATTACAGGATGTACACGAGTTCTGTGAAAACGAAGTAAAAGAACAGTGTAAAGCATACGACGTCAGTGGAGAATGGCCAAAAGAAATTTATGACAAAGCCATTGAAATGCAGTTACATTCATTAGAAGTACCAGAAGAATACGGTGGACCAGGATTATCAAGAGTAGACGTTGCGGCACTGATCGAAGAAATGGCTATCGCAGATGCAGGATTTGCAACAACAATTTCTGCCAGTGGATTAGGAACAAAACCAGTACTGATCGCAGGAAATGAAGAACAGAAAAAACATGTATGCCAGAAGATCATTGATGGTGGATTTGGAGCTTTCTGTTTAACAGAACCAGGAGCAGGATCTGATGCCAGTGCAGGAACAACAACAGCTGTCAAAGACGGAGATGAGTGGGTATTAAATGGAAGAAAATGCTTCATTACAAATGGAGGAATCGCTTCTTTCTACTGTATCACAGCTATGACAGATAAAACAAAAGGTGTTAAAGGAATCTCTATGTTCTTAGTTGATGCTGGAACACCAGGATTAAGCACAGGTAATGAAGAAAATAAAATGGGTATCCGTACATCAAACACATGTGATGTTGTATTAGAAGACTGTCGTATTCCAGCTGCAAACTTAGTTGGAGAAGAAGGAAGAGGATTCTCAATCGCAATGAAGACATTAGACCAGGCAAGAGCTTGGATGGGATGTGTTGCAACAGGTATCGCACAGCGTGGTATCAATGAAGGTATTGCATATGCCAAAGAAAGAGTTCAGTTTGGTAAACCAGTCATCAAAAATCAGGCAATGCAGTTTAAAGTAGCTGATATGGAAATCAAAACAGAAACAGCTCGTCAGATGGTTGCACATGCTTTAACAAAGATGGATATGGGATTACCACATTCCAAAGAAGCAGCGATCGCAAAATGCTATGCATCTGATATCGCAATGGAAGTAGCTTCTGAAGCAATCCAGATGTTCGGTGGATATGGATACAGCAGAGAATATCCAGTTGAGAAATTATTAAGAGATGCTAAGATCTTCCAGATTTTCGAAGGAAGTAACGAAATTCAGAGAATCGTCGTAGCAAATAACACAATCGGAAGATAGAACATAAGAAGGAGTAAGACTATGAACATTTTAGTATGTATCAAACAGGTTCCGGATGATTCTGTAGAAATCCATTTAAATGCAGAAGGAACACCGGATTTAGCAAACGTAACACCTGTTGTAAATGCATTTGACACCTATGCTCTCGAAATGGCAGCACGATTAAAAGAATCCTCTGAAGGAGAAGTAACAGTTGTATGTGTCGGAGAAGATAGTGCAAAGAACTCTCTGAAAAACTGTCTTGCAGTTGGTGCAGATCATGCATTTTTAGTAAGTGATGATGCATTCAAAGGATCTGACACAACAGGAATCGCAAATATCCTAAAAAATGTGATCGCAAAATTAGAAGCGGACAATGGTCAGAAATTTGATCTTGTATTCTGTGGAAAAGAAGCAACAGATGCCGCACTTGGACAGGGTGGCTTAATGTTAGCTGAAGAACTTGGAACAAGTGTGATCACAAATATTACAGAAATCGCTTTAGATGGCGATAAAGTGACAGCAAAACAGGAAACAGAAGAAGGATACCGTACAGTAGAAGCTTCTGCCCCATGTGTTGTAACAGTCACAAAACCAGAATATGACCCACGTTACCCAACGATCAAGAATAAAATGGCAGCAAGAAAGAAACCAATCGGCGATATTAAAGAAGCTGATCTTGCTGATCTTGAAAAAGAAAAAGTCGGAGAATCTAATGCAAAGGTTCAGATCGTTAAATTATATGAACCAGCGAAGAAAGAAGCCGGAATCAAGATTCAGGAAGAAACACCAGAAGATTCAGCAATGAAAGCAGTCGCTATGATGGCAGATGCCAAAGTATTCTAGGAAGGGAGAACAAAGGACATGGCAGAATGTAAGAATATCATGGTATATGTAGAAACTGCAGAAGGAAATCCAGTCAAAGTTGGATTGGAAATGTTATCTCCAGCCAAGAAACTTGCCGATAAAGTTACGGCAGTTGTTATTGGAGGTGGAGTAGCAGATGCAGCAAAAGAAGTAGCAAAGGCCGGAGCCGATCAGGTCATCTGTGTCGACAGCGAAGATTACAAAGAGTTTAATCTCGATGCATATGCTCAGGTTTTAGTAGAATTAGTAAAAGAAGAAAATCCAGAAGCTGTATTTGTAGGTGGAACACAGGATGGAAAAGATATCGCACCAGTTGTTGCAGCAAAATGTAACACAGGATGTGCATCCGATGTATTAGATATCAAAGCAGAAGATGGAGAAGTTATCTATACATGCCCACTTTATGGTGGAACTGTATTGGAAGATGTAAAGATCAAGACAACACCACAGATAGCAACATTACGTTCCGGAGCATTCCAGAAAGTGGAAGACCCAACTGAGGGTGAAGTTGTAGCCAAAGAAGTAAAAGTAGCTGATGATGTGATCAAAGCAAAGATCACAGAAAGTGTAAAAGAAATCGCAGAGACGATCAACCTGGAAGAAGCAGAAGTTATCGTATCTGGTGGACGTGGAATGGGAAGCAAAGAAAACTTCGCATTAGTTGACGATCTTGCAAAACTCTTAGGAGGAGTTGTAGGAGCAACAAGACCAGCCATTGAAGACGGATGGGTATCAAAGATTCATCAGGTTGGACAGTCTGGAAAGATCGTTGCACCAAAATTATATATTGCATGCGGAATCTCTGGAGCTACACAGCACGTATCAGGAATCATGAATTCTGGATACATTGTAGCAATCAACAAAGATGAAGACGCACCAATCTTTGACGTAGCCAATGTAGGAATCGTTGGAGACGTTATGAAAGTGCTTCCTGTTATGATCGAAGAGATCAAGAAGATCAAGGATGCACAGTAAATAAATATCTATTTTTAAAATAGCTTGTTTCTATACTTAATGTATATTCACCATTTATAAAAGGTCAGATTATGGCGTATGCCATAGCCTGGCCTTTCTTTCCGTGTATAATTAATAAGAAGAAACTTTTATATATCACGTCCACAATGCCGGTAAAATGCCAGCATATACAATCCACATAATCCAACAAGTGCATACACAACTCGTGACAGCCAGCTCATATCTCCAAACAAAAATGCAACAAGATCAAATCGGAAGAATCCGATCAATCCCCAATTTATAGCACCAATGATCGTAAGCGTTAAAGCTGTACAATCCAAACATTTATTTCCCATAATAAAATCAAACCTCCTTGATGTGAAATGTAAAGAATTCCAGTATAGTATTTACAAAAAAAAAGGATTTTATGTACAAGGTATTAAAAACCTTAAAATACATTTACGTTTAAAAAAAATGAGAGTATAATACTCATCAAAGACCATGTCTGACTACCGTGAAGGTAAAGGAGGAACAAAGGCATGAAAGTTATTTTTTTAGACGTAGACGGAGTATTGAATTCACAGCAATTATTCGAGAAATGCGAAGATGATCAGCTGATTTCTGTAGATGAGGATAACATTAAGAATTTAAAAACAATCGTAGATGCAACAGGAGCAAAGATCGTATTATCATCATCCTGGAGATACGGATGGGCAGAACACAGTGATGCTGTGCAGGACTGGTGTCAGATTCTAGTTGACATCTTAGCGAAATACGACCTAAAGATCATAGATAAGACAGAATACCTAAGCAGTGGAAGAAGAGAAGATGAGATCAAAGATTGGCTGGATAAGTGTGAAGAGAAGATTGAAGGTTTTGTCATATTAGATGATGGTGCATATGAATGGCATAGACACGGATTTGACAAACATCTGGTTAAGACAGATTTTTGTACAGGCGGATTAAGAGAAGAAGATGCAGACAAAGCAATTAAGATCTTAAATAAGAAAAGATTATTCAGCTTTTTCAAAAAATACTAAAGGAGAGTTAACAGATGGATATAAATAAAGTGATAACAGCAATGATCGATTACTATCAAGGTCAGCCAAAGAGAATCCAGCATTTCTTGAAAGTACATGCGTATGCAAAGCTGATCGGAGAACAGGAAGGATTAGATAAGGAAATTTTAGACATCCTGGAAGTGGCTGCATTAACACATGATATCGGTATCAAAATAAGCGAAGAAAAATACAACAGTAGTGCAGGAAAATACCAAGAGGTTGAAGGACCGGCAGTTGCACAGCAGATGCTGGAAGACTTACAATATGACAAAGCAAAAACAGACAGAGTCTGCTATTTGATCGGACATCACCATACATATGATCAGATTGACGGTATTGATTATCAGATTCTTGTAGAAGCAGATTTTTTAGTAAATCTTGCAGAAGAACAAAGTTCCAGAGAGACAATTGAGTCCGTAAAAAGCAAGATTTTTAAGACAAAAACAGGAATCTGGCTGATAAATAAAATTTTTTGAAAAAAAAGCTTGCCAAGAGTCGAGGAATATGATAAAGTATAGAAGTCGCAGAAATGAGACAACAACTTAATTGCCCAGATAGCTCAGTCGGTAGAGCAGAGGACTGAAAATCCTCGTGTCGCTGGTTCGATTCCGGCTCTGGGCATTGTATGCGGGTGTAGTTCAATGGTAGAACTCCAGCCTTCCAAGCTGATCACGTGGGTTCGATTCCCATCACCCGCTCTATTGAAGAAGAATGTTATGCATTCTTCTTTTTTGTGTTATAAGGAGACAGAACTATCATTCGAACAAATAACAAAACGATGACTGCACAAAATATTCTATTATTTGTACAAATTTTGCACTGTGAACATTCTGCAAATTTGTACATTTTTTTTGGTACATTTCTTGGACTTTTCTTTTGAACACTGATTGCGGTATGATTAAACACATGGAAAGCAAAATGGAGGTAATGAACATGTCAATCGTATATAACCTTGACGTAAGATGTCATGAGATGTTGAAATATCTGTTATATCAGGATGGATATACATCTGTGACTCAACTTGCAGAAGAAATGAAAATTTCGAAAAGAAGTGTCTACTATGACATACGTAAGATCAATGAATGGTTAGAGGCTTTAGAACTTTCGCAGTTAGTGGTCGAGCGAAAAAAAGGAATACGAATTGACGAAGAACAAAAAGCAATGATCCGTGCAGGATTAAAGATGATACCGTCCGAGCTTGCTTATGCATTTACACCAACAGAACGAGTAAAGATCATTATATGTTCTATTCTGCAAAGAAACCGAAATTTATTTTTAGATGATTTTATGGAACTTTGTCAAGTAAGCAGAAATACAACGATCAGTGACGTGAAAGAAGCAGGCAGAATTATTTCAAAATATCAGCTGCAGCTGATTTATGAAAATGGGAAAGGATATCATATCAAAGGAGATCTTGTACGAAAAAGAAGTATTTACTTTTCTTATTTTAGTTCAATTTCAAATCTTTATAAGAAGGAGATTCTTCCATTAGACGCTCCAGACAAAGTTGATCATTTCCTGGACAGATTAAAAGATATTGAAAACGCGTTGGATGTCCAGTATGTACAAGGAACGTTATACACCATTGCAGTGTTCTTTTCAACCATTGACAATCGAAGTGATGTTGTTGAATTTTCTGACAAAGAAAAAAAGGAAATCATGGATACAAAAGAGTATGAAATGGTATCTATGAGATTTCCAGAATTAAATGAAAGCGAACAGCTATATCTTGCATTACATTTACTTGGATCAAGAATGCAAAGTATACCAGTAGATTTTATGGAAGAACATTCCGGACAAGAATCACAAAGACTTTCCAAGATACTTGTAAACGCATTTTCACGAATTGCAGGAGTTGGATTTTCAAAAGAAAAAGAATTGACAAAAGCGCTCGCAGCACACTTAAAGATATCCATGTATCGATATCGATATGGTATCCAACTTGCAAATCCAATGCTTGAAAATATTAAAAGCGAATATGGAGATTTGTTTGAACTTACAGCAAGAGCATGCAGGTACTTAGAAAAAGAAATAGGAGTTCCGATTCCAGAAAGTGAAATTGCATACATAACATTACATTTTGGTGCATTTATCAGTGCAGGACAGGAAAAAGAGCAGAAATTAAAAATTTTGATTATTTGTCCAAATGGAGTTAGCACAGCAAATATGATATGGGGAGAGATACAAACATTAGTTCCAGATGCAGATGTAGTTGATGTTTGTTCTTTAAAAGAGTATAACGAGACCCCATGATTATAATGTTGTGATATCCACGATCGTTATTGAAAATGAAAATGATTTGATTTTGGTACATCCGATACTTACGGACAATGACCGAATGAAAGTTTTGCAAAGATGTATGAAATATAAACATAAAAATGATATGAACATTTCAAATATCACAGAAATCGCATCAAAATATATGACAGATGATAATTTACAAAAATTTAAGGAAGAATTGATTGAATTATTTTCAAAAAATTCTTTAAAAGAATATGTGGAACAAAAAAGAAAGCCACAAAAAAGGGAATTTATGAAATGTTAGAGGATCCTTATATTCGTATCGTGAGAGAAGAAATGAAATGGCAGGATGCGATCAGGATTTCAGGAGAAACATTATTAGAAGATCAATCAATCAGACAGTCTTACATAGACAGCATAATTCATAAGACAGATCAATATGGTCCTTATATGTTTATTACGAAACAAGTATTTCTGGCTCATTCTGAAATTGAAGATGGAGTAGAAAGCATGGGATTTCAATGACTATTTTCAAGAAACCAGTGGAATTTAGGACATTGGATGGACAAAAACGATTTGCAAAGATCATGTTCATGTTATCAGCACAGGATGAAAAATCACATATTCGTTTACTAAATGATATTATGATGATTTTTTCAAAACCAGAAAATGAAGAAAAACTATGGGAACAGGAAGATATAGGAGAAGTCAAAGATATGCTGTATCAACTTTTACAGGAGGAACAATGAAAAAGATATATGATATGTTAAAACTGGAAAATATAAAAATTCTTCCGGGCGTAAAAGACTGGAGAGAAGCAATTCATGTAGCAGTAAAACCATTAGTAGATGGTGGATATTGTGAAGAAAGATATGGTGATGAGATCATTAAAAATACAGAAAAACTTGGACCATACTATGTTCTTTGCGAAAATGTAGCATTAATTCATGGAAGTACAGAACAAGGGGTTTTAAAACGACAGATTGCAATCACATTGCTAAAAAACCAGTTAAATTTAAAACAGATGGATATGACGTAAGAATTCTTATCACATTGGCAGCGACCGATGCAGAATCACATATGGAAGTTTTACAGGCAATGTCGGAACTATTTGAAAGTCAAGAGAGTACCAAAAAAGTATTGGATGCTTCCAATGAAAAAGAAATTTATGATCTGTTTGTAAAAGCAGTATAAATATAAGATGAAAGTATAGAGGAGGATAAAAGATGAGTTTTATTATTAATATATTATCAACACCTGCGATTTTAGTAGGTCTGATTTCCTTATTTGGTCTGATCCTACAGAAAAAGCCAGTAGAGGATGTTGTAAAAGGAACGGTAAAAACAATTGTTGGATTCTTAGTATTAACAGCGGGATCAAGTTTTTTACAGACTGGATCATTAAATGATTTCGGGGTAATCTTTAACTACGCATTTAATATGCAGGGAGTTGTACCAAACAACGAGGCGATCGTATCTTTAGGACTAGCTGATTTTGCAAGTGATACAGCCTATATCATGTGCATTGGAATGATCGCTAATATTGTATTAGCAAGATTTTCAAGATTACATTATATTTTCTTAACAGGACATCACACATTATACATGTCAGCGATGCTAGCTATCATTTTAAATGTTGGAAACTTAACAGGACCAATGTTATGGATCTCTGGTGGGCTGATCTTAGGACTTATCATGGTAATCTCACCAGCGCTTTGCCAACCAACAATGGAAAAAATTCACAGGAACAGATGAACTTGGATTTGGACATTTGGTGGTTTTGGTTATTGGTTTTCTGCACGGATCGGTAAATTATTTAAAGATAATGAGTAAATCAACAGAAGATGTAAATTTCCCACAGAGAATTTCATTCCTTCGTGATACAACTGTAGCGATCGGTTTAACAATGACAATCTTCTTTATCATTGTAACATTTGTAGCAGTGGTTGTAAGAGATGGAATGAGTGATCCAACAATTTCAGCATTTTTCAAAGGTGAGACAGAGACACATTGGCTTGTATGGGCGATCACAAAAGGTTTAAGTTTCGCAGGTGGTGTATATATCAATCTTAAGTGGTGTACGTTTAATCATCGGTGAAATCGTTCCAGCATTCCGTGGAATCGCAGAAAAGATCGTACCTAACGCAAAAACCAGCCATTGATTGTCCAGTTGTATTCCCTTATGCACCAAATGCAGTATTAATGGGATTCTTAGTATCTTTCTTAGGAGGTATCGTAGGATTATTTATTCTTGGTGGTATTAACAAAGCATTAATTCCAGTAGCTCTTATTTTACCAGGAGTTATTCCTCATTTCTTCTGTGGAGCAACTGCAGGTGTATTTGCGAATGCAGAAGGTGGATTAAAAGGATGTTTAGTTGGATCCTTCTTACATGGATTACTGATCACATTCCTTCCAGCAATCTGTATGCCAGTCATGGGATCTTTAAACTTTGCAAACTGTACATTCTCAGATGCTGATTTCTCAATCGCAGGAATCATCTTAGGAAATATCGCACAGTTTGTAAAAGGTGGCGGATTATTTGGAGTATGTATCGTACTATTTTTATTACCAATTGTTTATAATGTGATCATGCCAAAAAAAGAGGCATAAAGAAACAAGAAATGAAATTATAAAATTAGATTTTGGAGGTAAGTATTATGATTAAATCAATTATGTGTTGTTGTGGTTCAGGACTTGGATCAAGTATGTTAGTTCGTATGAATGTTGAAAAAACATTACAGAAGATCGGAGTATCAGGAGTCAGTGTAACTCATTCATCCTTATCTGATGCAGCAGAAGGTGCAGCAGATCTGTTTGTTGTAGGAAAAGATTTAGAGAATTTTGTAAAGGAACTTCCAAGAGTTGTAATTCTTGACAATATCATGGATAAAGCAGAATTAGAAAATAAATTAAGAGCAGAATTTGAAAAGTAAGATTAATGGGAGTTATAAACAATGGAAAAAGGTAAATTACAGAAATTAAAACTTCTTTCTGCGAAGATCCGTAAAGACATTTTGGAGATGTTAGAAAAACGCGGTTATGGACATATGGGAGGTTCCTTATCAATTGTAGAATTAATGAGTGTCTTATATGGGAAACAATTACGATATGATGCGAAAAATCCAGATTGGGAAGAACGAGATATGGTTGTTTTATCAAAAGGTCATGCAGGGCCAGCATGGTACAGTGCACTTGCAGAAAATGGATTTTTTGATCGAAAGTGGCTGTTTACATTAAATGATGGAGGAACAAAACTTCCTTCACATCCAGATCGATTAAAAACCCCAGGAGTTGATATGACAACTGGTTCTTTAGGACAAGGAACATCCGCAGCAGCAGGAATTGCAACAGGATTTAAAATGAATGGAAGCAATCAGTATGTCTATCTGATCGTTGGCGATGGAGAACTTAATGAAGGACAATGCTGGGAAGCTTTTCAGTATATTGCACATTATAAATTAAAGCATTGTATTGTGGTGATTGATGATAATAAAAAACAATTAGATGGAACAACAAAAGAAGTCATGAATCCATTTAGTATTGAAGAAAAAATGAAAGCGTTTGGATTTTATACACAGACTGTAAAAGGAAATGATGAAGAAGCAATTGATAAGGCAATTGAGAAAGCCAAGGTAATAGAAGATCAGGCAGTATGCATTATCTTAGATTCTATCAAAGGTTCTGGAGTTCCATATTTTGAACAAATGGACGCCAATCACTCTGTAAAATTTAATAATGATGAAATCTAAAAGCAACTCAGGAAGCAATCAAAGAATTGAATCAGTTCATTGAAGGAGGTGCCAGATAAAATGTTTCAATTAGCAGAAAAATAGACAGGAAACAGGAAAAGAGTTACGAAGTTGTGTTGTTGAAACACTTCAGGAACTGATGCGTGAAGATGATAAAGTGACAGCACTTGAAGCAGATTTAGGAGGCGCCAGTGGATTTACAAAGATCAAAGAAACAAATCCAAATCGATTTATTCAGTGCGGAATTGCTGAGGCAAATATGATCGGCGTAGCGGCTGGATTATCAGTAACAGGTTACAAGCCATTTGTGCATACTTTTGCACCATTTGCAACAAGAAGAGTATTTGATCAGTTATTTTTATCTGGTGCGTATGCAGGAAATACGATCAATATTTATG
>ENA-OQET01000982-OQET01000982.1-human-gut-metagenome-genome-assembly--contig:-NODE-982-length-13678-cov-2.485573_pt1 | contig 13678 bp, 17 predicted proteins | sample MGYA00242800_ERZ504645 | MGnify/ENA primary metagenome ERZ504645 (study PRJEB26092, sample SAMD00036308) | human gut metagenome | host: Homo sapiens | study: EMG produced TPA metagenomics assembly of... | reverse complement strand
ATGGCACTTGCTACAGGCGGTGATACACATAAAATGAAATACGGACACAGAGGAGGCATCATCCGGTTAAAGGATCTTGCAACAGGACGATGATTTATATTTCATCTCAGAACCATGGAATACGTGGTTGAATGCGGGAAAACCCCTTGAGAAAAAAAGGTATTGCAAAACCTGCATTTGTCAATGTAAACGATGGTACAAACGAAGGAATGGCTTTGAAGGCAAAAACATCTTCACGGTACAGTTCCATCCGGAAGCCTGCCCTGGACCGCAGGACTCCAGCTACCTGTTTGACAGATTTATGGAAATGATGGGAGGAACAGATCATGCCGAGAAATAAAGATATACATAAAGTTCTTGTAATTGGATCCGGTCCGATTATCATCGGCCAGGCAGCAGAGTTTGACTACGCTGGTACACAGGCATGCCGTTCTCTGAAAGAAGAAGGCATGGAAGTTGTTCTTCTGAACTCCAACCCTGCTACGATCATGACAGCAAAGACATTGCAGATAAAGTTTATATTGAGCCTCTTACTGTAGAGGTTGTAGAGCAGCTGATCCTTAAAGAAAAACCGGACAGCGTACTGCCGACACTGGGTGGCCAGGCAGGTCTGAACCTTGCAATGGAACTGGAAGAAAAAGGTTTTCTTAAAGAACATAATGTGCGCCTGATCGGTACCACAGCAGAGACGATCAAGAAGGCTGAAGACCGTCAGGAATTCAAAGACACCATGGAAAAAATCGGTGAGCCGGTTGCTGCTTCTAAAGTCGTAACAACAGTAGAAGATGGTGTGGCTTTTACCAAAAAGATAGGATATCCGGTCGTTCTCCGTCCGGCTTACACACTTGGTGGAAGTGGCGGTGGTATCGCTAATAACGAATACGAACTGAGAGAAATCCTCGAGAATGGTCTCAGACTTTCCCGTGTAGGAGAAGTTCTTGTAGAACGTTGTATCGCGGGATGGAAAGAAATCGAATACGAAGTAATGCGTGACAGTGTAGGAAACTGTATTACTGTCTGCAACATGGAAAACATTGACCCGGTTGGTGTACATACAGGTGACTCTATCGTAGTTGCTCCATCTCAGACACTGGGAGATAAAGAATATCAGATGCTTCGTACATCAGCACTGAATATTATCACAGAACTTGGTATCACAGGTGGATGTAACGTACAGTATGCACTGCATCCGGAAAGCTTCGAATACTGTGTTATCGAAGTAAATCCTCGTGTAAGCCGTTCTTCTGCACTGGCAAGTAAAGCTACCGGTTATCCGATTGCCAAAGTTGCAGCGAAGATTGCGCTTGGATATACACTGGATGAAATCCCGAATGCCATTACAGGAAAAACATATGCAAGTTTCGAGCCAATGCTTGACTATTGTGTAGTTAAAATTCCGAGACTTCCATTTGATAAATTCATCACTGCCAAGAGAACACTGACTACTCAGATGAAAGCTACCGGTGAGGTTATGAGTATCTGCCATAATTTCGAAGGTGCACTTATGAAAGCTATCCGTTCTCTGGAGCAGCATGTAGACAGCCTGATGTCCTATGACTTCACAGGTCTGGATGAGGATGAACTGATTGAAGAACTGGCAGTTGTAGATGACCGTCGTATCTGGAAGATTGCGGAAGCAATCCGAAGAGATATTTCCAAAGAATATATCCACAGAATCACAAAGATTGACAGATGGTTTATTGACAAGATTGCAATTCTGGTAGAGATGGAACAGGCTCTGAAAACACAGCCGCTTACAGAAGAACTTCTTCTTGAAGCAAAACGCATGGAATTCCCGGATATGTGATCGCAAATCTTTGCGGAAGAACAGAAGCAGATATCAAAGCTCTCCGTCAGGGTTATAAGATCACAGCAGCTTACAAGATGGTAGACACCTGTGCAGCTGAGTTTGCTGCCGCAACACCATATTACTATTCTGTGTATGGCGGTCCGGATACAGAAAATGAAGCAGTTGCTGCCCATGATAAGAAAAAAGGTTCTTGTTCTTGGTTCTGGACCGATCCGTATCGGACAGGGTATCGAATTTGACTTCTGTTCTGTACATTGTACATGGGCATTCAAAAAAGGAAGGGCTATGAGACAATTATTGTAAACAATAACCCGGAAACTGTCAGCACAGACTTTGATATTGCAGATAAGCTGTATTTCGAGCCATTGACACCGGAAGATGTGGAGAACATCGTAAATATTGAAAAACCGGACGGAGCAGTTGTGCAGTTCGGTGGACAGACTGCCATCAAGCTTACAGAAGCACTGATGAAGATGGGAGTCAAGATCCTTGGAACATCTGCAGAAGATGTTGATGCTGCAGAGGACCGTGAGCTCTTTGATGAGATCCTTGAAAAATGTGAGATCCCGAGACCGAAGGGACAGACTGTATTCACAGCAGAGGAAGCTAAAAAGGCTGCCAACGAGTTAGGATATCCGGTACTTGTTCGTCCTTCCTATGTTCTTGGTGGACAGGGCATGCGTATTGCAGTCAGTGACGAGGATGTAGAGGAATATATCGGAATCATCAATCAGATTGCACAGGAACATCCGATTCTGGTTGACAAATACCTGATGGGTAAAGAAATCGAAGTCGATGCAGTTTGTGATGGAGAGGATATCCTGATTCCTGGTATCATGGAGCATATTGAACGTGCTGGTATCCATTCCGGAGACAGTATTTTCCGTATATCCGGCACAGACGATCAGCCAGAGAGCAAAAGATACAATTGCTGAGTATACACGTCGTCTTGCAAAAGCACTTCATGTAGTTGGTATGATCAATATTCAGTTTATTGTATGTGGCGAAGAAGTATATGTTATCGAAGTAAATCCGCGTTCCAGCCGTACAGTACCATACATCAGTAAGGTAACCGGAATCCCGATCGTACCGTTAGCAACGAAAGTGATCCTTGGATACAAACTCAAAGATATGGGATATACGCCAGGGCTTCAGCCGGAAGCAAAACATATCGCGATTAAGATGCCGGTATTCTCCTTCGAGAAGATCCGTGGCGCTGATATCAGCCTTGGACCAGAGATGAAGTCCACAGGTGAATGTCTTGGTATTGCAGAGAACTTCAACGAAGCTCTGTACAAAGCATTTATCGGAGCCGGAATCAAACTTCCGAAGTATAAGAACATGATCATCACTGTCAAAGATGAAGATCAGCAGGAAGTTGTTCCGATCGCAAGGCGTTTTGAGGCACTTGGATACCGTATCTATGCAACAAGAGGCACAGCAAGAGTCCTCAAAGAAAATGGAATCAAGGCAATCCGTACTAACAAACTGGAACAGCCGGCGCCGAACCTTATGGACCTTATTCTGGGACATAAGATCGATGTTGTTATTGATACACCTCCACAGGGTGTGGAACATCAGAAAGACGGTTTCGTGATTCGTCGAAATGCGATTGAGACAGGCGTTAATGTCCTTACCAGTCTGGACACCGCAGAGGCACTTGTAACCAGTCTTGAGAATACAGATCTTCACAATCTGACACTGATCGATATTGCAACGATCGCAAGCAGATAATCGAATAAAAATGATTTACTGACCGGAGAAGCCGCAGAAGTTTCTCCGGTCTTGTATGTTGCAGAAAAGAAAAGTTAACCAAAACTTAAACTTTGAATTAAAATGTATGGAAAGGTTTACGAACCACCGAAACTGTAATATACTGATACATGAAAAATAAAACAGAGAGGAAAAGAAACATGAGTGTTTTGGAGTTTATAAAAGTTGTGATCCTCGGCATCGTAGAGGGTATTACTGAGTGGCTTCCAATCAGCAGTACCGGTCATATGATCCTTGTAGATGAGTTTATCAAGATGGATATGACCACAGAATTTAAGGATTTTTTTCTGGTAGTCATTCAGCTGGGGGCGATCCTTGCGGTTGTTGTCCTGTATTGGAGTAAGTTGTGGCCATTTTACATACGACAGATACCCAAGAAGAAAAAGGCACAGATTGCACGTAAGAATCCGTTTTCTCGCATTGTGCTGACTTTTGTGGAGAAATTCTGTGATAAAGATAAATGGATCCTGTGGTTTAAGATTATAGTGGCATGTATCCCGACTATCGTAATCGCGCTTCCATTCAATGATTTTATCGAAGAGAAATTTAACAACTATGTGGTTGTTGCAATTGCACTTATCGTTTATGGTGTGATTTTTATCATTGTAGAAAATTACAATAAACGAAGAAAACCAATCTGTACATCTCTTGAAGATCTGAGTTTTGCCACGGCATTCAAGATTGGTATTTTTCAGGTATTATCTGTTATTCCGGGAACATCCCGTTCCGGTTCCACGATTATTGGAGGTATCCTTGTTGGTACTTCAAGAACGGTTGCAGCAGAATTTACCTTTTTTTCTGGCAATTCCGGTTATGTTCGGAGCGAGTCTGCTGAAACTGGTAAAATTCGGCTTCACATTCACTCCGGCAGAGGTTCTTACACTGGTCACCGGTGTTGTGGTTGCATTTTTTGTTTCTATTATCGCCATCAAATTCCTGATGGGATATATTAAGAAACATGATTTCAAGGCTTTTGGCTGGTATCGTATCGTACTTGGTGTTCTTGTGCTGGGCTATTTTGTAGGAAAAAATTTCCTTGGATAATTGAATATAGAAATGAATCAAATTCTGACCAGGCTGCTGTAAAATATTGTTATGGCAGCCTGATTTAGTTGCTGTTCATTCCGTTCACAGCACTTGGCCAAAATGCATTTTAAATCACCTACGGTGATGGCATTTTGACCTGTATGTCTCGGGATTTTGTCATATATATGACAAAACACCTCGCGGAATATTGACTTATGAACACTGATTTGACTTTTAAGAGCATACATGGGATAATAAAAAGAACTATAGAAAATAAAAAATGAAATAGAACGGTCTTCAGACCGGAGAGGATGGTAAATAATGAAAGCAAAACATATAATGCTCGTACTTGGCATGACAATGATACTTACCTTTACAGGATGTGGTTCTTCAAAACCGGTTGTTGAAGTGACACCGACTCCGGCAGCAACACCGACACCGACAGAAGTTCCGGTAACAGTAACACCGGTACCGACATCCACACCGGCTCCGAAAGTGATTGGAGTTAAAACTTCTCAGGCGAAATATATTTATATGACCAATAAGCTGGAGGATGATATCAGAGAAATCTATCTGATGACTTCAGATGGGGATGACTGGGCAAGAACCTGATTCCGGCAGAAGCTTCTGTAAAAGCATCTGAACAGGTACAGATGTTCTATACTCCGGATGACACAGCTGTTCTTCAGATAGTACAGATGAATCAACAGATACAACAACTATAACTGTATATGATATGAAGATCGTTACTGCAAAAGGAGATGTTTACCAGATTTACAGCATTGATCTCGGTGATATGGAAAAAGCATCTCTTGCTTATGATGAAGAAAGCTCCACAGCATATCTTACATACACAAGTCTTGCAGACAAGTCTGAAAAAGATACAAAGGGCAACTCACAGCAGACAGCATCCTCTGATGAATCCGATGACAGTGATACAGAAACTTACAGTAGTGATGACAGCAGCGATGACAGTAGTTATGACAGTGGCTCTTCGGACAGTAGTAGCTATGACAACAGCAGTGACGACAGCAGTGATGACAGTAGTTATGACAGTAGTTCTTCGGATAACAGTGGTTATGATGATGGCAGCAGCTATGATGACAGTGACGACTATGATGACGGAAGCGATGTATTATGTTGATGAGGAATGATTCAGATTCCTATTGACAGTGCAGTGATGACTGAACTACTAAAATATTTTGAGGTTCTATAAAAATTTCTATTGCAATTGCAGCTGTTAAATTGATTTTGAATTTTTATTACAGTTAAAATATTAGCATGAATATTGAACAACATTTGAGAGAAAAGAAGGGAGATATATTCATGAAGAAAAAAATATTAACTGTAATGCTGGCTGGCGTTATGGCAGCAGGAATGAGTGCAGGAAGTGTACAGGCTGCAACAACAGAGGATGCAAGTGGTGATCTGTATGTATTTATTGCAGCAAGCCTTGCAAATGCAATGGATGAGATCCAGAAAGATTTTAATGAAGAGTATCCGGATGTTAATATCCTTTTCAATGCAGACAGTTCAGGTACATTACAGACACAGATCGAAGAAGGTTCCAGATGTGATATCTTCTTTTCAGCAGCAACCAAACAGATGGATGCGCTGGTAGATGAGGAACTGGCCAAGAAAGACTCTGTGGTAGATCTCCTGGAGAACAAAGTTGTTCTGATCAAACCAAAGGATGGCGAAACAAAAGTCACAGGTTTCGAAAATATCACAGATGCGAAGAACATTGCACTTGCGGGCGAGGATGTACCGGTTGGACAGTATTCCCGTGAAATCTTCAAAAACCTTGGCATCGAAGACGATGTTAACAAGATGGAGATCAATGAAGGCAAGAATGTAACAGATGTGCTTGCATCTGTCAGCGAGGGAAGTAACGAAATCGGTATCGTTTATGCAACAGATGCTACATCCGTTGCAGACAAAGTAGATGTTATCGCAGAAGCTCCGGAAGGTTCTCTGGAAACACCGGTTCTTTATCCGGTGGGACTTACTGTAGACGCAGAGGCATCTGACGAAGAAGCAGCTGCTGCAGATGCATTTCTTGAGTACCTGCAGACGGATGATGCCATGAAAGTATTTGAAGAGTATGGGTTTGCCGCATATAAAGCAGATGATAAGAAAGAAGAAACTGCAGAAGATGCAAAGGAAGACAAAACCGAAGAAACAGATACTGCAGAAGAAGCTAAATAATTATCGATTACATATAAAAGGGGCGGGCATATATGTTCAGACCCCTTTTTGTACATACAAAAGGAAAGAAAAGAATGGAATTTTTACAGGAATAAACTGGAGTCCATTGTGGATTTCTTTAAGACCGGAGCAGTGGCTACGACAATTGCCTTTTTTCTGGGAATTTTCTGTGCACGTAAGATTATGAAGATGAAGCCGGTATCGAGAGCAATATGGGATGGAATCCTGACTATGCCACTGGTGCTTCCGCCGACAGTTGCTGGTTTCTTTTTGCTGTTGATCTTCAGTCTCAGGAGACCTTTCGGAAAATTTCTCATGGAGAATTTTGATTTTAAAGTGGTACAGACATGGAAAGGCTGTGTGATCGCTGCTGCAGTGATTGCATTTCCACTGATGTACCGAAATGCAAGGGCTGCTTTTGAACAGGTGGATGTGAATCTGATCTATGCAGGACAGACACTGGGAATGAGTGATCGCAGAATTTTCTGGAAAGTGATCGTTCCGGCGGCTGCGCCGGGAATTGCATCTGGAACTGTTCTGGCATTTGCAAGAGCAATTGGTGAGTATGGAGCGACTTCCATGCTTGCAGGAAACATTCTTGGTAAGACTCGTACAGTGTCCGTTGCAATTGCAGCAGAAACTTCGGCTGGAAATTATGATATAGCCGGGTTCTGGGTTGTGGTAATCGTAGTGATCTCGTTTGTGATCGTGGCACTGATCAATATTGTCTCAGGGCGGGGCATGAAGAGTAGAAGGTGGATCTGATGGCAATACAGATAAATATAGAAAAGAATTTTAAAGGCTTTGCTCTCAAGTCAGTGTTTGAGAGCAATACATCAGCAACTGGAATCCTCGGTGCATCTGGAAGTGGAAAGAGTATGACACTTCGTTGTATCGCAGGAATTGAGACGCCGGACAGAGGCAAAATCGTAATCAATGGAAGAACAGTTTTTGACTCAGAAAAGAAAATCAATCTGAAGCCGCAGGAGCGTCGGATTGGGTACCTGTTTCAGAATTATGCATTGTTTCCGACAATGACAGTAAAAGATAATATTCTGTGCGGTTATCGTGGTGAGAAGGGACAAAAGAGAAGAAAAAGCCAGAGATTTTATGAAAAGATATCAGTTGGAGGTACTGGAAAACCGTTATCCATCACAACTTTCCGGTGGACAGCAGCAGAGAGTTGCTCTGGCAAGAATGATGATCGGTGAGCCGGAAGCGATCCTTCTGGATGAACCTTTTTCTGCACTGGATGGATATTTGAAGGATGTACTGCAAAAAGATATGCAGGAATTTCTAAAACAGTATCAGGGAGATATGCTGATGGTCACACATAGTCGAGATGAGGCCTTCAGATTTTGCAATGAGCTGATGCTTCTAAAAGATGGCAAGACACTGATATTTGGTGATACAAGAAAATTATTTGAACAGCCACAGCTTCTGGAAGCAGCAAGACTGACCGGCTGCAAAAACAGTTCGAGAATTGAACGTATGGGAGAATATCAGGTATTTGCTCTGGACTGGGGAATATCTCTTCGTACAGAGCAGAAGGTGGAACTAGATATGACACATATCGCAATCCGCGGTCACTGGATTCGTCCGTCAGAGAAGGCGGGAGAAAACTGTCTGGTATTTGAAGCGGCAGAGTATGTGGAGACAACCTTTGAACATCAGTATCTGGTGAAAAGTCCGGGAATGGAAGACGGGGCAGTTCTCTGGTGGATGCGCCCGAAAAAAAGTTTTACGGACGAGCATGATAAGAACCTGCCGAAATATCTCTATCTTCCACCTGAACACCTGATGCTCCTGAAATAAAAAACGACTCCCCCTCAGGTTCTGTTCTGATATCGCAGATACCGGGACACAAGCATGGCAAGCTTAAAGGTCATAGCATCTTCGAAGGTACGGAGATCAAGTCCAAACCGTTTCTGTATCTTTTCAAAACGATACACAAGCGTATTCCTATGCACATACAACTGTCTGGATGTCTCCGACAGATTCAGATTATTCTCAAAAGAAAGTACGGATGATCGCCAGTGTCTCTCCGTCGATGGAATCCAGTGATTCATCTCCGGAAAAATTTCCTGGATGAACATTTCACAGATGGAAACCGGAAGCTGGTATAGCAGTCGTCCAATACCGAGAGTGCGATATCCGAAGACATTGCGTTCGGCATAGAAAATTTTACCAATTTCAAGAGCGGTGCGGGCTTCTTTGTATGCATTGGAAAGATCTTTCAGGTCATTTGCCGTGTTGCTGTAAGCAACCCAGGCCTGTGTCATGGCTTCTGTGCCCAGCATATCTACAAGCATATGTGCAATATTTTCCAGATCGTCATATGTTTCTGCAGCTGTCAGTTCACGGACGACGATAATGCCACGATTATCGATAGAAGTGATGAAATCATGCGTGCGTGCAGAAAATATACTTTTTGATGGTAGCCAAGGCGTGTTCATCCTTGGACTGACGGGTTTCAACGAGAAAGACAGCTCTCCTTGCACTGGAAGAAATATGAAGTTTGCGTGCCCGGTTAAAGGCTTCTACATCTGTATAATCTCCAAGGAGCAGTTTCTGCATAAAGGCATTTTTGTCAATTTTTTTCGGCATAACTTTCCAGGATACTCTCAATCTGGCAGACAGCCAGTTCGCCAATCGTGGAAACAGAATCTTCGCTTCCCCACACAATGAGAAGAAGCTGTTCACTTTTTTTCTGTTATTTTGTAGAGACAGCAGGTGGCATTTGACAGACAAAGAGCAGTGCTGTTTCGGAATTCTTCCAGTTTGGATTCTGCTGGAAGGCGGCGGTCACAGGTGGTGACCAAAATGGAATTATCTTCCTGAAGAAGACAGAAATCGAAATGACTGATGCGTTTCCAGTCATCCATATATTTTTGTAGTGTTCTCTGTACTGACATTGAACCATCCTTTCTGAAAATAGTTTTCTGAAAAAAAGACCCGGGGTAAATTGCCCCGGGTCTGATATTCTGATTGAATCTTAGTTTGTGATAACCAGTTCTGTATCTTTGTCAAAGAAATGAGTTTTTTCCATATTGAAATCGAATTTAACCGGATCACCTGTTTTTGCTTTTGTGCCTGGATCAACACGAGCTGTGATCTGAGTTCCGTTTACATCGAAGTACAGGAATACTTCTGCACCAAGAAGCTCGTATACTTTAACAGTAGAAGACATGGAACCGTCAGCTCTGTCTGCAACATCTTCCGGACGGATACCCATAACAACTGTTTTTCCAACATAGCCGCCATCTTTAAGAGCTTTTGCTTTGGCAGCCGGGATAACAAGTTCGTCTTTGCCGATTACTGCAACAAGATCGGAACCTTTTTCTTTGATTTCTGCATCCAGGAAGTTCATCTGCGGAGATCCCATGAATCCTGCAACGAATAAGTTGCCTGGTTTCTGATACAGGTTCTGAGGTGTATCTACCTGCTGAACAACTCCGTCTTTCATAACAACGATTCTGGTACCAAGAGTCATAGCCTCTGTCTGGTCATGTGTTACATAGATGATTGTTGCACCCAGTCTCTGATGAATCTTGGAAATCTCGATACGCATCTGTACACGAAGTTTTGCATCCAGGTTGGAGAGTGGCTCATCCATAAGGAATACCTTAGGATTACGAACGATAGCACGTCCCATAGCAACACGCTGTCTCTGTCCACCGGAAAGAGCTTTCGGTTTACGATCAAGAAGTTTCTCAAGGTCAAGGATTCTTGCAGCTTCACGAACTGCTTTATCAATCTGGTCTTTCGGAACTTTACGAAGTTTCAGTCCGAAAGCCATGTTATCATATACTGTCATATGAGGATACAGAGCGTAGTTCTGGAATACCATTGCGATATCACGGTCTTTAGGCTCTACATCGTTCATAACTTTGTCACCAATCTTTAAGGTACCGCTGGTGATTTCTTCCAGTCCGGCTACCATACGAAGTGTAGTAGATTTACCACATCCTGAAGGTCCTACGAAGATGATGAATTCTTTGTCTTCGATCTCCAGGTTGAAATCTTTAACGGCTTCAAAACCGTTAGGATATGTTTTATTAATGTGCTGTAAAGATAAATCTTGCCATTATTTTTCCCTCCAAAATATTATGTAAGTTTTGCTCGTGTTTTGAACTGTTATCAGTATACTGAATTTGTGTCGGAGAATAAAGAGAAGAATCCTACAAATATTTCAGGGGTTTCTTGACAGATTGACGAAAAGCCCGGGAAGCTTGGTCAAACTGTCAAATACGGCGCTCGTTTATGAACATACCCTGCAGAGGTTTTGCGTTAAACTGATACTGGAACCATTTACATTTACACAGGAACAGGTAGTAAATATTGAGTCCACAATCATGAAGCGTTTCGTAGTTGCCCTGTCCTTTGGCAATGATCAGATCAGCAGATTCAAGTGCCTCACGGGCTTCGCTGCTGATATGGGGAAGCCAGGTGCCGCCGACTTCGCTTCCATTTCCGATTACTGTGGTCAGTTCGGCAAGGCCTATATCCTGTGCATCTTCCATTGTCGCATCATTGATAACAGGAAAACCTCTGACGATTACGGTGATATCGAGTTCCGGACAGAGTTCTTTAAGAAGTATGATAACCAGTTTGTCAAGAACGATTTCTCCGCAGTTATCAGTCAGATAGACAAGGCGGGAGGCTGCGCTTAAGTCCTTTCGAAAATGCAGGTATTCCTGTGCATTAAGAGGTTCTTTGTTGTCTTCTTTGAGAAGAGACAAAACTGTATCGGAATTTACATTTGACAGAGCTGCAAAATCAATATAGTTGCCAATACGGGCATAAAGAAGTGCAGTTTCCAGCGGATCTTCAGAATTCCGGATGGTCTCTTCAAGAGAAGCTTCCATATCCAGCATAAGCTGATTGTATTTTTTTTTGACAGAAGTATAGTCTTCCATAGGCTGTTCCCAGAAATCACGGAACATTTTTTTAATTCGACAGAAACGCTGGGGGCACAGTCTTCTTCTGCAATATTTGCCATACGGTCCATGACTTTCTTCATATATTCTACCTTTTTGTCCATGTCCTGAAAGGAACGGATATTCTGTTCCTGTTTGCTGACAGCACAGCACATACAGAATGGATTGAATTTCATGCTGTTACCTCCTAAAATTATGATTTGATACAGGTAGTTTCTATTATAAAGCTTTTGTCGAAACATGGCAAGATTGACGGAGAATGACAGATATGTTTAACCTGAATGAGGCGATGGTACAGGGCACTTATGCGAATGTGCGTCATCATATAGAGGTATTCACCTGCGAGATGGCACTGGATGATATAGATCAATAGAGGCAACGGTTTACCAGGGATATTACGAGAAGATTAGGCATTGATTTTCTGCAATATCGCTTCCAGTAAATCTCCCTGGAGATAAAAGGTCGTCTCAAAATGAAGATACGATAAGGATACCTTATCCCACAACAATAAGATTTTTGCAGGGAATTCCTCATCAGCGTCCCAGAACTGGAACAGCACAGAGAAATCTCCCATAACAGGCATTTCAAAAGTCAGATCAGCCCCGGCCAGGCGTTTCTGTAATTCCCCTCCTAGACAGAGACAAGCCTGGCTGACGACATTTACTTTGCCGGAGAATGCTGCTTCATATTTAGGGGTAAACACATCTCCGGACGGGCTGCTTCCGGTGGGAATAAATCTGGTTACAGGCTGCCATTGTCCTGTAAGCGGAGGAAGCGGTTTATCTTCTGAGTAGCAGAGCAGGTCGTAGATCGTCATAACAATTGAATATTCTTTGCAGATTTTCCAGATGCTTTTGGCCATATATTCGATGGAACCATCTGAGCGGCTGATCCGATATTCTGTTCCGATATAATTCAGGTACAGGTATGCGTGGTCATTTTTTTAATTTATATTTCTTTATCAGCATATCCTGATCATATCTCAAAAACAAATCTCTTCCGATATATATCTGTTTTTCGTAATTGTCTGTAAGATTTTTTTCCATATAAGTGCCCCCTTTGTCTGAGTAATATTATTTTTCGAAATTCTTCTGATAGATGGTGAGCTGTGATTCTTTTCAGAAAATTATAACAAATTATGAATGCCTTCACAATCTTCTATTTTCTGCATACTCTAACAGAAGAAGTCTGTAAAGGAGAATCTGCATGAAAAATAAAAAATGGATCTCACTGGCGGCAGCAGTTGTTCTGGCGGTGACTGCACTGCCAATGGGAGTATTTGCTGCGAAGAAAGACAGCACGGAAGAGAAGCTTACAAAGGTTACACTGAATGAAGTGGCACATTCAATCTTTTATGCACCACAGTATGTGGCAATCGAAGAGGGATATTTAAAGATGAGGGGCTGGATCTGACACTTGTGACCGGTTTTGGAGCGGATAAGACAATGACTGCCGTAATATCCGGTGAGGCAGATATCGGATTTATGGGAGCGGAAGCATCTGTCTATGCCTATCAGGAGGGGGCTACGGATGCTGTTGTAAACTTTGCCCAGCTGACTCAGCGAGCCGGGAATTTTCTTGTAGCAAGAGAAGAAATGCCGGATTTTAAATGGGAAGATCTGAAAGATAAGAAAGTTCTTGGCGGGCGTAAAGGTGGCGTACATACATCAATGTAAATTATGAGACGATTGTGATTTTGTGTAATTGGGTGGATGGGTTGAATAGTACATCTCTTAAATAAAATATCTCTTTTGATTATGAGGATATTGATTTATAATGAATATATCTTTACACTTAGGAGGAAACCATTTTATGGCAAAAATAATTGCATTATTTAATAACAAAGGTGGGGTTAGTAAAACCACTACTACTTTTCATTTGGGCTGGAAATTAGCCGAACTGGGATATAAAACATTGATGA
>ENA-OQET01000980-OQET01000980.1-human-gut-metagenome-genome-assembly--contig:-NODE-980-length-13711-cov-4.373675_pt1 | contig 13711 bp, 13 predicted proteins | sample MGYA00242800_ERZ504645 | MGnify/ENA primary metagenome ERZ504645 (study PRJEB26092, sample SAMD00036308) | human gut metagenome | host: Homo sapiens | study: EMG produced TPA metagenomics assembly of... | reverse complement strand
AAGCGGAGTTCCGCAACGAGGACAGTATGGCACGATCTTGAATCCTTTATACAGGAGCTTCTTGTCCCAGATTCTCTTGAGTGCCCACCACTCAGACTCGATGAAGTTGTTATCATATGTTACATATGGGTCATCCATATCCGCCCAGAAACCTACGGTATTAGAGAAATCTTCCCACATACCTTTGTATTTCCATACGCTTTCTTTACATTTCTTAATGAATGGCTCCATACCGTATTTTTCGATCTGGTCTTTTCCGTCCAGTCCGAGAAGCTTCTCAACTTCCAGCTCTACCGGAAGTCCGTGTGTATCCCATCCGGCCTTTCTTGGAACTTCGTATCCCTTCATTGTACGGTATCTTGGGATCATATCCTTGATAACACGTGTCAGAACGTGTCCGATGTGCGGTTTTCCGTTGGCTGTCGGAGGACCGTCGTAGAACATATAGATCTCGTTGCCTTCACGGTCACGCATACTTTTTCTGAAGATGTCATTGTCTTCCCAGAATTTCTCTGTCTGTTTTTCTCTGTCTACAAAATTAAGATCCGTAGAAACTTTCTTATACATATTTACCTCCATAAAATTAAAACATTGAATTAAAAAAGCTTCCGCCCTGTATAGGACGAAAGCTGTACTTACGTTTATAAACCACCTAACATACCATCATATGTCTTCCCTGTAACGGAGGAATGCCGTCAGTTTTTACTCGGTCACCGGATCTTTCTACACATCTTACCGAAACCTTTCAAAATCTGCAACTCAGAAGTGATATTCAGATATATCTTACTTGCACCGGACTTCCACCATCCCCGGCTCGCTGCTGCGTTCTGTTATATCCTACTGTCTTCGTCAGCGTTTTTCACACCCTTTATTATATGCAACAATCCTAAAATCCGTCAAGGGGTTTTACCTTATTTTTCATGTATCCTCTGCCATTTATCTTCTCCGGCGTATCAATACAACGATCAGACTGAAGATCAGGATCACCAGCGCCACACATCCCCCGGCGATCATATATTGTTCCGAAGCTGATTTCCCGGCAAATTTCTTCTGACTGAACGTCCATGCCGCTTTTGCTTTCTGCACGAAATTCGCCCAGATGCTCTTTGCACTTAATTTTCCACCGGAGTTCTTCGTTGTCCAGGAGTTATCCACATTCTCCTTCTTATTATCCACACGTTCTTTTCCCGTACTTATTTTCTGCAGGTATTCTTCCGTGAACTTTGCTGTCGCACTTCCTACCGGATGACCATCATAAGTATATTGGATCGTCCCTTCTCCGGTCTTTTCATCTACGTCTGTAATCTCATAGTCTGTATCTTTGTATGAGACATCCTTCGGCAGGATCACATAGCCATCTTCCAGCGGCCGGTACTCATTCCCGCCCGTCTGTGCGGATCTAGCATCCTCACTTTCATCCGATGCCGATATGAATTCTTTTACTTCCGCCGGCTTCTTCTCATCTGCCACCGAAATCTTCTGGAAATTATTAAATACATATTCAAACAGATTCTTTGTATCCGGATATATATTCGCTCCATGCGTCCTGAGTACGACACACACCAGTTTCATATTACCATTATCGGCCAGAGTGATCAGTGTGGATAAAGCGTTGGATGTATATCCCGTCTTTCCTGCAACCACATACTGGTAGTAATTTTTATTTTCTTTTATGAGCATCTTATGATGCTGTGGAAATACGTGTTCTTCCGTTGTATCGGATGCCGGGATCGTATAACTCTGCTCCTGACAGATCTTTAAGAATTCCGGATAACGCCAGATCTCCCGACCGATCAAAGCCATGTCACGTGCGCAGGTATAATGATTGTCATCATGAAGCCCGTTCGCATTGACAAAGTTCGAGTTCTCCCCGCCGAGACTTTTGCACTCCTCGTTCATCTGCTGTATGAACCAGTTGTAATCATGCCCGGCATTCTTCCCGACATTTTCCGCAACCGCATAGGCTGCTTCATTTGCCGAGGCAAGCAGTGTCGCATACAACGCCTGTTCCAATGAGATCACATTTCCTTCTTTTAATCCTACGGAAGAATCTCCCGGCTGCATAAAAGATATACAGTCATTCGAAAATGTTACCTGATCTGACAGGCTGCCATATTTTAATGCGATAAGACTGGTCAGAACTTTTGTGATGCTGGCCGGATATTCATGCCCATCAATATTCTTCGCATATAAGATGCTTCCGGTTCCTGCATCCATCACGATCGCTGCTTCTCCGTATGTTCCCGGTCCTTGCGGCCAGTTCTTCCAGCTGTTCGACTGGATCTCCATCTTATAGGCATCTTCTTCTGCCTTCTTTTCCAGCTCTTCCGGAGTCATGTCTTCTTCTTTTTTCTCTTCTTTCCGGGTATCATCTGCCGCTGCGTCTGCTGACTGCGCATTCCCGGTGCTGTCCGGCTCCGCGTATACCGTACTGTGCGGCATCCCTGCTGTCACCGCCAGTATCACCGCAAGAACTACGGCTGCTGTCTGTTTTTTCCCCCGCATAATTTCTATTCTCCTCTGTCGTTCTGTTATGGTCTTCCCATATACCACTCAATTTTTCCTTCGATATCGGACACCTTCACCGTTCCGATCTCTCCGTTGTATCTTACTTTTTCTCCGTTTACATATACTTTGCCCTTTTCCTGTCTTTCCTGCGTCTTATTCCACGCATTCTCTATTATAATCCTTTTCCCCGGTTAACTCAACAAAAAAACGAACGGCCGGTCCTTTTTCCGGTCCGTGATCCTTTTCTTGATTTTTATTACTTTTTTGTTACTCAGGTGCAAGTGTATCTAATGTTACATTAGCTCCATTAATCGTTCCCTTCTCACCTTCAACCTTTGTGATGACTGCTGACGGTGGTATCACCTCTGCATTCGAGATCATGATCGTCAATCCTGCGATCCGCAACATGATCCGTAATAACAAGATCCCGCAGATCGACGGTCTCATCTATTCCTCTGCGGGAAATGATCTGGTCTCTATGGATTCCAGTCTTCTTTCGCTCTATAAAAACGGACGCATTACTGCTGACACGGTACTGGCTTATGCATCCAATCCGGAAATGTTAAAAAAGAAGCTGTAGGAGATTACTCCTGCAGCTTCTTAATTTCTTCGATTGTTGCCTCATATTCTTTTGTTACTTTTTCCATTGCTTCCGGTATCCCCGGCTTCTCTCCGGTCCGGTCTCTCAAAAGTTCTGTCAGCTCACTGCTCACTTCATACAGACGGTCAAAGGAAAGATTCTGACATACACCTTTCAGTGTGTGTGCACCACGGAAAGCCTCTTCATAATTGTTATCCCCCAAAGCCTGCTTTAACAGTGAATAACTCTGATCTTCAAGGAACTTTAATGTGAATTTCCGGATCAGTACTTCACTGCGAAGGCGTCTTAAGACATCTTCATAGTTTCCTCCAATCGCTTCATAGCATTCCTGTATTGTCATTTTTTACCTCCTTCATTTCCGGTCTAATTCTGGAAAGACACGATTACTTCTTTTCCATTCGATACATTTTCGAACATGCCCTTGATTACTTTCTTTGCATTCTTGTCCGCATTTTCAAGAAATCCGTATTCATCCGATCCGGCTTTTTCCTTTGCTTTCTTCTCAGCCTCCGCGACAAGTTCCATAACTGCCTCTTTATCGATACTCATAATCGCAAAATTCGTATCATATATCTTCAGATCACTGGATTTGATCTTAACAGAATCCTCATTGATCGTGCAGTGCGGAATAGATATCCGTATCTTGTCGTCTGTCTCCTTTATGACAGCTTTCTGTACATCCATTCCCGCAGTCACTGTCGTCTTGTATTGTACGAGAAATCTGTTCTTGTTGATCAGCGGGATCTCTCCCTTTGTGCTCCTGAATACATCCGAGATGATCATCTTCTGTGTCGTCAGCTCCGCTGCATCTTCCAGCGTCGTCTCAAGCGGTATGCTCTCTTCTTTCGGACCGGTAATATGCTTATATATGGCTATCGAACCGATGCTGATCGCAATGGCAAGAACTGCCGCGATGATTATTTTAGCTTTTGTCTTCATATGTTTTCCTCCGTTAAAATGATTTAACTTTCGGCCGGTAGCGCATATCGGATACCGTGTATACGGTTACGAATGCCTCCGGATCTTTTTTACTGACATAATTCATCAGTTTCTGATATTCGTTCTTATCTACGATTGTAATGATCTCTCTGTATTTCTGCATATTGTAAGCACCTACTGCCTCGTAGAACGTTGCCCCGCTGTGCAGCTCATGCAGAATGAACCGGCGCACCTCTTCTTCATATTTTGTGATGATACAGACACGTCTCTTCACATTCTGTCCAAATATAAAATGATCCAGCACAATACCGTTAAAGTATGTACCAAGCACACTCAGCACGACCGCTTTTTTATCATAGATCAATGCGGAAGAAAGTGCCACACACATTCCTGAAATGGACATCGCTTTTCCCAGTTCGACATGAAGATATTTATTCATGATCTTTGCCACGATATCCAGTCCGCCGGATGACGCATTCATATTAAATAAGATGCTGAGTCCGAAGCTTACGACGAGAACATAACATAACACGTCCAGTTCCGTACTGTTCGTCAGCGATTCAAAATCCGGAAATACATGTTCAAATACTGCCAGATACAGTGGCAGCAAAATACTTGTATATACCGTCTTCGCCCCAAATTCTTTCCCACAGGTTATAAATCCGATCAGCAGTAAGACCACATTCAGTATCATCGTAACCGTTGATACATGTAACGGTACATAATGCGCAATAATGATCGCCAGCGCAGATACGCTGCTGATCGAGGTCTGGCTCGGAATCAGAAAGAAATACACGGCCGCAGCGATGATCCCCACTGCTATCGTCATGACGGCGGTTTCTTTTAGATTGTCCGGTGTGACAACCTGTTTTTTTTCTCTGTTCATTTTTTTATTCCCCACTTTTATAAATATTTCATCATCGTTGGCGCAAGGATGTTCATATCAACAGGCTTGGCAACGTGGTCATTCATCCCGACAGAAAGTGCCTTCTGTCTGTCTTCTGCAAAGGCATTGGCAGTCATAGCTATGATCGGGATCATCGCTTTTTTATCATCCTTCATCTTCCGGATGGTTAATGTCGTATCGAACCCATTCATAACCGGCATCTGAATATCCATAAGGATCATCTTGTAATAGTCCGCATCTGCCTTTTCAATCATGCTGATACATGCAACTCCGTCAGTTGCAACTTCGACAATACACCCTTCTTCTTTCAACAGTTCTGTCGCGATCTCCGCATTGATCTCATTGTCTTCGACCAGCAGGACCCGGACGCCTTTTAGCGACTTCTTACTTCGTGGATTCTGATTTTTCTTCTCTAAAGCTTCTTCTTTTGATGCTTTTTTGCAAGGGATCGTCACTGTAAAAGTGGATCCCTCACCAAGTTTACTTTCCACCTCTATCGTACCACCCATCAGATCCACAAGCTTTTTCACGATTCCCATGCCGATGCCGATACCCTCAATATGGGTAATCGTAGAAGTCCGCTCTCTTTCAAACGCTTCAAAGATATGCTTTTGGAACTCTTCTGTCATACCAATTCCATTATCGGTAATACTGATGATCATATCACACCAGTCTTCATTCTCACAAGGTCTCTGTGCAACCTTACAGGATATTGTACCGCCCGCATTTGTATACTTGACCGCATTACTTATGATGTTGATGCAGACTTCCGATAAATGTGGTTCATCCACATATACATACGGATACAGGATATGTTCTGTCATACACAGAGTCTGGTTCTTACTTTCTGCCTGTTGCTGGAACATTGTAACACAATTCGTAAAGTCTTCCCGGACATCCGACACGGCATATTTCATTTCGACCTTGTTATTTTCAATTCTTGCAAGATCCAGGACATTACTGAGTAACGATAACAGTTTTCTCCCGCATATCTGAATGTTATCGACATATCTGCTAAGTTTTTCTGTGTCTTCCAGGTGTCTGGATGCCAGATCTGCATAACCGATGATCGCATTCATAGGCGTTCTGATGTCATGGGACATATTGAAAAGAAATGTGGATTTGGCCTTACTTGCAGTTTCCGCATTTAATTTAGCTTCCCGCAGTTCTTCCTCCTGCCTCAATTCCCGCAGTTTTTCATCTGTCACATCCCGGTTTGCAAGCAGCACCGATGTAACATTTCCGTCTTTATCATAGTTCTGTGGAACGATCATGGCAAGGAACCATTTCCCATCCTTTTTTTTGAATTCAAAAGACATGGACTCTTTATTACGAAGCCGTGCGGCCATGGTCTGTGTATCAAAAAAAATCTATGTACTTTTGTACAAACGGTTCTGCTATCACATCTTTGATGACCTCAAACTGCGAATTCCAGTCTGCGCTTTTTTGGGAAATGCCCAGCTCCATTTTCCGGGATCTTTTCACAAGTTCGATCTTCTTTGTCTTTAAATCCAGACGTGAGATATGATAATAAGCGGTACCTAAATGCACTGATTGCCCGGTGTGCCTCTTCCACCTGTTTTCCCAGCGTAACCGGGAATTCTTCCCCTGTCATCTGGTCTCTGTCCGGTACTGACTGATGCAGATGCTGAACCAGCCATTTCCCGTTCACCTTTTTATAGATAATACTAAACCGGGTGTCCATCTCAAAACAGACGGACCCATCTTCAAATAAACCGGTAAAAACTACCGTTCCATACGCAAGGACCTGGGCATCTCCAAGCTCTGTTTCTTCCTGCTGTAAGTCCCTTATTTGAAGTCTGATCTTTTTCTCTTCGTTTTTACATCGAATTTATATGATTCCTGAAATTTCATGCAGATTCCGGAAAAACTCATGCTTTCCTGTTCCGATTATACTGCTGTTATCATCAAAGAAGTTTTCAAAGCCTGTATCATCTATGGATTCCGTGTCGATATAAAATTTTAAAAGCTGCTCTGTAAGTTGTTTAAAATCATCCATAACCAATCCCTCTCATCCCGTATATCTTGAACAACTTTTTGTTTTTCCAGTTTTCTTGTTTACTTCATTTTAACATAATATTGCAGCACTGGGGACGGTGTTTATGGCTTTTTTACTGTCTTTTTATGTAATGCACGAATACAAATATAATACAGGCTAATCACCAGTGGAAGCAATTAATGCCGAAAACTAAAATTTATTTTACACACGCTTTTGCCGTATACGAATCTACATTTATTTCAATTACACATACCGCATTTACCATTTTTTCATTAATTTCGTGTTCCTCTCCGGTTTGCGCTCTCATAAGAATGCGAAGTGCCGCGCACTTATCCGCTGCATTCTGGAGGATTTTGCTTTCCCTCGGCACATGACACTCGCATATTCAGCACTATATTTGCAGGGAACATCTGCTTCTATAAGTTTTTCTCCGTAATCAATTTCCACAAAAACACTGTCATTTTTCCGAATGCAATCCAGTTTATGCCCCTCTTTCGCACTATGAACATAAAATGTTAGTTTCCCGCCGTTTATCTGATAACCGTAATGAAGCGGCACAACATATGGGTATTCATCATCTAATACCCCCAGATGTAAATACTTTGCACTCGACAATATTTTTTCAATCTTGTGTATATCTGTGATTTCTCTATCTTTTCTTCTCATATTATTCCTTCCTTATAATCACATGTCAGTTCTACAATCAGAATTTTCCATTTCACTTATTACTATTTTTTATTTGAAAACTAATTTTATTTTACATCCTTATTTCTTTGCATACAAGAAAAAACACATTGTCTTTTTTGTGGAAACTTATAAAGGAAGAGGCACCGTTTAATACTTGGTTTGAAAACTGATGGAAGAATAACACGATACTGTGATAGAATAAGGAAAATGGTTAAACTAACTATTGCTGAGTGAGCAACAGCAAAAGTAAGCATGACTGGAAAGTGCTTGTGATCTTAGGGATTAAGAGAGGATACAGATTATGGAAGATTCTTACGTATTACAACTGTTGAAACCAAAGTTTAAAGATTTTCATTTGTGTTTCTGCGGATTTGCAGAATGCAAGCCATTACATAGCTACGGGCCAGCCGCAAGACCCAATTATATTTTGCATTATGTAATGAAGGGCAAAGGTATCTATCAGGTAGGTGAAACGAAGTATCCGCTGAAAGAAGGACAGGCCTTTCTGATTGAACCGGAAAGCCTTACCTTTTATCAGGCAGATAAAACGGACCCATGGTCTTACCTTTGGGTAGGATTTGGTGGTACGGAGGCACAGAGATTTGTCAGAGATCTTGGACTGAACAGTCGTCAGCTTACATGCGAATGTGAATATGGAGAAGAACTGAAAGAAATTGTATTTGAAATGCTTCATCATACATGTTCAACTGCAGAAAATCTTTACTATCTCCAGGGGAAGCTCTATCAGTTTTTCTCAGTACTGGCTCGCGGGATTGAAATTCAGCAATATGCGGATGATACAAAAGAAAGTATACATGTACAGGAAGCAATTGCCTATATAAAGAATTGCTATTCACAGAAAATCACAGTGGAAGATATAGCTGATTATCTGGCACTTAACCGAAGTTATTTCATTACAATATTTAAGAACAGTCTTGGAATCTCGCCGAAGGATTTTTTGACGGAATTTCGAATTTCCAGAGGAAAGGAGCAGCTCACACTTACAGATCTCTCTGTGGAGGAAATCGCAGTTTCTTGTGGTTATCGTAATTCACTTGCTTTCGGCAAAGTATTTAAACAGAAAATGGGAATGACGCCGACCCAATATCGTAATGATAACAGAAAGGCTGCCCGAGAACGATTGATCAGTGCACAAAACGAACTGAAAGAATACAAGAAACATAAAAAAATTTATGTAGGAGAAGTCGAAAAAGAATAGACGAAATGTTGAAAAAGACATCCGATACCTAACATTTAAGATATAACACTTAACAAAAAGGTATAACGGATGTCTTTTTTTGTACGCTATACTTGTATCAACAAACATAAGGAACACGTGCACAGGTTTCTTCACTCAAATAACAAATAAACAAAGGAGTATTAGAGGAGGAGAATCATGGGAAATCAAAAAGAAACTCAGAAAAATCCGCAATATAAATATGCGTCTACAAGAGAAAAATTATGTTTTGGAATTGGGGCAATCGGTAAAGACGCGATTTGCAATTTAGTAGGAGCATTTTTAATGCTTTATTTTACAGATACATTGTATCTGGCACCGGCATTTGTCGGCGTACTGTTTTTTGTAGCAAGAATATGGGATGCGATTAATGACCCGATGATGGGAATGATCGTTGACAATACACATACACGTTTTGGTAAATTCAGAATCTGGCTTGTAATCGGAACATTGGTAAATTCAGTTGTATTTGTTTTGTTATTCCACAGTTTTAACCTGTCAGGAACAGCATTGTACGTATATGTATCCGTTATGTATATCTTATATGGAATGACTTATACGATCATGGATGTCCCTTACTGGTCATGGCTTCCGAACTTGACAAATGATCCGCACGAACGCGAGAAAGTATCCGTGATTCCAAGATTTTTCGCAAGTCTTGCAGGATTTTCAGTAGCAACATTTGGGCTTTATATTATCAATTACCTGAATAAAGCTGCAGGCGAGAGCAATCTCTACGCAGAAAAAGGATATACACTTTTCGCAATCATTATCGCAGTTATTTTCATCGTTACAATCGGCATTACTGTATTTAATGTAAAAGAGGAATCAACATTAGGTATATCAGCAGAAAAGACAAGTCTGAAACAGGCATTTCAGGTAATTGTAAAAAATGATCAGCTGCTTGCATTTATCGGATTACTTTTGACATTTAACCTTTGTACACAGATTGCAAAAAGCTTTGCTGTATATTATTTCAAATGTGTATGCCACGATGAATATCTGTATTCTATTTTTGGATTTGCGATTATTGCTGAGATGGCAGGACTTTTATTCTTCCCGAAAATTGCAGAAAAAATTAGCCGTGAAAAAGTATACGCAGTTGCATGTGGACTTCCAATTGCTGGATTTGTACTGCTCGGTGCAGCAGGATATGTAGCACCACAGAGTAAGGTGTTAGTTGTTGTATGTTGTGCACTGCTTTTCTTCGGATCAGGTCTTTCAACTTTGGAGTAACAACAATGCTGTATGGCAGACGTTATCGACTATGGAGAAGTAAAATTTGGTGTACGAAATGAAAGCGTAACATGCTCTGCACAGACATTTCTTATGAAGGCAGCTACGGCAGCAGCAGGTGGATTAACAGGAATTGGTCTTCAGATTGTAGGATACAACGCAAAAGCGGTAACGCAGAGCGCAGCGACCGTAATGGGTATTCGTGTGTTAATGCTTGTGATTCCAATCATTCTTGCATGTGCAAGCTTTGGTATTTACAAAAAATACTACACTTTAAAAGGTGAGAAGATGGAAGAAATCACAAGAAAAGTAAATGAAATGCATGTGAAAAAGCAGACAGCTTAAGAGTCAACAATTCAATTATAAAAGGGGTATTATATGAGACAGATTATTTTTCACGAGGAAACGAAAACTTTCCATTTATACAATGAAAAAATCAGTTATATCTTATGTGTATTAGAAAATGGACATCTGGGACAATTATATTTTGGAAAACGACTTCATGATAAAGCAGATTTTTCTTATCTGGTTGAAAAATGTGAACGCCCAATGACATCATATATATATGAATGGGATCGTACTTTTTCATTGGAACATATCCGACAGGAATATCCTGTTTACGGTACGACAGACTACAGACATCCGGCAATTGAATTGTTGCAGGAAAATGGCAGTAGGATCAGTGAGTTCCAATATGACAGCTATGAGATTATTGCCGGAAAACCGAAACTCTCCGGATTGCCGGCAACTTACACAGAGTCCGAGGAGGAAGCGCAGACATTGCGCATCTTTCTGAAAGACGCTTTGACTGGTGCAAAACTGGCGCTTTTATATACGATTTTTGATGAATATAGTGCAATTGCAAGAAGTGCTTATATTGAAAATGCCGGTGAGAAAAATCTGCATGTATTAAATATGATGAGCTTAAGTCTGGATCTTCCGGATAAGGATTATGAATGGATGCAGTTGTCCGGTGCGTGGTCCAGAGAGCGCTATATTAAGAATCGAACATTGGAGCAAGGCATAACAGCTATCGACAGCATGCGCGGAAATTCTTCTCACGAACATAATCCGTTCCTTGCTTTAAAACGTCACAACACAGATGAGAATGCAGGAGAAGCAATTGGAATAAGCCTTGTATATAGTGGAAATTTCCGTATGCAGGCAGAGGTAGATACACATAATGTGACACGAATTACAGCCGGGATCAATCCGGAAGGATTCGATTGGAAATTAGAACCGGGAGAAAGCTTTCAGACACCGGAAGCAGTTCTGGTTTACAGTGAAAATGGATTAAATGGCATGAGTCAGACGTTCCAGAAGCTGTATGCTAAGAGACTCGCAAGAGGGTACTGGCGTGATAAGGCAAGACCGATTTTAAATAACAACTGGGAAGCAACTTATTTTGACTTTACAGAAGATCGCCTTGTAGAGATTGCAAGGAAAGCAAAAGAATGTGGAGTAGAACTGTTTGTCTTAGATGACGGATGGTTTGGCGCAAGAAGAAATGACAGAGCTGGTCTTGGTGATTGGGTGGCAAATGAAGAGCTTCTGCCAAATGGCATCAAAGGCCTGTCAGAAAGAATTGAAGCACTAGGATTAAAATTCGGTCTTTGGTTTGAGCCGGAGATGGTAAATAAAGACTCTGATCTTTATCGAGCACATCCGGACTGGATCTTACAGACACCGGGAAGAAATACATCACACGGCAGATACCAGTATGTACTCGATTTTGCAAGAAAAGAAGTAGTAGATCATATTTACGGAATGATGGCAAAGTTATTATCGGAGTCGAAAATCTCATATATTAAATGGGATATGAACCGAAGCATTACAGAATGCTACAGCAGCAAATTTTCTTCAGACAGACAGGGAGAAGTGTTCCATCGTTATATTTTAGGTGTATATGATCTGTATGAACGTTTGACAAATGAGTTTCCAGAAGTATTATTCGAATCCTGCGCCAGCGGTGGCGGAAGATTTGACCCGGGAATGCTGTATTATGCACCACAGGGATGGACAAGCGATGATTCGGATGCAATTGAGCGTCTGAAGATTCAGTACGGAACTTCTATGTGTTATCCGCTCAGCAGTATGGGAAGCCATGTGTCTGTTGTCCCGAATCACCAGGTATTTCGCAATACCCCATTACATACAAGAGCGAATGTAGCATACTTTGGAACTTTTGGATACGAACTGGATCTCAACAAATTAACAGAAGAAGAGATCAAAGAAGTAAAAGAACAGATCACATTTATGAAAGAATACCGAGAAGTGTTACAGTTTGGAACATTTTATCGTCTGAAAAGTCCATTCGAAGGAAATGAGACGGTATGGATGGTGACAAATGAAGACCGCACGCTTGCGATCGTAGGCTACTATCGTGTTTTAAATGGAGTGAATCAGCCGTATAGCCGTGTCAGATTACAGGGATTGAACCCGGATATGATTTATGAAAATGTATGGAATCATACAGAAAATTACGGAGACGAATTGATGAATTATGGATTGATCACATCCGATGTGACAGCTGGTGAAGTGCCAGGGAATGTGACTCCTTGTACCGATTTTGAATCTAGAATATATATGCTGAAAGGCAAAAAAGTTCAGGAGGGAAGATAGATCATGACGAAGACAAAAAGAATCAGTGGAATGGTACTGGGAATATTGTTTATTGGATTATGTGTATCTTTCTTACGACTTTCACAATTTGGCGTGGATCCTTTCAGTGCAATGAATCTTGGAATCAGCGGATTTATCGGATGGAGCTTTGGAACGTGGCAGTTGCTTGTCAATGCGATCATTCTTGTAGTTGTATTCTTTCAGGCAAGATCCTGCATTGGTGCGGGGACCATTATCAATATGGTATTTGTCGGATACATTGCAGACTTTATTTGTTATGTAGCGAATGATGTAGTGCAGATTCAGATGAATCTGCCACTGCGTATCCTTGCACTGCTGCTTGCTCAGCTGATGGCATCTATGGGAGTGGCATTATATATGGTCGCAGATATGGGAATCGCTCCATATGACAGTGTCGCAATTATAATCGAGAAACTGACACATCAGAAGATTCCATTCCATAAAGCAAGGATTCTTTCAGATGTTGTTGTCGTGATTATCGGAATCATATTTGCCACTGCATCTGGGGCGGGTATCTGGTCGGTAGTAGGGATTGGGACAATTATAAATGCCTGCTTCAACGGCCCATTAATTCAATTTTTTAAAACAAAACTGGAGAGATTTTACTTGTAAAATCTACGGATTACAATTCTCCAATTCTTGCAAGGCTCATATCCTGAACGGATACGGGCCTTTCTTTTTCACCAGTAGCTTCATCCAAACCTTCACATTGAATAATGAACCCTTCTCTTTGGTAAAAAAAATTGGATATACAGCGATAGCTCCTTATATTTTCGGAAATCGGAAAATAAAACTCGTTCCGATACCTTCGATACTTTCGACGTGAATGGTTCCATTGTGGAGGTTTACAATCCAGCGCACCATAGAAAGGCCGAGACCGGTACCGCCATTTTCTCTGGAACGGCTTTTGTCTATGCGATAGAAACGCTCCCA
>ENA-OQET01000979-OQET01000979.1-human-gut-metagenome-genome-assembly--contig:-NODE-979-length-13718-cov-3.028033_pt1 | contig 13718 bp, 16 predicted proteins | sample MGYA00242800_ERZ504645 | MGnify/ENA primary metagenome ERZ504645 (study PRJEB26092, sample SAMD00036308) | human gut metagenome | host: Homo sapiens | study: EMG produced TPA metagenomics assembly of... | reverse complement strand
ACATCTGCACTGTCATAAGCAACATAAATTGGGATATCTCCAATTAATCTGAATACCCTTTTTGATTTGCATATTCTTTTAACACGTTCCATTGTTTGTAGAATTCGTAATTGTAGAAACTGATAAAAATGAATTTCATCTGTAAGTAAGTCCTGATAATGCGAAATTGCATCTGGTCTGCGAAGACGGATATTTTTCTCCCATAGATTCCAGCCAGCTCCATGAAAATAATCTTTTACAGACATATAAAGAGCATAGTCTGAAATCCATTCATTTTGTTCGTTCAGAAAATCCACGTAATCAGAAGAATTCATAATCTGCTGTTCTTTTGCATGTTCATAAGCTACCTTTAAGATATGAAATCGGTTCTGATAAAGCATGCCATAATCTATCTGATTCGGATTATTACCAAAATCTGCCTGCCTGCATATGTCGTCTTCAAGCAGTCCTTCCCGGGTCAGTGTTTCAAGATCAATAAAATAAGGATTTCCGGCAAAAGTCGAAAATGACTGGTAAGGAGAATCCCCATAACTGGTCGGGCCAAGTGGCAGAATCTGCCACAGTGACTGGCCGCATTTTTTGCAGCCAGTCGACAAATTTATAAGCTTCCTTTGAAAATGATCCGATTCCGTATGCACCAGGAAGTGCAGATACCGGCATTAAAATTCCACTTTGTCTCATGATATAAACTCCTTTTTTCAGGCATGTACCTACCCTTTAACGGCTCCTGCTGCCACACCCTTGATAATATGTTTCTGACAGGACAGATAAAAGATGATGACAGGGATAACTGCAAGAATCAAAGCAGCCATAACAGCACCCATATCAACACGGCCGTAGCTTCCCTTCATATACTGGATTGCGATAGAAATTGTCTTATATTTGTTCAGATCCAGTACCAGATAAGGAAGTAGGAAGTCATTCCAGATCCACATTGTCTCAAGAATACCAACAGAGATGTAGGTCGGTTTCATGATCGGAAGTACTACACTGAAAAATGTACGGATCGGTGTGCAGCCGTCTATCATTGCTGCTTCCTCTATCTCGATTGGAATTGATTTGACAAATCCACAGAACATAAATACTGCAAGACCTGCACCAAAGCCCAGATAAATAATAATGATACCCCAAGGAGTACGAAGTCCGGTACGGTCAGCAACCAGTGACAGGTGAACATAACCATCTGGAAAGGTACGACCATTGAAAATACGCATAAAAGGTAAAGCATTTTTGTAAATTTAGATTTGACTCTTGTAATGTACCATGCACACATAGAAGTACATACAAGAATTACAAGAACAGATCCAACAGTAATAAATACTGTCCAGCCAACTGCACTTAGAAGATTATATTTATCAATTGCAGTCATGTAGTTTTCAAGTCCGGCCATCGTTTTTCCATCCGGAAGCTGGAATGGCTGTTTATAATATAAACCTTCTTTTTAAAGAATTCATAAGTACGATTAAAATAGGCAGTATATAGACAATTCCTAAGATTGTAAATATACCGGTTCCGGCTGCGCTAAGAGCACTTCTTTCCTTTTTCATTTATTGCTGCACCTCCTTGGAACGAGTCATATGTAACTGAATCATACTAATTGCAACGACAAGAACAAAGAACAGGACGGCTTTTGCCTGTCCGACACCTTCCCATCCAGTACGTCCGTAAAACGTGTTAAAGATGTTCAGTGCCATCATCTCAGACATCTTGGAAGGTTCACCGGCTGTCAGTGATAAGTTCTGGTCAAATAATTTAAATCCGTTTGTCAGTGATAAGAACATACAAATGGTAATGGATGGCATCATCATTGGAATCGTGACTTTGAATAATTTTGTCCATTTTCCGGCACCATCGATCTGTGCCGCTTCCATAACATCCCCCGGAATAGATTGTAGACCTGCAATATAGATGATCATCATATAACCAATCTGCTGCCAACTTACAAGAATGATCAGTCCCAAGAATCCGTACCATTCGTTTAATGCAAGTGCAGTTCCATATTTTTCAGAATACCATTAAAAATTAACTGCCAGATATAACCAAGAACAATTCCACCAATCAGGTTTGGCATAAAGAAAATAGTACGGAAAATATTAGTACCACGCATATTCTTGGTAAGTGCACTTGCCAGAGCGAAAGCAACGGCATTAATAATAATTAAAGATGCAACTGCAAACAATGCAGTGTACCAGAAAGAATGACGGAATACCGTGTCTTCAAAAGCCTTTTTGTAGTTGGAAAATCCGATGAATTTCGCATCTGTTACCGTTGTGAATTTACAGAATGAAAGCCAGATTCCCATGATAAAAGGAATGATAAAGCCCAAGATAAACGCACAGAATGTAGGAAGTACGAATATGGGCATATAGCGTTTTACAGCCTTTTGCATAAAAGGCGCCCCCTTTCCTTAAAAGCGGCGGGAGAATTGACCCTGCCCGCCGCATGAACATATTACGATTCATATTTGATATTTCTTATTTGGAAGCTGCTGCTTCAGTTGCCCAGCCGTCTACAAAAGCACTTACAACTTTTGCCCAGTTTGCATCTGTCTGATCTGCTGCATATGCAGTTAATGCAGAACCAACACCATTCTTCCACTCCTCAGAAGGCATTGTTGAGAAGTTCCATGAAACAGGAGTTTTGCCATCTTCCAGATATTTGTTTGCTTCATTTACAAGTACGTTATCAGAATCAAGATTTGCTTTGAATGGAATCGTGAATCCCATTTCTTTGCAAAGACCATTAACGCCTGCATCAGATGTTACACACCAGTTCATGAAGTCTAAAGTAGCCTGAATGTCATCTTCTGAAGCTTTGGAGTTTACACACCAGTAGTTCTCTGTACCTGTACAGATTCCCTGATCTTCTTCGCCTTCTACACCGATGTAGATTGGAAGGATTCCAAGATTGTCATCTCCGACGTCTTTGATGTTGTTATATTCCCATGTACCATTCTGGTAGAAGACTGCATCACCTGTTACGAAATCTGCTGTTGCATCGTCAGCTGTCTTTGTAGAAAGTTCTGTTGGTTTGCAAGTAGCGTTGTTGATGTAGAGATCCCAGATCTGACGGTAGTTATCAAGGTATGTTCCTTTGATAGCATCTGTGTTATCGATTCCTTCATCTTTGTATTCATAGTAGATTGGAAGGTTTGCCAGATGAGTTTTGAATCTCCAGTCAGATGATCCGTCCATACCAGCGGATGTAAATGCTGAGAATCCAAGTTTGTCCTTATTTGCTGTGATATCTTCTACAACTTTCTTGAAGCTGTCAAAGTTAGTGATATCATCAGCTGAGTATCCTGCTTTCTTTAACAGTTCTTTGTTGTAAATGATTCCGTAGCTTTCTATTACGTATGCGATTCCTGACATCTTGTCGCCGTCCATCAGTGCGAAATCATCACTTGTCAGCTGTTTTGCAACATCAGAATCTTTCAGATCGTAGCAGTAATCTTTCCAGCTTGCAAGTCCAACCGGTCCGTTTACCTGGAACAGTGTCGGAGCATTGCTCTTAGCCATCTCAGATTTTAATGTCTTTTCGTATTCTCCGGATGCTGCTGTAAGTACTGTTACATCCACTCCTGTTTCTTTTGTATACTCTTTTGCCAGATCCTGCCACTGCTCATCCTGTTCTGGTTTGAAGTTTAAGTAGTATACTTTTCCTTTTGCGTCTTTCTTGTCTGACTTGCTGTCAGAAGAGCTTCCACATCCTGCAACCATTCCTGTTGCCATGGCTGCTACCAGCATTGCTGATACAACTTTACGCAATTTTCATAATTCATTTCCCTCGCCTTTCTTTTTTTGAAACCTTCGTTTCTCTTGTTGTCATTATATTAACAGAAATGCGCTCAAACCCTGTATCAATAAAACAACCTGATATACAAAAAAACATATCTATTGTTCTTCTTCAAACTGCCGGATGCTTTCGTCTTCTGCCTGCGTGAATTCCTGCTCCGTTATCTTTCCCTGTACCAGTTCCGCCAGACATTCTCCCAGTACATTCTCCTGCAGCAGTGAATTCCACTTCACCTGATAATTCGGTACGATCTGTGGATTTCCCGTATAAGCCTTCAGATAATCATCCAACAGCGTTCCTTCCTGTCTTGTCCTGCTGTTCAGCAATTCTTCTTTCTGTTCTTTATTCAATTTCGTTCTGAATTTGAGGAACTCAACTGCTCCTTTTTTCACCTTTTCACTATAAGTTGATACAACTGCCCAGCCGAACGTCTCCGGTGAGCCTATCAGTTTATTTTCAGGAAATGTAGAAAAACATACTTTTTTCTGCATTTCATCCGGAATCTGATCAAGCATCCAGTAACCATTGGGGATCATCGCTGTATTTTCTGCCACGAAATTATCATAAGCTATGTCAAAATCATTATGTAATGCATCCTGGGTCGTATATTGGAATAATTTTTTTAATGTACCGGCTATCTCCAGCCCCGGCTCATTCTGATAGGTATCCGGATATAATTGCTTCATGAATGCCGCACCTTTTTCACTTCCTGCTACTTCCGCTGTTGCAAGCAGCATTGCGGCCCATGCTGTTCCTTCCGTATGCAGGGCAAGCGGCGTGATCCCTGCTGCTTTCAGTTTCTCACAACATTCCCAGAACTCCTCCCATGTCTCAGGGAATCTGCTGATTCCTGCCCGTTCATATAACTCCCGGTTCCAAAAAACCCCTGAACAGGCGAATGCCGCCGTACTGACCGGACCCAGATAAATCTTTCCATCTTCTTCCATGACCGATTCCATTACTGACGGTTCGATCATATCCTTCCATTCCTGATCTTCATTAATGTAAGGTGTCAGATCCTCAATCCTGCCTTTCTTGATCATCATCTGATAGAAAGACGGAAGCATACGCAGATCAGTGATAATAGCCGGTAATTCATCTGTCACATTCATACGTTTCAGATTCTTCCGGTATTCTTCCTCCGTCTCCATCACCCAGTCCACATCTATATGATACTTTCCTTTATATGCCCTGTTAAACCGCTCCACCACTTCCTCTTCATTCTTATTACCGGTACTGGAATCTACGGTAAGGATCATTGGGATCTCTACTACTTTATTCTTTTTTCTGGTCTGTGTATTCTCTTTTCCCGCACAGCCGGTCAGTGCTGTCAGCATGACGATCAGCATCACTGCTGCCATAATCCGTCTACTGTTCACTGTTTTCTTTCCCGTCATCCGGGATCTGGATAACACAGACGGTTCCATTTGTATCCGATTCATAGAAAAATCTCACATCCTCCCCATACTTTAACCGCAGTCGCGTAATAATATTTATCACACCATAACCATGTTTTTTGTCTTCAAAACTTTCTTTCATTTTTGATACCGGTATCTCCGACAGTCCGTTTAACTTCTCCGCCACCTGCTCTTCCATCGGAGTTCCGTTATTATAGACACTGAATGTAAGCTGTCCGGCCTGTTCAGTGACACTGATCCTTATCAGACCGCCTTCGAAAATATCACAAAATCCATATTTGACTGCATTTTCCACAATTGGCTGTAGGATCAGCTTTAATATCCACCTTGTTTTCAGTTCTTCTGCACATTCGATCTCATAACGGAACAGATTCTCATTGCGGATCTGCTGGATCTCCATATAACTTTTTACATTTTCCAGCTCGTCTTCTACTGTCACAATCTCACGTCCTTTGCTCAGTGACAGACGCAGATACTTTGACAGTGCCTGTATCATCTTCATCGTCTTCTCTTCCCCGTTGATCCGAGCCAGCATATAGATGGTATCCAGGGTATTATAGAGAAAATGCGGATTGATCTGGCTGATCAGCGTATTCATCTCACTGATTCTTAGTTCTTTCTGCTGATTCTTGACCTCGTTTTGGAACTCTTCGATATTCTTTAACATCTCGTTATAGGCATGCCCGATCTTATCCAGTTCTGTGTCCGTATGGATCTGAATGGTATGTGTAAAATCATTTCCATCAAAACTTGTCATGGCATCACTGATCTGTCTGATCGGCCGGGTAAATGTCTGTGATGCATAAAGACTTAATACAAACGCCAGCACTGCGATCGCCGCATAGATAGTGAGTAATACGATCAATATCTGCGTCATTCCCTGATTCAATACCATATCCGGCACCAGTGTAAAGATCACCATCCCTGTCTTCTTCCTGCCGGTATGCCTGTTAAAATCCCGCCTTCTATCTTTTTTCCCCGCACGATCACACCGGAATTTTTTCGTTCTGGTCAGTTCCGTAATTTTCTTCATTGTCCTTTTTTCGATACTGAGATCTTCCGGTTCCTGCCGGATGCAAGTCTTTCCTTCCGGACTTATGATTCCCACTGCAACATCTTTTGCAATCTTCCTGTCTTTATCCATAACACTTTCCAGAAACTGTTGATTCATCTTCAGATACACGATTCCAGGTTCATGTGCATAATCCATACTGTTCACATATCTTCCGATAAACAAAGCTTCGTCCCCCGTACCAAACAGGTAATCCCGGGTCCATATCCACTGCGTCTTCGCATACTCATCCCCCATTTTCTCACGCAGACCGCTGCTTTGAAAATCCGAATAACCAATCTGGGAATAGGATTTTGCGTAAACATTTCTTTTATTATCAATGTAGCAGTAATCAGCGACATGATTCAGATCTATATATGCAAAATATTTGCTCAGTGCATTCTTCTCTACTTCCTGCAGTTCTTTATTCTTCAGACTCTTCTGCACATCATTTTCCAGGATGATCTCTGCTGTCACGGCATCCGTCTTCCGATAGAGATTATCCAGGGCTATCCCCATCTTCTCATTCATGAATTCATACTTATCCACAATCACATCTGTCATATTCCGTCTGACATAAGTCCATACACAGATGCTGGAAAGAACCAGTGCCAGTATCAGAAGCGTACACATATACTTCAGATACTTTTTCTGGATTCCTGACATTTTACTTTTTTTCATACTTCATATTCCCTTTTGTAATCTCTCGGAAGCTGTCCTGTATATTCTTTAAACAAATGTGAAAAATAGGATGGATTACTGATTCCGACCTGCTCGCAGATATTACCGATGCTGGTTCTTCCGTCTTCCAGCAGTCTCTTTGCCAGCTCCATTCTACGCTGCAGCAGATATTGTTTGAATGTCATATGAAAGGTATTCTTGAATACCCGTCCAAAATATACCGGATTCAGATATACATGTGTCGCCACTGATACAATCGAAAGATCTTCATTATCCAGATGTTCATCTATATATGCCACAGCCGCTGCAATGTATTCTTTTGATCCTTTATTCTCTTTCTTCTCTGCATTTTCCAGTCTTTTTTCAATAGCAGTTCCCAGAATCTTATAACAGACATCCACCGCTTTTGCCGCCTTTAAGTTTCTCATATTCGAATAATAATTTTCAAATTGCTGATTCAGTGATTCGTCCATCCCGTAACTGTCTTTTAACATGAATTCTGTCTTTACCATGATCTTGTGCATATACTGGCATTGCAGTTCTTCTCTGTGTGGCAGTTGGTAAATAAAATGTACAAATGCCTGCTTTAACTGTACAGCGTCGTTCTTCCGCACGCTGTTGACCACCATCATCTCTGCCTCCGCCGGATATGGGCTTTCCTCTTTTTCTTCAACAGTCTCCGGGATTGTAAATACTCCCGCTCCGGATGCATTTGTAACAGCAAACAATCCCTGCGCTTCTTCGAAACTTCTTCTGATTCCGCGGATCCCTTTATATGGTTTGGATATTGCTGCAATAACCGGGCTGTTCTCTTCTTTTTTTACCTCTTCCAGCAGTTCTTTCAGCTCATGTACCGCTGTGTTCTCCTGCGTCTTTATAATAAATGTACGATGTCCTTCTTCACTTTCGAATTTCCAGTATGTGAATCTCTCTGCGATCTTTTCTTCAATCATTCTGACCATGGAAAATCTCGAGGCTTCATATTCCAGTTCATTGGTAATCTTATAGGCCAGATCAAGATCTGCATATACTGTAATAAACCGGTCTCCTTCCTTCATGACATCCTGCAGCGTATGGAAGACTTCATCTACTTTTTCTTCCGGCAGCCGGTTCTGGACATATTTTTGCACGACAACCTGCAAAAATCCATCTCCGTCCTTTTTCAGAAGTCTCTCCCAGCGATCATACTTCTCCTCATTTCGGATCTGATCTTCACAGATTTTACCGACATCTGTCATCGTCGCCTGTAATTTTTCATCTTCAATCGGCTTCAGAAGATATGCGAATGCCCCCAGATCACATGCCTTCTTCGCATATTCAAAATCCCTGTATGCACTTAATACCACGAACTGACATTCCGGGTTCTCTTTCTTGATTTCTTCCATTACCATAAGTCCGGAAATCTGTTTCTATCCTGATGTCTGTCAGCACTACGTGTGGTTTTTTTTCGCGTATTACCTTTAACGCCTGCTCTTCCGCTCTGTGCAAAGTCCAACCACTTCATATCCCATACCGTTCCAGTCCATTACGTCTTCACCAGACCCTCCAGCAGGATCGGCTCATCATCTACGATCACCAGTTTTAACAACCCCATAGTACACCTCATACCTTTTATTAATACCATCTTAACATATTACAGTCTCATTCTATAATTTTTATACTTTTTTTTTACCAAAAATCATATCTATTATGCAAAAATCATACTTTTTTATGTCAAAATTATACTTTTATGAAAAATCAGAAGTTTTGGCATATACAAAACAAAAAGAAAAACACAATATCCAAAACGTTTCCATTCCCTTCTCAGTGAATCCTTCGTTTGAATATTGTGTTTTCTTTTTGTTTCCTGTTATGTTTATCTTGCGCAGACTTCTGTCGTTTTTCTGATCTTCTTAATCAGTTCATCTGTAAATGCGCCTTTTTTCATTCTCCACATCCAGTTACCGCCGAGTGTAGATGGCATATTAATTCTTGCCTTATTACCAAGTCCCAGATAATCCTGTACCGGAATGATGCACGTATCTGCCACACTTCTCATCGCCAGACTTATGAAATCCCAGTGTACTTCTTCATCCGGAGTGTATGGATTATTCAGATATTCCTTTGTCATCTCTTTATCTTCTTCGGAAAGTGTCTGATACCATCCCTGAAGGGTATCGTTATCGTGGGTTCCCGTATAAACTACACAGTTTTTATCATAATTATGTGGAAGATAATCACTGTCCTCTCCTGCCACAAATGCGAATTCCAGTACTTTCATTCCCGGATAACCACTGTCTTTTAACAATTGTCTCACCGTATCCGTCAGGAATCCCAGATCTTCCGCAATGATCGGAAGGTCACCTAATGTTTCCTTCATCTTAAGGAACAGATCCATGCCCGGTCCCGGCATCCATTCACCATTCTCTGCCGTCTCATCTCCATACGGGATTGCATAATATTCATCAAACCCACGGAAATGATCGATACGGATGATGTCATATAATTTAAAGCAGTAAGCCACCCGCTTCATCCACCAGTCATAGCCTGTCTTCTTATGGTAATCCCATGCATACAATGGATTCCCCCACAGCTGCCCGGTTGCCGAAAATGCATCCGGCGGACATCCCGCTACCGCAACCGGCAGATTCTCTTCATCTAACTGGAACAGCTTCGGATTCGCCCAGGTATCCGCACTGTCAAATGCTACATAGATCGGGATATCCCCGATAATCTCAATGCCTTGTTCATTGGCATACATTTTCAGTCCGGCCCACTGTCCGGCGAACAGATACTGCAGAAATTCATAAAAATCAATCTCTGCACTTAATTGTTCCTGATATGCCGCAATTGCTTCTGGCTTACGCAGCCTGATGTCTTCCTCCCACTGATCCCAGCTTTTTCCACCAAACGAGTCTTTCACTGCCATATACAATGCATAATCCGTAAGCCATGTTTTTTCTTCTTCCAGATAAGTACGGTATGTCTTACTTTCCATCAATCCGTTCTTTTTGGCTCTTGCATATGCAAGCTTTAATACTTTAAATCTTGCATTATATATTTTTTCATAATCGATTTCTTCTTCATTCTCTCCGAAATCTGCCTGATCACACTCTTCTTTCGTCAGAAGTTCATCCTCGATCAGCGTCTCCAGATCGATAAAATACGGGTTTCCCGCAAATGTTGAAAAAGACTGATACGGTGAATCGCCGTATCCCGTCTGTCCAAGCGGCAGGATCTGCCACAATTTCTGTCCTGCTTCTTTTAATATATCTACAAATTCATACGCTTCTTTTGAAAAACATCCGATTCCATATGCCCCCGGAAGTGCAGAGACCGGCATTAACATTCCACTCTTTCTCATTAACTTTCGTTCCTTCCTCGTTATGATACTTATAATTAAGTATAGCAGTGTTCTTTGGATGCTTCAAATAAAAAGTATACTCTGTATATAAGAAATCATAGATTATTCCACAGATGTCACCGTATAATCCTTGTCTTCTACTGTCTTCTTCAGCACATCATCTGCGATCTCTGCATTTAATGTCAGCTCTGCTGTTCCTGCCTCATGGCTTACAACCGCTTCATCTACCTGTGGAAGTGCTTCCAGTGCTTTCTTTACGGCTGCCTCACAGTGTCCACACATCATTCCCTCAATATGCATTATTTTTTTCATTGTCTTGTCCTCCTTCTTGGATCTCTTTTTTTGCTTTTTTGATTTTTAATTTTTTATCTTTGATGCATCATACATCTTAAAAATGATTCAATCTCAATGCGTTCGATACTACGCAGAAGCTTGATAAACTCATGGCTGCCGCACCGAACATCGGATTTAATTTCCACCCGAACAGCGGATACCATACACCAGCCGCAAGCGGGATTCCGATAATATTATAGAAGAATGCCCAGAACAGGTTCTCGTGAATATTACGGAGTGTCGCACGGCTCATGCGGATTGCTGCCGGCACATCACTTAACTGGCTCTTCATCAGCACAACATCCGCTGCATCGATTGCGACATCCGTTCCGGCTCCGATCGCAATACCTATATCGGCTCTTGTAAGTGCCGGCGCATCATTGATACCGTCTCCGACCATCGCAACTTTTCCTTTTTCTTTCAGCTTACGGATCACCTGCTCTTTTCCTTCCGGAAGTACGCCTGCAATCACTTCATCCACTCCGGCCTGCTGCCCGATGGCTTTTGCAGTACGTTCGTTATCTCCGGTCAGCATGACTACATGGATTCCCATGTTCTGTAATTCTTTGATCGCCTGCGGGCTGTCTTCTTTGATGACATCCGCCACTGCGATTACACCTAATAAACGGTCTTCATTTCCGAAGAATAATGGTGTCTTACCTGCTTCGGCAAGTTTCTCTGCTTTCTTCTGCATATCTCCATCAACGGATACCTTACTGCTGATAAATGTATGATTTCCTCCATATAATGTATGCTCATCCAGTATGGCTGTCAGACCGTTACCCGGAAGAGCCTGGAATCCGGTAACTTCTTCGATGTCGGCATTTTCCTCTTTTGCATTTTCAAGAATTGCTCTTGCCAGTGGATGTTCACTCTTATTCTCCAGTGCATACGCACATTTTAATAAGGTATCTTCTGTCACTCCCGCTGCCGGAATGATATCTGTCACTTTCGGTTCTCCACTTGTGATCGTACCAGTCTTATCCAGCGCAACAATTTGCATCTTTCCAGTCTCTTCCAGCGAAACTGCTGTCTTGAACATAATACCATTTCTGGCGCCCATTCCATTTCCGACCATAATTGCTACCGGTGTTGCAAGTCCGAGCGCACATGGACAGCTGATCACCAGCACCGCAATTCCTCTGGATAATGCAAAGCCAATACTCTGTCCTGCGATCAGCCATACAATAATTGTGATCACTGCAATCGTGATAACCGTTGGCACAAATACTCCGGATACACGGTCCGCAATCTTTGCGATCGGTGCTTTTGTTGCAGCCGCATCACTTACCATCTGGATGATCTGTGAAAGTGTCGTATCTTCGCCGACTCTGGTCGCACGGCACTTCAGATATCCGGACTGATTTACAGTTGCGGCCGATACCTTATCACCGACAGCCTTATCTACCGGAATACTTTCACCTGTAAGAGCAGATTCATTGACCGCACTGTTTCCTTCTATGACTTCTCCGTCAACCGGAATATTCTCTCCCGGCTTTACAACAAAGCAGTCTCCCCTTTTGTACCTGTTCAATCGATACCTGAACTTCTTTTCCAGCACGGATCACAACCGCTGTCTTTGGCGCAAGCTTCATCAATCCTTTTAATGCGTCGGTCGTCTTTCCTTTTGATCTTGCCTCCAGCATCTTTCCGACCGTGATCAGTGCAAGGATCATAGCTGCTGATTCAAAATAAAAATCATGCATATAAGACATTACTGCATCCATATCCCCATGCATCTGCGCATCTGTCATTGCAAACAGTGCATACGTACTGTATACAAAAGACGCTCCGGATCCAAGTGCCACCAGGGTATCCATATTCGGTGCTCTGTGGATCAGTCCTTTGAATCCACTGATGAAAAACTTCTGGTTGATCACCATGACTGTAATCGTCAGAAGCATCTGTAATAGTCCCATCATTACATGATTGTCTTTCATGAATCCCGGGACCGGCCATCCCCACATCATATGTCCCATGGAGAAATACATCAGGACGATCAGGAATCCAAGTGATGCAATCAGACGCTTCTTTAATGCCGGTGTCGTTCTGTCTTTTAACATATCTTCTCCGGCAGATGCTGATGACGACTGTGTCTTTGCCGCTCCTTCTCCTTTTTTCGATGCTCCGTATCCGGCATCTGCGACTGCCTTAATGATCTCCTGTTCACTTGCAGTTCCCTCTACTCCCATAGAGTTGGTAAGCAGACTTACCGAGCAGGATGTTACACCCGGCACTTTCAAAACTGCTTTTTCGACTCTGCTGCTACAGGCTGCACAGCTCATCCCGGTTACTATATATTGTTCCATTGTTGTCTGTTCCCTCCTGTCATTATTATTTTTCTTATTCCTTTATAGTAAACTCAGAAAATGCTTTCCGAGCAGACTATACATCTATAAACTTTACTTACCGCATCAGCTTCTGTAACACCTTTACCAGTTCATCAACCGTCTCATCTTTTCCGTCCCGGATGTCATCTGCCACACAGGTACGGATGTGATTCGCCAGCAATACTTTATTAAAGCTGTTCAGTGCCGCATTCACCGCTGATACCTGTACCAGAATCTCCGGACAATAAGCGTCCTTTTCCAGCATTCCTTTGATGCCGCGTACCTGACCCTCAATCCGGCTCAGACGATTCATCAGATCCTTGTATTCTTTATCCGAACGATGCTTGGACGAGTGACAACAGCATTCTTTTTCTGATTTGTTTTCCATATTATCTGTATTCTTGTCTTCCATAAGCATACTCCTTTCATATTCATACCCTTACGGGGTATATGTATTTTACCTCTTATTATCACATAAGTCAAGGAATATATGCGTTCTTGATATATGTTTTCATTTATTGGTAGTTCCAATACAATTTTTAAAAAATGTCTATTTTATTTGACTTTCAAAATTTATAAGGAATATAATTCTTGCTGAAGGAAATAATGATAGCAGAACTGGAGGTTATATTATGCTGGAAGAACAGGCTATGATAACATTCTTAAAAAAATTCGATGAACACCCTTTCCTGGTCAAAAATTAATGGACCAGACATCTGATCGGCGAAAGGCGCACCTACATTTACCGTAAATTTCAAAAAGGTCAT
>ENA-OQET01000978-OQET01000978.1-human-gut-metagenome-genome-assembly--contig:-NODE-978-length-13722-cov-3.646929_pt1 | contig 13722 bp, 15 predicted proteins | sample MGYA00242800_ERZ504645 | MGnify/ENA primary metagenome ERZ504645 (study PRJEB26092, sample SAMD00036308) | human gut metagenome | host: Homo sapiens | study: EMG produced TPA metagenomics assembly of... | reverse complement strand
CACATGATAAGCTGGCTGCACAGATCGTTCAGCAGGCTTCCCTGGGAGCAGACTCCGATGAGAAATTCGCCATTGTTTTGCAGCAATGGGTGTGAAATACGACGTAGCGGAATTCTTCCGCAGGACCTTCGAAGAAAGCGGTGCGTCCGACCACGTTGTGATGTTTTTGAACCTTGCAAACGATCCGGTTGTAGAGCGTCTTCTGACACCGAAGATCGCCCTCACTGCCGCTGAGTATCTTGCTTTTGCAAAAAGGCATGCATATCCTGGTTATCCTGACCGATATCACATCCTTCTGCGAGGCCATGCGAGAGGTTTCCTCCTCCAAGGGTGAGATTCCTTCCCGAAAGGGTTATCCCGGATATCTGTACAGTGAGCTTGCAACCCTTTACGAGCGTGCGGGAATCGTCCGTGGCGGCACCGGGTCTGTAACCCAGATCCCAATCCTGACCATGCCAAACGACGACATCACACACCCGATCCCGGACCTTACCGGATATATCACAGAAGGCCAGATCGTACTGGACCGCCAGCTTCACGGTCAGGCGATCTATCCGCCGATCAATGTTCTGCCATCCCTGTCCCGTCTGATGAAGGACGGTATCGGTGAAGGCTTCACACGTGCCGATCATCAGGATGTTGCCAACCAGCTCTTCTCCTGCTACGCAAAGGTAGGCGATGCAAGAGCTCTGGCATCCGTTATCGGTGAGGATGAGCTTTCTCCGCTGGATAAGCAGTACCTTGTATTCGGAAAAGCCTTCGAGGCAGAGTTTGTAGGACAGTCAGAAACAGAGAATCGAAGCATCATCGAAACTCTGGATAAGGGCTGGGAGCTTCTTGGCCTTCTTCCAAGAGAAGAGCTCGACCGTATCGATACCAAAGTTCTGGATCAGTATTACAGAGAAACCGTCCGTTAGTGAGGTGATTTTATGGATCCGAATACCTTTCCCACCAAGGGAAATCTCATACTTGCAAAAAAGCTCTCTGGCTCTTTCCAAACAGGGCTATGAGCTTATGGACAAAAAGCGTAACATCCTGATTCGTGAAATGATGGAGCTGATCGATCAGGCAAAGGATATCCAGTCACAGATCGATGAGACCTTCCGTACCGCTTATGCGGCTCTTCAGAAGGCAAATATGGAAATTGGAATCGCTTTCGTAGACCAGATCTCTCATACCGTTCCTGTGGAAGATTCCATCCGAATCAAAACCAGGAGCGTCATGGGAACCGAGATCCCTCTTGTGGAATATGACAAAAAAGCAGGCAACACGCCGACCTACGCCTACTACAGCACCAAGCTGTCCCTGGACGAGGCCAAGGCAGCCTTCGAGCGTGTAAAGGAGCTGTCCATCCAGCTCTCCATGATCGAAAACGCCGCCATCCGTCTTGCCACCAACATCAAAAAAACCCAGAAGCGTGCCAATGCGCTGAAAAACATCACCATCCCCAGATACGAAACTCTCACCCGAGATATCACCAATGCTCTGGAAGAAAAAGAGCGTGAAGAGTTTACACGTCTGAAGGTGATCAAACGTATGAAACAAAATAGTTAAAAAAATCCTCCGCAGATCTTTCCGGTTCTGCGGAGGATTTTTTGGTTATCCACATTTATCCACACCTGAAAATGACTTTTCAACACCTTGCAGTGATCGTTTTAACTGGGCACTGTTCTTTTTTATCCTCATTTCCATACATCCGATAGTCCCCCTTTTAAATAGATTAGTTTTTCAAGAATTTACTCATTATTATCTGATTATTTATTTTTATTCTTTTGTATTATGTCTTTTTTGCAATAAATTTTATGATATTTAGAATTTAAAAATGTCAATAGTTTTAAAAACTTTTTTCCCATTTTTTACAATTTTATCATTTTACACAAAACATATGTTTAAATTTATTTATGTAAATCAGGTCATCCACATGGTTATCCTTGTGGATAATGTGGATAAATTTGTGCATAACTTGATTATTGGCGGATTTGCGGATTTTTGTCATGTGGAAAACTTTTTGGAAAGTTTTTCACTTATCCACCATGGTTCGACAAGTTTTGTGCATATTGCCAGAACGACCTTTTCAGGGCTGATATTGCCCGTATCCGCACGCACCTGTCTAATGTTGCCAATCCTCTCCGATTTTATATCAAGCCTTTCTTTTTTGCAGCTTTTTATGGTGTTTTCTCCTGCGTGCGGTCTTGACATCAGCACTGTTTTTTGTTAATGTGAAAACACTAAAACAACGTGTGGATTTTTCAGTTTTGAACTTTTTTCGCCACACAATCTGTCCGATTCGAGAAGACAGATTGTGTGGCTTTTATTATGCACAAAAAACACGCTCTGTTTTCCGCACCTGATATTCTTACGATTCTGATATAAGGGGATTTTTCATGAACAGCACATTTATGAAGGAAAAGCCTGTCGGCCCGCTGCTGGCATCCATGGCGCTGCCTATGGTCTTTTCCATGCTTGTAAACTCACTATACAACATTGTGGACAGCTTCTTCGTGGCACAGATCAGCGAGCAGGCCATGACCGCCCTGTCCCTTGTCTATCCGGTCCAGAACATGATCAACGCCGTTGCCATTGGCTTCGGAATCGGAATCAACGCCAGAGTTTCCTATCACCTTGGCGCAGGCGACAAAAAATGGCAGACACTGCCGCAACCCACGGATTTTTTCTGTCTGTGATCCACGGGATCCTGATGACCGTGATCAGCATCGCTGTTATGCCCGTATTCCTTCAGATGTACACCCAGGATGAAACCGTGATCCGGATGGGCTGGAGTATTCTACCATCGTTTTCCTGTTTTCCACAGTAATTGCCATCAGCCTTTTCTTCGAAAAACTTTTCCAGGCTGTAGGACGGATGAAAGTATCCATGCTCGCCCTGCTTGTGGGATGTATCAGCAACATCATCCTGGACCCGTTCCTGATCTGGGGAATCGGCTTTTTCCCGAAGCTGGGTATCCGGGGCGCAGCTCTGGCTACTGGCATCGGCCAGGTGCTCACCATTGCGGTCTATATGGTCTTTTATATCCTGAAGCCTATTCCTGTACGTGTAACGCCCAAAGCCCTGAAAACAAGCAAAGAAACGGATCTGAGCCTGTATGCCATCGGTGTTCCCGCGATCCTGAACCTGGCACTGCCATCGTTTCTGATCTCTTTTCTGAACTCCGTGCTGGCCGCTTACTCGGACAGCTATGTGGTAATCCTTGGCATTTATTACAAACTGCAGACCTTCCTGTATCTCCCGGCCAACGGAATCATCCAGGGAATGCGCCCGCTGATCGGTTATAACTTCGGTGCCCGCGAGATGAAGCGTGTGAAAAAAAATCTTCCGGCTCACCCTGGAATCCAGCTGTGTGATCATGCTCTTTGGAACCGTTATCTGCCTCCTGGCATCCGGACAGCTTATGGGACTTTTCACAACTACCCCGGAAACCATTGTCGCTGGCTCCAGAGCACTGAAGATCATCAGCGCCGGCTTTCTTGTTTCTGCTGTATCCGTTACCACTTCCGGTGCCATGGAAGGCCTTGGAAAAGGCACGCAGTCCCTTGTAATTTCCCTTTTCCGCTATGTGGTCGTTATCATGCCCACCGCATATCTCTGTCCCATTTTATGGGTCCTGATGGCGTATGGAACGCATTCTGGATCACAGAGGTGTTTACAGCCATCGTTTCTGTCATGATTTATCACAAAACGTTGAAAAAAGCCTGAGAATGCAAATGTCCGGCCCACCGGCCTGTTTGCAGCCACCTGCAGGTTTACGTCCCGAAAGCACAAAAAGCTTCGATCCACTCTCTGAGCACATCGCTCATCGATGAGAGTTAGATCGAAGCTTTCTTTATTAACCAAATCAGGAAAATCCCATGAGTGATCCCTGATATCCTCTTGACTCAAACGGATATCCGTGATCTGCGTTCATTTAATTCGCGGAAATTTCCTCTGTATCTCTTACAGCAGTCCTTTCTCACGGATCAGCTTTAAAGCGCCTTCATCGGCCACTACCGTCACATCCGGGTGAAGCTGCAGGATAGATGCCGGCACGTTGGGCGTGATCGGTCCGTAGAGAGATTTGTAAAGGGCATCTGCCTTTGCCTCTCCGGTAGCGACCAGAAGGATTTTCTTTGCAGTCATGATGTTTTTGATACCCATGGTATATGCCTGCTTCGGCACATCATCCATAGTCTCAAAGAATCTTGCATTTGCCTTGATGGTGCTCTCCGTAAGGTCTACGCAGTGAGTCTCCTTCTCAAATGCTGCACCCGGCTCGTTGAAGCCGATGTGACCGTTTCCGCCGATTCCAAGCAGCTGCATATCGATACCACCCACGCTGCGGATGATCTCATTGTAATCCGCGCAGGCTTTCTCACTGTCCTCTTCCAGTCCGTTTGGCACATAGGTTCTTGCCTTATCGATATTTACATGGTCAAACAGATTTGTGTTCATAAAATAACGATAGCTCTGATCGTTATCTCCGGAAAGTCCTTTGTATTCATCAAGATTTACGGATGTGATCTGCGAAAAGTCCAGATCTCCTTTTTTGTACCACTCGATCAGCTGCTTGTACATTCCCACCGGTGTGGAGCCTGTAGCAAGTCCAAGAACAGCATTTGGCTTCATGATGATCTGTGCAGACATGATGTTTGCCGCTTTTCTGCTTACGTCATAGTAATCTTTTCCTGTATAAATAATCATAATCTTTTCCTTCTCCTTATGGTAAAAAAGAACAACCGGATAACTGAGATTCACATATCTCCTGCTTTTCCTGTTGTTCTTTTTTATTATTGATTCGTTTTTTTACTCAGCCATCTCTACTTCAAGAACATAGTCTACCGGGTCAGGAAGTACCGGGTCAGGTCCCAGATCAACGAATGCGATATCCGGGTAATCGCTGTGCATCCATGCGTTGGAGATCGGCACCTCATGTCCGTCATCCAGCGCACGCACCTTCACGATCTTATCCTTATCGAATCCCAGAAGCGGAAGTGGTCCCAGTGTATTCTCATAAATATGCACATAGTATTTGTTTCCGTTTCTGGTGATACGTCCGTAATCCGGCTTCGGAATATTTTCAGCTGGTACACAGCCGTAGATACTGTCATGATTCTTATCCATCCAGCGGCCGATCTCAGCCAGGATCGCAGAAGATTCCTTCGGGAATTTACCTTTGGCATCCGGTCCTACGTTCAGGATCATATTTCCACCCTTGGAAACGCACTCTACCAGCTTCTTGATCAGCATGGAAGCCGGTTTGTAATAATGGTCGTTTGCACAGTATCCCCAGTTGTTGTTCATGGTGAAGCATGCTTCCCAGACCATCGGATTGCCTTCCTTATCGCAGATTCCTTCCGGCGGGATGATCTGCTCAGGGCTTACGAAATCGCCATGGTACGGTGTCGGATCACACTCATACAGGGATCCTCTTCCCTCTCCGCTGGCTTCCAGACGGTTATCGATGATAACCTGCGGCTGTAAGCTGCGCACCATGTTGATCAGCTTGGTTGCACCCCATTTTTCCCCTCTCATATCGTCGTAGGAGAAATCAAACCAGATGATATCGATCTGTCCGTAGTTTGTACAGATCTCTTCTACCTGATTATACAGATATTCTGTATAACGTGAGAAATCACGGTTCTCATTTCCGCACTCTTTGTGGTTTCTCATCGGATGGATACGATCTCCGTAATGCGGATAATCCGGATGATGCCAGTCAAGCAGTGTGAAATAGATTCCAACCTTAAGGCCTTCCTCACGAAGTGCCTCTACATACTCCTTGATCAGGTCTCTTCCTGCCGGTGTGTTTGTTACCTTGTAATCTGTGTATTTACTGTCAAATAAGCAGAAGCCGTCGTGATGCTTCGCTGTCAGGACTACATATTTCATACCTGCAGCCTTAGCCTCTTTTGCCCACTGCTTCGGATTGTAGTCTCTTGCATCAAATTCTTTCATAAACGGAAGATATTCTTCCTCAGGTATTTCCTCTACGCTTCGTACCCACTCGCCTCTTGCAGGGATAGAATATAATCCCCAGTGGATAAACATTCCAAAACGGGCATCCTGGTACCACTCCATACGTTTTTCATATTCTTTTCTGTCAAACTGATACATGATTTTTTCCTCCTGTTTAGATTAAAAGCATCAGCCTTTGATAGCTCCGGAAAGCATACCTTTTTCAATCTGTTTATGGAACACGATGTAAATGATAAGCATCGGAATTACGGACATTACTACATATGCAAACTGACTTCCGATCTCCTGTGTATGTGCGGAAGAGAAAGTTCAGCATCGCACGTGAAACTGTGAAATATTTAGTATCTGTCATCAGGATCATGGAGAATACAAGTTCACTGTATCCATAGATGAATACGAAAGATCGCCTCTGTTGCGATGATCGGCTTGCAGACAGGGAAAAGGATCTTCCACAGCAGCTGCCAGTTGTTACATCCATCAATGATCGCCGCCTCATCCAGGTTCCTGGAGATTCCATCCATGAATCCTGTATAAAGGAATATCGCCTGGGACATGCCAAACGCAACATAGATCAGGATCAGGAAGAACAGGTTGTTCTTTGCATTTAATGCTGTTGCAATGTTGTTGATCGGGATCAGTGTACAGTGAACCGGAACCATTACTCCGATCATGAAGAATACATATACCCATTTCAGGAATTTGTAATCTTTTCTTGATAAGATGTATGCTGCCATCATTCCGACTACAGTATTAAATACAGTTGTCAGAGTCGCTACAACCAGGGAGTTCTTGATGGTATTCAATGCATCCGCTGTTTTGTTTGCGCTGATATAGTTCTGGAACATAATCTTCTTAGGGAAGCTTAACAGGTTCAGGTAAATCTCTGAGTTTGTTTTGAAGGAAGCCATTACGGTCACTACTACCGGAAACAGTGTAACAACTGTCCACAGGATCGTCGATAACGTACAGCGCTATCTTTCCTCCGTGCATTTTCTGTTTATTAGCTGTTTTTTCCATATCGTCTCTTCTCCTTCCGCCTACATTGCAAGATCTTTATCTTCACGGAACAAATGATTGGTCACAAGACTCAGCACAACACCCAGCACTAACAGAATAACGCCGTATGCACTGCTTCGTCCGAACAGCTTATAGGAGAATCCCTGTGTATAAAGCATGATTGAAGGTGTGGAGCTGATATCGTTCGGGCCTCCTCTTGTCATTGCCCAGATAATATCGAATACTTTCAGACATCCTGTAATACACAAAATAGAGAATACCTTGAAGGAGTTTTTTCATCAGAGGAAGGATGATATAGCGGATCCTCTGCCATCCTGTAGCACCATCCAGCGCTGCAGCCTCATTTAACTCATCAGGGATCGCCACCAGACCAGCTGCAAAGATCAGCATGTTATATCCGGCATACATCCATTCATTTACCAGAACAACGATCCAGACGTTTACAGTCTTTATCGTCAGCACATCAGGGATCGTACCATGAAGGCCGAAAATATTTTCAATGGTATTAAAGATACCAAAGTTCGGATTTAACATAAATGTCCACATCAGGGCTACTGCTGTTGTTCCTAACATATTCGGAAGGAAGTAACAGGTTCTGAAGAATCCGGTTCCCTTGATCTTTGCAGTTACCAGCATTGCGAGACCAAATGAAAGCGGCATCAGGATAACGAAACCACCGATCATAAAGTACACACTGTTGAGCATTGCATTCCAGAACAGATTATCTGAAAAAATCTTCTGATAGTTCTCAAGTCCTACCCATTGCTTTGCCGCACCAAACATACCGTTCCATTTACGGAATGATAAGCCTACGGTATCAAAAACAGGGTAGATGACAAAAATAACAGTTATTAAAATTGCCGGAAGAAGGAACGCTAAAGAAAGCGCAAGATCTTTTTTGTCCAGCTTCTGTTTTACCTTTGGTACAGATTTACCTGCCATATGTATACCTCCGTAATAAACAGGGGGAAGCATCATCTGCTTCCCCTTGTTTCTCTTATCCACACATCATGCGTTCAGTCAAAATTCTCTTTATTCGTAAGCAGACATTTTGTCAACGATATCGTCTCCAACTTCCTGTGCACTTGCGCCTGTCGCTAATGCCTGAAGAGAATTACGGATTGTATCCATAGCTGCTGTGTTGCTGTCATATGTAGGAATCTCAAGTTTAGACTCTGTATTCTCAGCCATGATCGCATTTACATCGTCAAGCAGATAGTTACCTGTATCGATCGTAACCTTCTCAGCATATGTTGTCGGGCTGGATTTGCACATTTCGTTGATGGAATCTACACTTGTAAGATACTTGATGAATTTAACAGTTGCTGCGATTTCCTCATCGCTCTTGTTTAATGTGGTGATGTAGTATGTATCAGAACCGCCGCCCATCTCTACAGTCTTGTTTGCTTCGTCGATATAAGGAATTCTTGTAACACCGATCTTCTGAGCATCGAAGAGAGTTGTATCGGAGTCATTCTGGAAGTTACCGCAGTTCCATGTTCCGTCAACTGTGAATGCAGCTTTTCCTGCCTCAAACATATTTCTCTCTGTGTTAAAGTCTGTGCTGAGGATTCCGTCTCCCCAGTATCCTGCATCGATCATATCTTTCATCTTCTGATAGATTGCAACCATCTTCTCGCCGTTGTAAGCTTCTTTGTCGCTTGCAAGATCATCTGCGATGCTTGTTCCGTAAGCTTTCAGAGCAAGAGCACTCATCAGATGCTCGAAGTGATAGTTATCTTTGTCAGAGTAGTTGAATGGCTGGATTCCTGCATCTTTTAATTTCGCGCAGGCATCAACAAGATCATCCCAGGACTCCGGAACATCTACGCCAACCTGATCAAGGTAATCTTTGTTGTAGTAGAGGCAGAGCTGATAAGCGGACCACGGAATACCATAGGTTCCTTCAATGCCGTCAAACTGTGTTGTCTCCCATGCAAAATCCTGAACTCCCTCTTTCCATTCCGGATACTGTTCAAAGTATGGTGTCAGATCCAGTATATATCCTGCATCTACATACTCTCTTGTACGGCTTCCGCCATACTGAAGGAATGCGTTCGGTACATTACCGGAAGCGAAATCTGTTGTAAGCTTCTCTTCGTAATCAGACTCTGTAGAAATACTCTCATCTGTTACATGGATCTTTCCTTCGTTCTCTTTATTGAACTCATCAAGTGCTTTGTAATACCATTTAGCCTGTCCGTCTGTATCAGATCCGTTGTTAAATCTGAATGCTACACGAAGCTCAACGTTTTCAAAATCCATATTGTCTACATCGTAGTTTGTGTCACCCTTTGCAAATACGGCGCTTCCTGTTACGCCTACTGTTGACATTGCGGTTACACCGGCGAGACACAGTGTTGCAACTTTTTTCATTCGTTTCTTCATGAATAAATCCTCCCTTAATATGATTTTTTATTATATAGTTTTCCCATTGATGTTCATAAATTGATCAATCGATGATCGCCTCAAAGATCGGCTCTTCTTCCTCAAGCTCCAGGCATACACAGTAGTTCTTTGCCCCCTGAAGCTTCTCCGGAAGCTCTACCTCTATCATCGAGTTTCCTTCACAGCACTTTAATGCGCGGCACGGAAGCTTTTCTCCTGTGCTTACCACATATGCACCCTTTAACTGATTACCGATGTTCAGCAGTTCAACTCGATATCTCGGTGCAAGTACGTGTACGTAAAGCTTATGTGGTCTCTTTGTAAATTCAATGCTCGGAATCTCATACGGATAGATACCAACATTCTTGGTTCCGTAAATTGCTTCCGCATTCTCAGTCACGTATTTACCAACCTCATTCATAACCTCGACACAAGCTTCCGGAACAGTTCCGTCTGCCATTGGCCCTACGTTCAGCAGGTAATTTCCGCCTCTGCCGACGATCTTGAGAAGAAGGTTCAGGATATCATCCGGATTCTTCCAGTTTGTATCGTATTTATTATAACCCCATGTATCATTTACAGTTGCCGGTACTTCCCAGTCACCGTCGTATGGAAGACGTGGGATAAAGTTATCACCGGTGGTCATGTAATCGCCCTTCTGGTGTCCGATACGTCCGCTGATGATGCAGTCAGGCTTAATACCCTTAACCCAGTCTCTTAATTCCTGAGCTTCGTCTGCGGTCATTCCCATCGGAGTATCAAACCAGATCAGGGAAATGTTATCGTAATTCTCAAGAAGCTCTTTTAACTGCGGCTTGCATTTCTCATCGAAGTATGTACGGAATTCCGGCTTCCATTCATTCTTGTCTTCGTAATCCTTCTTATAGGCATTGTCATCATCCCAGTCCTGAGCCTGTGAATAATAGATACCCATTGTCATGTCATATTTCTTACAAGCATCGGAAAGCTCTCTTAAGATATCTCTTCCTGCAGCCTTCACTACATTAAAATCACTGACCTTGGAATCGTACATTGCGAATCCCTCGTGATGCTTGGAAGTAAGAACGATATATTTAACACCCCACTGCTCTTTCGCTCTTTTCACAAACATGTCCGCGTCAAATTTGTCCGGATGGAACTCATCTTTCAGCTTTCTGTAATCTTCCTTGTCAATGTTGAGATTGTTCTCGATCCACTCTGCGATACGGTCTGTCTTGGTAACCTCGCCGGTCTTCGGATCTTTCCATTCTCCTGCAAGGATGGAATAAAGTCCCCAATGGATGAATAATCCGTATTTGGCATCTTTATACCACTGCTGCTTTGTGTCTGCCATAACCTTCTCCTTGTTTCGTATAGCTGATTTTCTTGTTACGTAAAACGTTTCGTTTTTTTGTTAAGACTATCTTACCGCATCCGAAGCAGCTTTTCAAGTAAAATCATAGGGCAAAAATCATTTTTCCTATTTTTTACAATTATTCCGTATTGTTTTTGTGTACTTTTTCGTATTAGGTTTTGTTAAACGTTTCATTTTTATCAATTTTCTGTACAATATGCTCGTTTTTTCTGATACTTTATGTGTAAAAAATGCCATGTGTATTGAGGCATTTTCTTTTTCATGATATAATATGAAAATACTATATTATTTGTAAATGCATCAGAACCGGAGGCTTTACATGAACGTTACGATCAATGATATCGCCCGTGCGACAGGCCTGTCCACCGCAACGATCTCCAAATATATAAACCACAAAAAAATACGGGAAGAAAATCGTATCCTTATAGAAAAGGCAATTCAGGAGCTTGGATATACCCCAAACCGGAATGCCCAGCTTCTTCGTGCCAAAAACACACATACCATCGGTATCCTGATCTCAGATCTTGGTAATTATTTCTGGGGCGAGCTTGTCAATTCCATTATCAAGCATTTCACGGATCATGGCTATACAGTTATTGTCTGTTCTTTCTTTTTTGAACATCAGAAGGAGATCGATACGATACAGGATATTATCTCCCAGCACTTTGACGGAGTTATCATGCTCCCATCCTGCTGGCATGATGATCTGTACCAGCTTTTGCAAAATGCCGGCATACCGGTTGTAATGCTCGATCAGATTCCTGCTTCCATGAGACATTTTCCTGTAGACTGTGTTATTTCTGATAATTACAAAGGCGGTGCACTGCTGGCAGAGCACCTTTTGGAAAAAGGCCACACAAAGGTCTGGATCATGGAACAGTATCTGGACGCCTACACCATCGAGCAGCGGATTCAGGGCTTTGTGGATGTATACCAGAAAAATGGCATTGACCTTCTGAAACAGCAGGATTCTTTTCCCCCTGTTTCTTTTGGTTCCACTGCAGAAACCATCACCCAGAGCAACCTGCATTTCCAGAAGCTTATTGATTCTTCCGATCCCCCTACTGCTGTTTTTTTTGACTGCTATCTCTCCGCAATGGGTGGTTTAAGCGCTGCCAGCCAGGCACGGATTTCCGTTCCTCAGGATATTTCCTTTGTGTGCTTTGATGATGATCCGCTTTTCAAGACCATGAGTGCGACTATGACCTGTGTCTCACAGGATCTGACAAGCATGGGGAAACATGCTGTGGAATTACTTTTAAAAAGAATCCATGGAGACTATACGGATTTTCCAAAAATAGACATGCTGGATATTGTATTCCACCCGCGGCGCTCTGTAAAAGACCTGTCCGGGCACAACAGTACAGCATCCGGAAAGGATTGATTTATGAGTGCAACCATCAAGGACATTGCCAAAGAAACCGGTCTGGCACTGGCCACCATTTCAAAATATATCAACGGCGGAACTGTACGGCCGCAAAACAAAAAGCAGATCGACGAAGCGATCCGGAAACTGAATTACGTTCCACGAAACACGGCCCGGGGACTTCGTTCCTCCAAGACATACCGTATCGGTCTGATATCCGCTCCTCCCAATAATCCGCATAATGCTTTTCTTCTGAGCAAAATAGAAAACACCATGCGTGCTCACGGTTATTCTCTCACATTTATGAGCGGCGACAAATATAAGGATCATGTCAATAAATTTATCCCCCATATGCTCCACTCAGGGATCGACGGTCTTATCATTTCTTCTTTCTGTCTGAGCAAGGACATCTGTTCTGCCGTGGAACATACCAAGATCCCTGTTGTGGAGCTGGAAGAACACAGCCATTTCCACCGTACAGACTGTGTACAGACCAGCTGTACCTCCGGAGCCTACGAGATCGTGGAGCATCTGATAAAAATGGGGCATCAGAAGATCGCCCTTGTCACCGGTTCTCCTGCATCCTATACTGCATGTGAACGAAAAAAAGGCTATCTCCGGGCACTGGAAGACTACGATATTCCGGTTAATCCCGATTATATCATCGCTGAAAATTACACAAACGACTTTGGATATCAGGCAATGCAGAAATTATGGAATCTTCCGGAACGTCCGACTGCCGTATTTTCTGCGAACTATACACTATGCCTCGGTATTTATGAAGCGATCTACAGCCTTGGCATCCGGATCCCGGAAGACCTGTCTGTTGTCTCCTTTGATGATTTTGAACTGTCCATGCTGCTTTCTCCTCAGCTGACCGCTGTCCGTCAGCCGCTGACCGGTCTGGCAGAGCAGGCCTGTGATCTGCTGCTTCGCAGAATGAACGGAGACTACAGTGATTTTCCAAGGACGATACGCCTGAAGCCAGAATGTATCTACCGGGATTCCGTGCGTGATCTCTTTTCTGATGCTAAGTAATGCAAAGCAACTTTTATTACGGCAATTTCGGGAAGCACAACAGGCATTTTCATTCCGATCTGCCCGCATATTCTGAGCATCTGAACCACTGCAATAATTTCACAGCTTTTACAAAGGGCACAGACCGTCACCGACACAGTCGATGATACGGCCTGTGTTCCTTCTGTATATATCCGTTATATCTGTCACAGCAGTCTCAGCAGCATATCTCCGGTTCCCACATTGTATCCGCTGGTTGCATAGATCCCATTCAGGCTTTTGTTTGTCACAATGATCAGCGGAAGCTTATCCGGATCTACGTACATTCTTCTTCCCAGTGTATTGATGATCTCTGAAAAATCATCATATAAGATCTGAACATCTCCAAGCTTGCCCAGTGCTCTTGAAAGGGTAGGTGTCTCCAGCGCTTTTTTGCTTTTTACTACAAAAATGATCCTATTCGCATATCGGGAAAAAGATTCTTCCTGCTCCATCATCTCATTTAAGATATGCTCCGTCGGTTCTTTCTCCTCTTCCAGAAACGCCAGGATATGCTTCCCATCTGCCGTCAGTTCTGACGCCTTCACGGTGCTTCCATCTTCTTTTCTGA
>ENA-OQET01000977-OQET01000977.1-human-gut-metagenome-genome-assembly--contig:-NODE-977-length-13740-cov-3.084919_pt1 | contig 13740 bp, 16 predicted proteins | sample MGYA00242800_ERZ504645 | MGnify/ENA primary metagenome ERZ504645 (study PRJEB26092, sample SAMD00036308) | human gut metagenome | host: Homo sapiens | study: EMG produced TPA metagenomics assembly of... | reverse complement strand
ATGTCAATTCGGGTATTCACATGCAGCAATATCCAGCCCCGGATAAAGTTCACGCTAAGCTGGGCGATGAAAAGCACGAGCTGGGCGATGAGGATGAGCGTGACGAAGCCCAGGTTCTTTCCATTGACTCCCCTATCCACCAACGCCTGTGTCAGAAAAGGGAAAAATAATTGCAACAAGCTTCCCAGCAACATTCCCAAGAGAAGCACGCCCACCTGACGTTGGTAAGGCTTAAGATACTTGAAAAAGAATTTTATGTTACGCTTATGGCTCTCGCATTCCTCCTTGCGCTTACCGAAGTTCACACCAGGTGTCATCAATAAAGCCATACCACAATCCTGCCCATGCACTTTGGTACTGAGCCAACAGTGCAAAAACTCCTCTTCCGTATAGCATAGTTTCTGAGAGGCGGGGTCAGCAATATAGAAACGATTAGCGACCACTTCTGTATTTTTTCACCTTGTAGCAGACCACAAAGTGATTCTGGTTCCAATGGAGAATACATGGAAGCGAAGCATCATGTGCAAGCTGCTCCATGGTAATCCTTACCCCAAGCGTACGAAAGCCAAGATACTCAGCGGCCTCGCTGATGCCCAGCATCGACACACCATTTCGGGTTATATGACAATGCTGGCGCAGCATCTCCGCCGAGTACTCCTTGCCATAATACTTGGCTATCATTCTCAACGAGGTGGAACCACAGTCCATCTCGTCGAGTTGCTGATAATGAGGAAAACTTTTGCGCATAATTAATTTTTCAAATTCAAGTGTTGCCGAATCTCCTCTGCAGAGGAGAAGCTGATTTTATCCTTTTCTTGCGTAGTGATTTTTCTCTGCCCCTCAGAGTTATGTTTACCATTCATATCTCTAGGATGAGTGAGGTGAAAGAGTACTCCATCAATGGTTTTAATACGATAGTCAAGGTTCTTCCATCTCTCTATGCGTTCCCAGTCTTCCGGTCCCCAACCATAAAAATTTTCATTTTCCATGCCTGCTTTTATATATGCCTCTCTATTTGCAAGAAAAGCACCACCTCTCATATCCGTACCATAAGGAGCATGCATAAAACCTCTCAAATTCCACAACATATCAACATCACCACTCTCGATGAACATCTGACGAACAATGGGGCTCGTATCCAAAAAAATGCCATCATAAGGATAGACAAAAGTAGCCTCTTCTGTCCGTAATGTCTCCAAGGCAGAATGTACCTGAATCACAGGGAAGACAACATCGGCATCCCATATCGCCACAAATTTCTTTTGCGTATCAACAACCATGTCATTGATATACCTAGTCCTGTAAAATACGGGGTCTTCGTCTTGTATGAACTTATACTCCACATCGGGAGGCAACAGACGCTCCAAAAATTGATTGTTGAAAGCATCAGCTTCCCATACTTTTATGTCCAAAGAAAAATGCGTCTGTAAGTATCTTACCACGGAAAGAAGATTCTCCAATCTCACCAACGATTCCACTCTCACAGGAATCAATACAGCGAGGTCATCCATATCATATTTCATTTCGTCCACTTTTTATTGAATCCAACAATAATCTTATGCCACAATACCCATTAAGAGAATAATACTTCTTCATAAAACTTACATCATTTTGGAAGCGCTTCCAAAACAAAGAACTTTCCAAACGGTCCTCAACCCTTTCCAAGTCTATACTTATAGAATTGTTAGAATACCTATTATATAAAAATATCAACAAAACCATTCCCGATATTCCATTGATTGGTAAAATGCTCATATCATACATATCCTTGGTGAAAAGTCCTTCCATATCAACGCTTTTCTTTAATTTTTCTACATACTGCATCCATTCAATATCATCTGTAACCTGTGCAACAAGTGAGGACACAAGATATAGGCTATATCTATTCGGATTCAATATGGGTACCAATGAAAACAGAAACATTTTCATCTCTTTGAATATTCTGTCAATTCTAGGAACACAAATTCCAAGCCTACGTATTTCCAAGAGTACAAAAAGAAATGAAATCAATCTGTCATGTATCGTAAACGGAATAGCCTCGCTAAAGAAATTCACAGGTCGATTTAGATAGATTTGGTTGAACAGTGCCTTAATTAATCTCAGACACAATTCTTTTTTATAATTGTCTTTCAATTCGTTATATCTAATAACTTCATATACCAACATGTCAACTTGGTATAAGAAATCATTATCTTTAATATCCATATCTAGAGTTTTTACAGCAACCTTATAAACATAATTATCCATACGAGACAACCAAGATATGGAAGTATCCTCTACATAATTGTTCTTCATTAGGAACGACAATCCAAGCGAGAGCCCCATCACCCCATTATCAAAGTCAATACTTTTTACAGACGACACCTTCTGGACTATTTGCACCAATAATTCCTTAGCTGTTTGGTAAGCTAAGCTATCCTCATCATAATTGCTGCTTACATAAAAGTAAATGCAAGCCCCTAGCTTCCCATGAAACAGCCCCAGAGTCTTATCCTCCAGGGCTATTTTTCTTATTTTTTCATCGAAATCCATATTGCTATTTTTCACTATCAAAGTTAAACGTATTCCGTCCCATTCTAACTTGCTTTCCTCCATGCAAGTACAATCTTGCACTGAAAGACAAATAAGGACCATAATAATTGTTCTTGGAATTATGGCTGACACTTGTATAAAATGGCAAGTTGGTCTCCGAGCGGTATCTGCGCTTGAGAATATTCACAGGGGTTTTTGCCGTCAGTAACGTTTCCAGTTTTCCCTTTATGAAAGAGCGACTTAACACCAACTTAGCACCATCCTCACGATCTTCAAATTTTCCTTGCGTGGTCGGGGTCTTTGCATGTTTGAACTCATAGGCAGCCTGCACGTTCAGTTTTATAGGAGAAATCTTATATCTCACCTGTAAATCTAGCTCATAAATTTCCCCAGTATTACTCTTTTCGTCATCTTTTCTCACTGCGTCATGAGTATACCAAAGACTACCTCCTGCATATAAGTCGCCTATTAGTTTGTAATTACCAGACAATCCTACAGCCGTCCTGCGCCAATCAACATTAGCATAGCTCTCTTTTACCATTCCATTTTCCATTTGGCTGTAATACGGGAGGCTATTCATGTCCTTGTTGAGAAAATTAACAAAAGACAGCGTTATCACCTTGTCTACCTTCACCACTGTATTCAGATATTTCATAATCGAAGGTTTCAAGTTTGGATTTCCAGAACGCACCATCCATGAGTCTACTTGATATTCCGTGGCAGACAATTGATCCAAATTAGGATACATCATTGAGGCGTGGTAACTCCCCCTGACCGTGACATTATTCCAAGGCTTGTAAAACAAGCGTGCCACACTTCCCCATGAGTAGTTTGAATTTTTCCCATTGTCGCTTTTATCAGAGCTTCCCATCCACAAGACTCCACCAGTGAGAGAAAAATTATGAACTGGATGCCATGACAACATTGATATTACGAAATGGCGAACATTTTGGGAACTATAGGTGGAATTTCCCGTATCCCGATTCTTATCATTGTATTTTCTCCATGCGACATTATAATCAAAGTCAAAATCCAATGATTTGAGTATCGGAAAGCCCAAACTTACATCGTAATAAACATGTTTCTTGTCACCCAACGTTGGTTGGGAACTCAATGTAGCATCCTCAAGGTAGCTTCTCCTTTCCTTAATAGTGTAATAATCATAAGTGAGGTCACTGCTGATAGAGATGTCCTTACCCAGTTTGCCCCGGTAAAACACTCCTACATTATAATCATCGGAGTAATACTTATCCTTGTTACACTGCACATATCGTCTCATTTCCCGGGAATCGTTTTCCGTGATGTTATACAAGGTGGAATCCTTTGACTGAACGAAGGAACCTTTAGCTTGTGCAGAGATGCGCTGGTTTTTACTTAACAGATATTCCACCCCAAAAGAGAGATTGTATGAAAGCTTGTTATTATATCCATTTGGAGAACTTAAGTCCATTGGTTGCGACTTCTTTTCAAAATGTTCACCGTATTTTCTTTCAAAGTCATAACTTTCCCATCTTGTATTATTGGTCATAGCTGAAGACAGGCTCAAGGACAACTTGTTGACACTATAAGTATATGTTCCCCCCACTTCTTCCTTGTTCATGTCATTCTTTCCATAGCTTAATGTCGTATATGGGGTAAGTTCCCATCCTATATAGTCGTCATATAGGGAAATATTGATTAGAATGAGCCTTCCTTCATATTTTCCTGTGGGATTATGTATTATCTCTACTTGCTTAACACGTTTGGGATTAAGGCGCATGGCATAATTCCCATCTCTCTCCACTTGATTAACCAATACGACAATATCCGTTTGTCCATCGACACGCAAATTATCATTTTCCCAGTCTCGCAACACGCCCGGAATTTTTTCTAACAATTGAGCACTGCTAAAAGTTCCTTTTCGCAAGGAATCAGTTATGAGGTATATATCTTTGTCATATCTTTGTCTTCTGAGGCTGCCCTTTACTGTCACTTCGCCTAAACTTATGCCAAAGGTATTCAAGCAAATGTCTCCCAAATCCTCAGGAATCCCTAAACTGTCGTTCTTGACAAAGGTTTCCATTCCCACATAAGACACAGAAATCTTAGTTGCTCTCTTTGGGGTAGATACAGAAAAAGTGCCATCAAGTGCAGACTTTCCACCACCAATGAAAACATTGTCATTGAAGAATTGAATTGTAGCCTCGGATATAGCTTGTCGATTATCCATTGACATTACCTTACCATGGTAATTTTCCGCCATAGCGATACCTTGCCACCAACATACTAAGAGTAATAATGTTAAATATTTCATAAGTTGTTATATTTAGAGTTTAACATACAACGGGAACAATAGTCTAAAATAGAATATTCTATTCTTTCCAATTGTCCATTTGGACACTTGAATGGGATTCCTGCAGACAGGCGTGTGTCTCTTTTGGAAGGACATTCAGCTGTACAAACTGGATAATAATGACAATCTTGACAAATCGTGTTCTGCTTATTCCTTTCTTGCTTGAAGGCAGGAAATGTCTTCCATTCTGTTTCGCCGTTTTCATCAATGACTCCTCGGGCTTGCTCCTCAGAATAATTATCACAGAAATCTACCTTCCCATTATAATATATTGTCTCAAAGTGTTCTTTCTCTGCATAACATGGAACAAAACTTCCACCATACGACAATCTAAAAACCGTTTTTGGCAAACTGTTCCAGCAAAGGTCTTAATTCTGTATTTTGTATATCTTCCACACCCCGAGTCTGCCAGATTCTTTCTAAATCCACACGAACCCTTTCTCGTAACTCTTGAGGAATCGCTTGGCAAACCTCCTCCACCAAGTGTAATTCCTGGAGTTTTTTCTTGGAATAGTTGAATCGTAACGTCACAGAAGCACTTTCATTAAATTCTAGCAACTGCTTTATATTGGTCAAAATCAAAATCAAAAGAAGACTTGTTGCCATTATCCCTTTTAACCTTGTTATGGGATTCCCGCCCTCCATCTAAAGTTATCTGAAAATGATTGATATGGCTAAACTTCAATGACACAATAGTGTCTTTATCAAGCAAAGCTCCATTTGATGTCATTTGTCCCTCGAAATCAATTCCATGGCGCATGCACCATTGATAAAGAAAGGATGATATATTCAAGACTTCTTTTTTTGCATCAAAGGCTCACCACCAAACCAACACAGGGTATATGATTTAATATTTCGATTAGTCAAGTACAGACAGATGTGCCTCTTTATTCTTTTGACATCCAAAGCTGTCAGTTCAGTCTCATGGTGTTTTTGGGTACAATACCAACAAGAGTAATTACAATTATATGTTGGTATTATTATGGTCTGAAAACGATTTGAATTAATATACTTTTCTTCTTCAGCCTTTACAATTTCATTTTCATCCACAGAATCTTCCAACAAAAATTCCTCCAGCTCTCATTTTTTTTAGGAAGAAAGCATACTGAGGAGAACTTACATTATTTTTGGAAAGCCATATTTTTTAAAGATTGTACATACACATCTCGCTTGGAACGTGGGATTGTTACAAACTGCAAAGTCACCCCATTAAAAATAATGGAAGTATTCTCGTCAAAGTCTAGAATATAAATATAATTACTCAATTTCATAAAGACACAATTTTTATGCCAATAGCACCAAACTTCTATTCAGAATTTTGAGTGCTATCGGCATATACATTTTAGCAATTGAAGTTTTGCTCACACTTACTCTCATTGTAAATATAAACATCCCTGTTACCACCTAAAATTTCCGACATGTCTGCCTCATCGAGCAAACCCTCGTCAAATGGCTGACAACCATCGACTACCAAAGAATTTAAATCTACCATAATTAAAAATATTAAATTAACAATACCCCAAAAGGGATTTCTTGAAATACACAACTATGCAATTTTTTAGCCAACCTACCTGCTACATCCCAACATGTTTTGTCGTTCCACAAGATGGAGTTTAGCATCAAGAAATAGATTGTAGAGTTTACTTCCGACTGTTTCATCTTGCAAAGCCCACCACTATATAGATATTGCTTTAACTTGTCGCAATCCTCTCTTATCCTATCAAAAGTTTGCTTGCTATCAGAATAAACATCTCCGATAGGTACTCCTCCGAACTCTTCAATTTTCGAAGATAAATTATACTTTTCAAGATATTTCTCGAACTGCATTTGGCTTGTGGTACTCCAAGACCGTATCGGTTGAGTATGCCTTGCACCTATTGAATCTATTATAGCCATATCTTTGTGGTTTGAACCAATAAGAACTGACCAATGATATTCTATTCCACACCAACGAACATGTGCCTCAAAAGTTGGCAATACGGCCTTTAGAGAGTCTCTAGAGAAACACGGCATCATCATCTCTACAAAATTCGTGTAGCGAAGAATGTAAAAAGGATGGAAAGCCGTATGCTTATATGTATAATAGGACATTACCAAAGATGGCTGAGCTATCTTCAGTTGATACTCCCTCATCATAGAGAATAGCCTATTTACATCCTCTGTACTTATCACAATATCATCATCCAGCAAGAAGAAATACTCATATTTCTCAAAAAGTTCAGGATGACGATGAAGGTAACGATAGATCATGTCCATCTTATAGCCAGCATCACAAGCTACGAAATCTGAATCATTACAAAACTTGTTATAGGAACCATCATAGATGAGTAAGTGCAAGTCGAAGTCGGCATCACCTTTTAGTAACTGGCGATGCAAGCTGTCCTTACCAACAGGAACAAACACGGCATTCTTCTTGTATGACCCATCCAGTCTTACTTTTTCCTCCTTGACAGGATGAAACAGATAGTTTTTCCTATCATCAGGCAACACTGGGGCAATACGCATTGAAGTATCGTCATAAAACCTTGCATTGTTTTCTGGACGCACAAACGTCCCCTCCCCTCCAAAATCCTCTAAGAGAAATCCCTTATTATATAATAAGGTAGGAAGAAGTACTTCGTAATGCCCCATCCAACCTATTCTTAAATGGGCATCAATACATACTAATGCCAGACTAGACAAACGATATATAGGATTGAATGACTTCAATAGTTTTTCCTCTGCTATGACTTCATTGCCTGTTTTAAGACTTGTCCACCAATACCAAGTAGGATTCTCTGCCTTTGTTTCAATGACAGAAGACAGGAAATCGGATGTGCTTTGAAGCAAAACTTATCAAAGAAATCTTTCCAATCTCCAGAAAAACGGACATCGTCCTCCACTAACCAATAGTAATCATAACCTTGATTCTCCTTATAGAACTTTAATAAGGGGAAATGGTTGCTACCAGGCACCAGCTTACCTCTCTCTATTGGAGTATATCCCAATTCATTCAGAACATCCGAAGTAAAGACAAACAGGTTCTCGATATTTTGCAAAGATACAGGCAATACATCTCCTTGCTGATGGTATGCAAAATACACATCAGCCATCCCTTGTAGGGATTGTTCCAAAGCATGAAAGGCACTTAATGTCCATTCATTGCTTTTGTTTGTGAGATATAATACTGCCTGTTTCATCTTATCTATTTTTACTGTTAAAGACTGATTTCACCCTTATAGGATACATCATTCATTTGTATCAAAAGTTTGAATTATCCATATTTTTAATTCATTTTTTTCTTTTTGCTTTCTCAATAAGAACGTATCTTCTTAGGATTATTGCTCTATAATAACGAAAGCTGATATTAAGAGCTCTTTATACTATCTTGGGGCGAACTCTTTTGAGCTACTTTAATCCTTCACAACTCTCCAATATCACAAGATTGAACTTTCAACATAGAGGAGTAGCTGCAAACAATAAATGTATAGAATTGTACACTATGCACTTTCTACGAAATTCCACACACAAGCATCAGCATCTCAAACAAATTCATTTTCTCCATAACTTTTACATTATAAAACACAATATTATCTATCTTGAAAAACTATCGTGTTTCCTTGAAGACATACCTTTATACTGTGAGGTCTACAATGTATATCAGCTATTATTTCTTGTTAAAAACTAACCACAAATGATGTCATCACCATCAGGGATTTCATCATCTGGACTATAATGCCAATCACCATTAGTATCTTTCCACCAATATCCTCCTCCCAACAACTGACTTAATTCCGTTTCATTTAATATATCCATACCCAATTTAATTATTTGTAATTTAATGCCTGCAAAATTATGACATTTTAAATAAACCACCAAACTTTTTACATCATTTCTTATATCATTTTTCACACAACAAATTATGATGTAGAAATGATGTAGAAAAGTGCGTGAGTTTAAAAATAAATTAGTACTTTTGCAGTTTATAGTATCAGACAACAAAACGCATAGGTATGAAAAGGTATTATAGTATAACGATTTTGGCAATCATAGTCATCACATTGTTGCAAGGATATAACATATCCCTGCAATACAAAGATTATCTGCACTACAAAATCGAAAAAATAAACTCGGTTTTCAAAGTTGCTATCGATGAGGAATACGCTATCCGGGCGCATAAGGATTACAACCCTCACAAAGATGGCAAACAACGGGTTTTATTATAAAAATATGCCGGAAGAAGACCTTCTCAAAGCCAAACCCAAGAAAGAAGATATCATTGATTTCAACGAAATCAACATTCAAGAATTAAGAGACAAAGGTATTGTAGAAACAGAAGCTGAAGCTATGGGATTATTGACAAAAGACAGGCTCACCGCCAAAGGCAATCCCATTAATCTCAAGAAACTCTCTCAAATATTCAAGAAGAATTTAAATGAGGGCTTTACCTATACCTTATTAATATTAGATGAGAATAAAAAAGTCATTAAGAGTTATGGGCAAACAAAGGACATTGAGACTTGGCAGGCTAGCAAGCCTATCGCCATCGGACTCAAACCTATCCGTTTCGTACAGGCTAAGGTGAATATAACTCCATCTTCCTTCATCATAAACTCAATTTGGACATTAGCATCTACTATATTGTTGGCTCTTATCATCGTCTTTTGCGTAGGATACCAGATGACTGCCATCAGAAACAAGGAAGACCTTCTGAGAAATCGTGAGGTAAGCCTTCATGGAACTGTACACGACTTGAAAGCACCATTGGCAAGCATCTTGCTAAAGTTGGGATTCATCAAAGACTATATCAAGGATGCTGACTTGCAAGAGATGATAACTTCTTCCGAAAGACAAATCAAGAATCTTGCCAATACCATCAAGACAATACTGATTACCTCTAAGGCCAGTGAAAGCAAGTTGGTTATCAACAAAGAGCAAGTTGACATCATCGAGCTGACGCAACAAGCGCAAGAACAAATAGGCACCAACTATGCCAGCAAGCCACATGCCATCGGCATCCACGACCATCGTGAAGAGAATACACTGGTGTATGCTGATAAGTACCTGATAGAAAATGTGATGCACAATCTAATGGAGAATGCTGTTAAATACTCAGACAAGGAGGCAAATGTTGAAGTCAACATCAAACAGAATGAACATTTCACCATCATCAGCGTGTCTGACCACGGCGTAGGCATCGACAAGAAGTATCAGAAAAAGATATTCGAGCAGTTCTATCGCATACCAGCCACACACCATAAAAGCGGATATGGCATAGGCCTTGCTATGGTAAAATATGCCGTCAAGGCACATGGCGGAACCATCAAGGTGGTGAGCGAACTCGGCAAGGGCAGCACCTTTACATTCACTTTGCCGCTCAACTAAAAGCAACAACCGTTATTAAAGGAACATTATAAAATAAGAAATATGGAAAAGATAAAAGTACTATTGGTCGATGATGACCTGGATTTCGGCAACACAGCAGTCCTGCTACTTAAAAAAGCAGGCTATGAGGTCTATTTTCAAAACACGCTGTTTGGAGTAGAAAGCCTTATCATGAAGTTGTCTCCCAACCTCATCATCCTCGATGTGATGATAGGAGAAGAGAACAGTCTGGAAAGAATCAACGACATCCGACTTGCCGCAGAAGACATCCCTATCATGTGTGTATCTTCATTACATGATCCAGAACTCAAAACCGAAGCCGCCAATAATGGTGCGATGATTTACATCGAGAAGCCTTTCGACAGCCATGAGTTCCTGGGATGGGTAAACCGCTATGCCAAGCGCAAAGACTTCAGCAATTCTCGTATGATAAACATGGGTGCCTACACCGTAGATACAGAGAGCCATGTGCTCAGTTTCCGTGGCTGCAGCGAGAAGACACTGGGCAATACCGAGTTTGCTACACTCAAGCTATTATGGATCAATAAGGGCGAAGTCGTGCCACGCCAAGATCTCAAGGATACAGTTTGGAGAGGTGTACACTGTAGCGAAGAAAGTCTCAATAATGTGATGTACAAACTTGCGCCGATATTTCGCCAAGGATGCCTCCATCCACCTGGAGACATTGCGCGGCGAAGGATTCAAGATGTGGATGGATGATTGCCACACATAAACAACTATATTACAAGCTGTTATCTTATTGTGTGGCAATAGTGGTATTATGCTCTGCCTCTGCTGATACGTGGAGCCAGATAATTAGGAAATTGTTTTGATTGGTGATATTTTGAGAAAATATTCTTGTTAAATAGAGTAGTTTCGGGAAAAAACAGTATCTTTGCAGCGGCTAGAAGTTGGAAAAGTGGCAAAAAACATCCTAAAAAGGGTTGGAAAAGCTCCATTTTTTAGTCTATAATAGGTCGGAAAAGTTCCGTAAAACCTATATATTATGGTTAGAAGAAGTAATATAGATATGCTTAATAATAACATCAAGCGATATGAAGGTATTCAATACGACAGGTAAGTGCATCCCATCCATGCACTATATGGTTGATATCAGCCGTCAGGTGGAGGCTGCTGCCAAATTGGTGCGCCGTGGCAATTTCTTTTGCATCAACAGAGGTCGTCAGTATGGCAAGACCACGACTTTGGCTCTCCTCAAGAAAAAGCTTGAGGGAGAAGGGTATGCTGTGTTCTCTTTGAGCTTCGAGGGGCTTGGGGATAGTGCATTCAAGAGTGATGAGACCCTAATGTTTGCATCCTTGTTACTGATGAATGATAGTGTGGAATGGGATGAGGTTCAGAATTTGTCCGATTCTTCTAAAGAAGTCCTCAGGCTATCTGTTTCGAGTGAAGACAAGACGATGGATAGTCTGTCTTTTAACAGAACGGTATCTAAAATGTCAAAAACAGATAAGATAGTTCTTTTGATAGATGAAGTAGATGCTGCGGGCAATCATATAGAGTTCATTCATTTCTTGGGACTTCTTCGTAACATGTATCTTAAGCGTGATGAACGCCCTACTTTCCAGTCGGTTATCCTCGCAGGCGTCTATGATGTCAAGAACTTGAAATTGAAACTCCGTCCGGAAGAGCAGCATCAGTACAATTCGCCTTGGAACATTGCTGTGACTTTTGATGCTAACATGAGCCTACCTGCCGATGGCATCGCAGGGATGCTGGCAGAATATAAGGCAGACCATCATATTAGTTTCGATGAACATTTCGTAGGTCAGATGATTTATGACTATACTTCGGGTTATCCATTCTTGGTGAGCCGCATCTGTCAAATCATGGATGAGAGTGGTCTTACTTGGGACAGGAAAGGTGTATTGGCGGCGGTGAACTATCTCCTGAAGGAGCATAATACCCTGTTTGACGATATGGAGAAGAAGGTGAGCCAGTTCCCTACTCTTGCGGAAACGTTGAAGGCGATTATCTTTGGTGGCAAACGGGTTTCGTTCAATTATTATGACAGGGACCTCAATATCGCTATTATGTTTAATTTTGTCAAGGAGTACCAAGGTGCTACCCTTATTTATTGCCGTATCTTCGAGACTTGGCTTTATAATCTCTTTATTTCCAATGCCAAGGATACTTCCATCTATCAGCAAGGTGAGTATGACAAGCCTCGTTTTGTGCATGATGGTTATCTTGACATGCGCCTTCTCTTGGAGCGTTTCTGCGTGCATTTCAATGAGATTTATCGTCCGGGACATGATGATGAGTTTGTTGAGAACAATGGTCGTCAGATATTCTTGACTTATCTTCGTTCCGTTATCAATGGCATCGGCAACTATTATTGTGAGGCACAGACTCGCGACTTGACTCGTACTGATGTCATCATCGACTATCTAGGTCAACAATATGTGGTAGAGCTGAAGATTTGGCGAGGCGAAGCCTACAATGAGCGAGGCGAGCTACAACTCAGCGAATATCTCGACTATTACCATTTGCAGACAGGCTATATGCTTAGTTTCTGCTTCAACAGGAACAAACAGCCTGGTTTGCATGAGGTGGTAATAGGAGACAAGAAATTGTATGAGGTGGTAGTGTGATATAGTCTTTTATCCTTAGAATACCGTTAAAGGAAAATAGGAATATCCTTTATGGTAAATGTTGATACTATTAAAGAAAATCTCCGTTCAATAGTTTTGAACGTACATTCAAAATCATTGAACGCACATTCAAAACTATTGTAACGGAGATTCAAAATCATTGAATATAAAAAATCGTTAGGGCCTATAACCTTTTTCCTATGAAAGCGAAAGCATCTTTTCTATAGGCTTCACAGCATCCTTGGCTATTTCTGGAGCCACTTCTACAGTAGGCCAGCCGAACTTCAGGCTATTGTAGATCTTCTTCAATGAGTTCATCTTCATATACTCGCACTCATTGCAGCTGCAACCTACTCCACCCTCACTTACCTCTGGTGGTACAGGATAGAAGATGACGTCAGGGCAGTTGCGCTCTAATTCATGCAGGATACCTGCCTCTGTGGCGATGATATACTCCTTGATTTCAGGATGCTCCTGGGCATAATGCAGCATCGTGGCGGTAGAACCCTTCACATCGGCTCATCAGGTCAACCTGCACTGGTGCCTTGCACTCCAGGTGAGCCATTACAACAGCCTCAGGATGCTCCTGCTTCAACTGGATGATAGCCTCTACCGAGAATTTCTCGTGTACATGGCAGCCACCGTTCCAGAGCAGCATGTTTCATGCCTGTTATCGCTGCTTGATATAGTTGCCGAGGTTGTAATCAGGACCAAAGATAATCTTCGCATCCTGTGGGAAACTGTCGATTACCTTCTTGGCATTGCCACTGGTCACCACGCAATCAGTCAAAGCCTTCACGGCAGCGGTGGTATTCACATAGCTTACCACCTGGTAGCCTGGGCTGCTCTTCCTTGATACTTCTTCAGATCCTCAGCCTTGCAGCTGTCGGCAAGCGA
>ENA-OQET01000975-OQET01000975.1-human-gut-metagenome-genome-assembly--contig:-NODE-975-length-13746-cov-3.955503_pt1 | contig 13746 bp, 8 predicted proteins | sample MGYA00242800_ERZ504645 | MGnify/ENA primary metagenome ERZ504645 (study PRJEB26092, sample SAMD00036308) | human gut metagenome | host: Homo sapiens | study: EMG produced TPA metagenomics assembly of... | reverse complement strand
AAAAAATATTGCATATAGGCATGTTGCACGATTTTTTGAGGTGGTATACTCCTCCTTGATGGCATACGGTTTGCTAGCACACGAACACAATGATAACGCAAAAGAGAGGAATACCGCAATGGAAAAAACGGTTGCTCGCAGGCTTGCTCGCAACGAGTATCGCACTGAGCATTTCGATGGGAGCTTTCCCTGCAATGGCAGCAACAAACGACGACTTCGTCGAAGACCGGGAGGACATTGCCGACTACACAGGCGACAGTTACTCTTCCGGCTACTCTTCCTCGGAACAGCTTTTTGACGACATCATCTTCTTTGACTTGGACGAAGAAGTAGACGACACCGCAGCGGAAGTCATCGCAGAAGAAGATGCCAACGATTCGAGCGACACCGAGATTGATAGGGCGGCCGATTCAATCGAGGAGACAGAGCCGGAGGACGAAGTGCAAGACACGGATGCTGCCGAAGATCGGAACGATCGGGAAGACTCGGACGAAGAAACAAAGTCAGGCACGAACCCGGGGGAAACAGGCCCCTCCGATGCAGAAACCGAGGAGGATGTGCCGGACTCGTGGGAGGAAACGCCGAAGATCGACAGCGAATTGGAGGCAGCCATCGCTTCCGAAGATCCGTTCTCTTATTATGACGATGATGCGTCAGAAGAAGAAATGGATGACGACATTGCGCTGCTGGCTGCCGGAAAAACCATGGCGCACGAAGACTACGCATACACCGATGTGTCGTCTGGTACAGAGTACATGGTGGACCTCTACACGGATCACACGGCAAAAATCTGGAAGCTGACCACCTCCTCCGGCGAAGCCGAGTGCATCCTTCCAAGTACGATCTATTACACAGACGATGACGACGTGCCGGAGCCGACCCCCTATACGGTCACCGAACTGAGATTCTCACCCTATGGGAACAGTGTAACTTCGGTCAATAACAACTATACTGCGCTGGTGCTGCCGGATACCCTGACCGACATTGGGGGCTCATTATCCGGCTTCAAAAATGTAACAGAGATCACCATTCCGGGCAGTGTCAAAGTTTTCAATGCGACTCTGCAATACATGAAGCAATTGAGGACTCTGACCTTCGAGGAGGGCGTGGAGGAGATTGCTTCGGGATCGGTCGTATCCGGCTGCAAGAGCTTGACAACCATCCATCTGCCCAGCAGCCTGCAAAAACTCTCAGGGACGGGCACGTTTTCCGGCGCATCGGCGCTGACGGATATCACGCTCCCGGAAGGCATTGCGATCGCAGAGGGTTCCACCTTCAGCGAGTGTACTTCTCTGAAATCGATCACGCTTCCGGCCTCCATTACAACGATCCCCAGCTATATGTTTGCAGGCTGCTCCGCTTTGGAGCGTGTGACGGCCAAGGGGACCATTACAGCCATTGGCAACAGTGCCTTTAAAAGCGATACAGCCTTGACGGAGATCCCGGATCTAAGTCAGGTCACGTCCATTGGAGACCGTGCATTTTACGGCTGCTCGGCATTGAAAACGGTTGACCTTCACAGCGTTACCACCATGGAATATGGCGCTTTCCAAGGGTGTGATGCGTTGTCCGGGGAGATTGACCTGAGCAATCTGGAGGAAATCCCGGGACATGCATTCTGCTATGATCCTAATATCACCTCGGTCATTACCTGCCCCACGCTGAGATCGATCGGGGATTGGGCGTTTATCTGGGCGGATATCTCAACCATCTCGCTGCCGGAGACGCTGAAGTCCATCGGAACTTACACGTTCTATAAGGCCTCTTTGAGCGGCACCGTTGCACTACCGGATAGCCTGACTCAACTGGGTGCGAGTGCATTCAGTGGATGTGAAAAGGTCGAAGCCATTCAGATCGGCTCAGGGCTCAAGGATATCCCTGCGAATGCTTTCGCTGGTTGTACAAATCTAAAAACGATCACGGTAAACAATCGTCGGGAGGATGTGACCATCCCGAAAATCGATGGGGTTACCGTCACATATACCATCCCGTCTCTGGAGGCTACTGACGACAAAGTCTCCAATGCAGAAGGTGCCTTGAGCTTACAGCAGGCGGTCGATCAGGCAAATGGAACGCCAGTCACCATTGAAAAAGACATTCGTTTGGATGAACCCGTTAGGATAGCCGCAGGGCAGCGGGTCGAAATCACTGCAAATACGAACTGCAACATTTTTGGCAATAAGGACAAGGATCTTACGAATCTGTTTGTGGTGGAAGAAGGCGGTGAGCTTTCGCTGACCGGCGCGCTGACATTGGGCGGCTGGAACAATACCGGCAGCATTCTTGTTAATCATGGCAAAACGACGATAGATGGCAATGTTGTAATCGAAAAGTCCACTCTGGAAGGGGACAGCATGGGTGTCATTGAGGACAACGGCTCAAGTGCAGAACTCATTTTGGAGAACGGCACCATCCAGAACCATAAGATCCGCGGTGCACGCAGCGCCTCGATACGGGTCACAGAAGGCGCATCGTTTACCATGAATGGGGGCACCATTCAGGACAACATCGCGAATACCCCTTCCAGCGATTCCTCCTCCCCCGCAGTACTGCTGCTGGGTGCAAGCACGTTTACCATGAATGAAGGCTCCATCTGCAACAACAGCGGCCAATGTGGAACAGCTGTTTACCTTACGGCTTCCAACAATGCCGCAAAAGCCTGTTTTACGATGAATGGCGGAACCCTAAGCAACAATGAAAGCCACTCGTATACGCCGTACTCCACACCTACGGGTGCTGTTTTTGTAAAGTACTCCGCAGAGTTTGTTTTGAACGATGGCACCATTACCGGCAACTGTGCATACGGCGGAGCCGGTGGCGGTGTGGCAGTTATGGATGAATTGCCAAGGGAAGAACATGGCACCGCCTTTACGATGAACGGCGGTACCATCTCGAACAATACGGCATCGGGGTATCGTTGTTCCGGCGGCGGCATTTACTCCTGCTCGAATTATGTCTCTTTGCTGGGAGGACGAATCGAGAACAACTCCGCCTACGATGGCGGCGGCATCTACAGTGAGGGCAATACCGAAATCTATACGACCCTGCACATTCAGAATGCTCTGATCACGGGGAATACTGCGGACCAAGGCGGCGGTCTGTGGTTCTGCCCCACAGGTGATGCGAAGCTGTATATGCAGGATGGTGCCGTGATCTATGGGAATACGGCAGCATCGGCAGGCGACGACTTCGCTTCGCCAGAGGTTGCGACAGGCGCAGGCGGAAACGGCGGTGTTACCCTGCCGGATTATTTTCCCAATGGCAAAGTGATCCAGTGGTTCAGCGACGGCTTCCTGTACGCTCCCGCTGGAAATCGCGGTACATCCGGGCAGGGAACCCGATACAATACGGTTGAGTACGCCAAGCGTGTGACAGGGGTACAGAATGAGAAAAAGGGATTGGCGTTGAAATCCGTTGTTTCGGACGGTGTGTCGATTCCTGCAACGGGATCGCTTATCATTACAGGCAATCAGGCTTCGCACGGTGGTGGCGGTATTGGTGCCAACGGCGGCGTGGTCATCGGCGAAGAGACCTCCCTGTCCTATTCGATCTCGGTAAAAAAAGTCTGGGATAATCCGGGCTATGAGGACACCCAGCCTTCCGGCGTGACGATTCATCTGAAGGAACGCGACACCGGGGATATTGTAAGCACAGCAGAGCTGACCGGCGAAAATGGATGGCAGCATACCTTCACCGATCTTCCGCTTTCGCCGGATCACTACACGGTGACCGAGCAGCCGCTAGAAGGATATAAAGCGACCTACTATCAGGATGCAGACGGAAACTTCATCATTACCAATACCTATTTGACCACACCTACGCCGGATGTGCCCGCTGTAACGATCTCTGTCCCGGTGGAAAAGAAATGGGTCAACGATTACAAATGGGAACGCCCTGCAAGCATCCATGTTTCTCTGTGGAACGGCGATGCAAAGGTCAAAGAAGCAGACCTGACTGCAGATATGGGCTGGACGTATATTTTTGAGGACCTGCCCGAAGGCACCTACTCCGTAACAGAAGACGCTGTGCCCGGTTATGAGACCTTGATTGAGCGCAGCGATGCGGGCGGTTTCATCATTACCAATACATATGAACGCCCTCTGTATCCCGAACCGATTGAGCCCATTGACCCCATCCCGCCTGTGGATCCCCCGCAAGAGGAGATCGTGACGCCGCCGATTGTTCCAGGGACCACCGGGAATGAACCCAACCCACCCTCCACGGAGGAGACTACAAGCGTACCTCCAACAGAACCGACGGAGGAATCAACAGAAGAATCAGCGGAAGAACGCTCGGCTGAAAGCGATCCAGAGGAATCTCCCATAAAAGAAACGCAAGAGACTCCCTCTGTTTCTGCAAATCCGCCCAAGTTGATCCAGACCGGCCAGACATGGTGGCCTGTTTTCCTGCTAATGTTTGCTGGCGCGGGCCTGCTTGTGTTTGGCTTCTATAAGCGCTCGAAAGAGAACATCGATCACGAATAAATCAAAAAAGCCCGCTGCTCATTTTGAACTGCACCCCATTTGTTAGACAGTATGGTATACTGTTTAGGAAATGGGGTGTTTTGTATATCGACTACTACAACAACCGCCGAATCAAATTAAAACTAAACGGCCTGAGCCCTGTGCAATACAGGATTCAGACCGTTCAGGTCGCTTAATTCTTATTTTTGTCTAACTTTTTTTGGAGGGGGGGCACTTCAAAGATAACATGGCTTTTTTGTAAAGTGTGCAGGAGATGTGCAAAAGTGTGCAGACTCTGCCAGAAAAGCAAAAAAGCCATGAAATCTTTCGATTTCACGGCATTTTCTGGTGCAGGAAAGCAATCCAAATCCGAACCATTTCCCTCGGATGCAACTTCTGACGCTTCTCCAAAGGTGACGGTCTGTGTTCCTTCTTTATAGTTGAAGGTTATCAAAACCTTATCATCATACAGGTAAATCGCATTGATGAAGGTATCCACAAGCGCCTGCCGCTGGTCTTTCTGGTTCATATTGAGCTTGCGAAACCGGAGAAGCCAAAAGCGGATGAAATCTTCCGTCACTTTCGGCTTTGCCAGCTTTTCCTCCGCAATGCGGACTTCAAGCTCACGCTTGGTTTCTTCGAGCTGCTCCAATCGTTCCTTGGTAGAACTGGTGAGGATTCCAGCCTGAATCGCATTGAGCATATTCTGGATACCCGATTCCGCATCCCGGAGCTGCTTTTCATAGAGGGGAAGATTGGTGTTCTCCCGGTCTTGCAGCTCCATGACCTTGGCGATGATGGATTCCATAGCAGCATCGTCCCGGACAAGCTGCATGGTCTGCTTCACTACCAAATCTTCAAGCCACTGTTTGCGGACGGTTTTCTTTTTGCAACCCTTCCTCTTTTTGGCGGTGGCACATTTATAATAACGATGAACTTCGCCCGTCCGGCTTGTACCGCTTTCGCCAAACATCAGCGCACCGCAGCAGCCACAGTGCAGCTTGGTGGTCAGTAGGTAATCATCCTCTGCCTTTCTTCGGGCAGGGGCTTTCTTGTTTTTGGCAATCTTTTCCTGCACATCCTCAAACAGTTCCAGCGGAATGATGGGCGGGATGGCATCCGGCACGACCACATCCCGGAATTTCAGTTCTCCGATGTACCGCCGATTCTTGAGCATATGTTCGACACTGTTATAAGTAAACGCACCGCCCACCGGGTTCTTGATGCCGTTTTCATTCAACCAGTCCCGGATTTCCTTCATCGTAAGACCGTCCCGGTACTTTCTGAATGATTCCAGCACAAAAGGCGAGGTGAGAGGGTCAATATGGAACTTCCGTTCCGAATCCAGTGTATAACCAAAGGTTCCACGGCCACCGTTGCAGCGGCCTTTTAGGATGTTCTCCGTCTGTCCACGGACGACCTTCTCGGCAAGGTCGGCAGAGTAGTATTCTGCATAGCCCTCCAGCACCGATTCCAGAATGATGCCTTCCGGCCCTTCAGAGATGATTTCCGTAGCCGAAACAAGTTTGACACCGTTCTTCTTCAGCTGGGTCTTATACCGTGCGCTGTCGTAGCGATTTCGGGCAAAGCGGTCGAGTTTCCAGACCAGAACGATATCAAACAGCTTCTTGTCGCTGTCCTTTATCATCTGCTGGAACTGCGGGCGGTTGTCCGTTTTGGCAGAGATGGCACGGTCAATGTAGTGCTTGACGATGGTGATGCCGTTTTTCTCAGCATACGCCGTGCATTCACGAATCTGACCCTCGATGGATTCTTCACGCTGACTGTCACTGGAATAGCGGGCGTAGATCACGGCGGTCATGGAAAGCACCTCACTTATATATCAATGGACGGTGGAACGTATGTTTGGAAACAATTTCGTGTAATGTATATACCATACTTTGAGGGTGATTTCAAGAGTTTGGAGATTTCTGATGTAATCTTTGGGGGTCAGCCGCAAAATGTCTAAATTTTGCAGATTGCTTTTGTTGATACATACAATAAATTTTCAAAAAATGAAAATCTATCATACAAAATGGAAGTATCCAAGGCTTTCTGCAAACAGAACAGCATGTTTCTGTGATATATTATCTATGGTTGAATACAGAAATGCTGGCCAGCAATCGTGTGTTCAAGTTCTGACGAGGAGAGATTTTATGAAGAGATTATTGATTCGGGCAGATGATCTCGGCTATTCTGTTGGTGTCAATTATGGAATTGCTTCGTCTGTAGCAGCAGGACTTGTTCGCTCTGTTGGAGTCATGACCAATATGGAAACAGTTGTTCATGGTTTAGGATTGCTGATCAATCATGCTGTTTGTCTGGGACAACATACAAACATTTGCGTTGGACATCCAATTGTTGACCCAAAGCGTATTCCTAGCTTGTGCCAGCCCAATGGAGAATTTAAGACCAGCAAAGAATACCGGGAAGCGGCAAAAGACGGAAAAGATTTTGTTGTACTTGAAGAAGTTGTCGAAGAAATCGAAGCACAGTATCAACGTTTCAAAGTATTGACCGGAACAGACCCAGGTTATTTTGAAGGCCACGCTGTTGAAAGCCCAACATTTTTTAAAGGACTTGAGATCGTAGCTCAACAGCATAACCTGCCGTATTTTCCAATGGGAAGGCCGAATCAACCGGTACGCTTTCGCACAACAGATATATATGCTTATTGTCCAAAGAATTTCAAAGCGTATGAAGCAAACCCTTTCTCCGCACTTCAGGATGCTGTTAAAAACGCACATGAAGATGCTTGTGATTTGATGGTGTTTCATCCGGGGTATGTTGACGCTTATCTGTTAAATCATTCTTCGATGACAAATGCACGCACAAAGGAAGCAGATATGCTTTGCTCTCGGGAAGTTCGGAATTGGATCAAAAACCAACCAATCGAACTTGTTACGTATGATGATCTGGTATAAGGCATATAAAAAGGAGGTTTCGTATGGCGAACAATAAGGAAATTGCTGAACAGGTTCTTACCAAAATCGGCGGAGTGTCCAACTTGAAGGATGCTACACATTGTATGACGCGTCTGCGCCTTTATTTGAAGGATAATTCGATTCCTAATGATGAAGAAATCAAAAATATTGATGGTGTACTTGGTGTTGTACGCGGCGGACAGCAGTATCAGATCATCATTGGAGCCAATGTTCCGAAAGTATATGATGAACTGTGCAAAATGACAAGCCTGAAGAAAAAAGATCAGATTCAGGATGATGAAGCTGCGAAAACAGATGCATCCATCATGCAAAAAAAGGAATCATTGACACTGAAGAAGATCTTTAAAAACATCCTTGGTTACATGGCAGGTTGCATGACGCCGCTTATTCCGGTTCTTCTGGCAGGCGGCCTATTCCGGAGCATCAACTCCCTCTGTGGACCTGAACTGTTGAATTTGTATGCAGCAGAAAGCAATCTGTATATCCTCTTTGACTTTCTCTATGATGCAGCATTTTACTTCATGCCGATTCTGGTTGCTGTTAATGCAGCAAAACAGCTTGGCCTCAGTCCGATGCTGGGCGGATATGTTGGTGCCATTCTGATGGTACCGGATTTTGTGGCATTTGCAACGTCTGGAGAAGCATTTACAGTTTTTGGCATTCCATGTACCGTAACAAATTATGCGCAAACGGTTTTACCCAGTATGCTGTCAGTATTCTTTTTAAGCATTATCTATAAGCTGATCAACAAGATCATGCCGGACACGCTCACAACGGTTTTCACACCCTTTTTGAGTATGCTGATTTCGTTGCCGTTTATCCTTTGTCTCCTTGCTCCTCTGGGAACCATTCTTGGCAGTCACATCAGCAATGGCCTTGCATGGTTTGGTATGAATACCGGTTTCCTTGGCGTTGCATTTATTGCTGCAATTTGGCAGTTACTGGTTCTTACCGGTATGCACATGGCTTTGATGATGCCCATGATGGCCAGCTTCTTTGAAACGGGCATTCAAAGCGGCCCGATGATCAGTGGCAGCTTTGCAACTTGGGCTTGCTTTGGCGTGGCTTTGGGTGCTGCGCTCCGTTTGAAGGATAAAAAAGAAAAAAGTGCCGCGTTTGCAGCGTTTACTTCTGGAATTGTAGGTGGTATCACGGAGCCTACTCTATATGGCATCTGCTTCCGTTACACTCGTTGCTTCGTCACTTCTGCCATTGGAGCGTTTGCAGGCGGTGCATGCGGCGGTATCCTGAACGTTTGCGCGTATTCGATTACAAGTTCTAACTTCCTGGCACTTCTTTCCTTCTCTGGGGGAACTACTGCCAATCTATTGAACGGAATTATCTCTTGTGCGGTTTCACTGGTTGTTGGCGTTGTAACAACTTATCTTTTTGGATTTAGCAGTAAGGATTTGAAACGGAATTAACTCGTATCACAAAGAAGGGTGAGCACTATGAATACAAACCAATTCCCGGAAGGGTTCCTCTGGGGAGCATCGACCAGCGCCTTCCAGGTGGAAGGCGGCTGGAATGAGGGCGGCAAGGGTCTTGCCACCACCGATGTCCATGTGCCACGGGAAGGAATCGCAGACAACAAGATTGCAGCCGACCATTACCATCACTGGAAAGAGGATGTGGATCTGATGGCCGAACTGGGCCTGAAGGTTTACCGGATGGGCTTTGCGTGGACACGCATCATGCCGGATGCCTCCGGCGAGCCGAACCCGGAAGGTCTGGCGTTCTACGATCAGCTGATTGACTACCTGTTGGAAAAAGGCATCGAGCCGTTTGTGACCCTGTACCACTTCGAGTGCCCGCAGGCACTGGTGGATGCCTTTGGCGGCTGGCGCAGCCGGAAGATGATCGACCACTATCTGTGCTATGCGCAGGTATGCTTTGAGCACTTCAAGGGCCGCGTGAAACGCTGGGCCACCGTCAACGAGCAGCTGATCGCAACGGCAGCCGGAATCATGAGCGGCAACCACGAAAAAGACCCGCACCAGAATCTGAAAAACATCTACCAGATGAGCTATAACATCTCGCTGGCAGAGCACAAAGCCATCTCGCTGCTGCGCAAGATCGACCCGGAAGCCAAAGTCGGCCCGGTGTGCGCCATTCAGGTGGTATACCCGCAGACCAGCAAAAGCGAGGACATCCTCGCCGCCTACAATGCAGAAGAGCTGATGGAGTTCTACATGTTGGACATGAGCGTGCGCGGCGAGTACCCGCCCTTCACCACGGCATACCTGAAAGCACACGACCTGTATCCCCAGACGGAGCCGGAAGATGCCGCAGCCCTGCACGCATCCAGCCCGGACTTTATCGGTGTCAACTACTATTTCAGTGTTTGTGCAAAAGAGAAGGTCGGCCCGGTCAACTACAACCAGCCGCCGTTCTGGGTCTCGGATGTCTACGATATCTGCGACAATCCCTATCTGCAAAAGACTGAGTGGATGGACAAGGGCGTTGACCCCATTGGTCTGCACGTTGGCATGCGGAAGATCTACGACCGCTACCGCCTGCCGATGATCGTGACCGAAAACGGCATGGCTTACAGTGAAACGCTGGGCGAAGACGGAAAAATCCACGACCCGTACCGCATCCAGTATCTGTGCGACCATATCAAGCAGCTGAAAATGATGCTGGATGAGGGTCTGCCGGTTCTGGGTTACTGCCCGTGGAGCTTTGTGGATGTGGTATCCAGTCATCAGGGGTTTGCAAAGCGGTATGGTCTGGTATTCGTTGACCGCACGGATACCGACCCGAAGCAGTGCCGCCGCGTGAAAAAAGGACAGCTTTTACTGGTATCAGGGTGTGATTGCCCGCAACGGTCTGAGCGATGCCGACATGGCAGAGGAATGAGGTTGATTTTCTCCCGGATTTTTTGTAAGATTAGGGTAAATCTACCGTAGTCGTTTTTCGGGAAAAAGGAGAAATCGAATCATGCCGAACGCAAAAGCAATGGGTTCTTTGTCCAACAAGCTGCTCAGCTATATCAGCACGACGCTGGTTCATGACTCGAACTATGATATCGCGCTGATTCTGCTCAAAAACTACAGCCGGCTGAAGAACCTGTCCATCGGGGAGGTTGCAGAGCTGTGCTATGTGTCACCTGCGGCGATCTCACGGTTCTGCCGTTTCATCGGCTTTGACAACTTCAAGGAGTTCAAACAGTCGCTGGAACAGGACTTCTCCATGGCAAACGACTATTCCCGCCAGTTCTATGCCATGCTGTGCAGTGATGAAAAAATGGCGATCTCAACCTATCGGGATGAACTGATTGCAAACATCTACTCCACGATCAGCCCGGAGAACATGGAAGTTGTGCCGGACATCATCCGGGATATCCACGACAGCGACCATGTGGCATATTTTGCCCATCACTTTCTGTGGGACATCGGACGGTTCTTCCAAAGCAAGATGATGGTCATGGGAAAGTATGTGGAGCAGTTCATGGCCTATGATGCGCAGCTGGAATGCGCGCAGCATCTTGGCCCGAACAGCCTTGCCATCATCTGCACGGTGGGCGGCACTTTATATGAGCCGCTACGCGAAAATCTGGACCACGATCCAGAACAGCGGGTGCAGGATCCTGGTCATCACGCAGAATCTGAGCAATGCGGAGCTGAACAGCGCACGGTATGTTCTGCGCTGCGGAACATCCAACCGAGATGATGTGGGCAAATATTCCGCAATGATGACAGTGGATTATCTGGTGATGTCTTACCTGCGCAAATACGGCAAATTCTGACTTACCCGGGGCAGGACCCCTCCATCTTACTGACGCAGGCCCCTCCTGCGGCTTGAAGTCTCCATCGGAGATTTCCTTGCTTCACAAACGCAGATTTTCTCTTCCTCCATTCGCAAGCGGTCATATAGAGATATCTGGAGAACCGGATGTTTTCGTATGACCGTTATTTTTTTTTTTTCGCACCTTATTTTTGAAATTTTAACTTTTAATAAAACATGAAAAGGAGTTTTTATGCATATTGCAGTTGTTTCTCTTGGAGCATTCGGTCACATCAATCCGACACTTTCTGTTGTGACGGAACTGGTTCGTCGCGGTGTGCGTGTGACGTACTTTACAACAGAGAATTTCAGAAGTATTGTGGAACCGACCGGTGCAGATTTTGTTCCGGTAAAGTCCTGGATGGAAGGAAACGATAAGCACAACGAAGATAAAAAAGATGATCAGCCTGAAGAAAATGTTGCCGCTGTTGTGCCGTTCCTGTTCCTGAACGAAGCCGGATCCTATATTGATGATATTCTGGCTGCTCTGGAAAAAGACAAGCCGGATGCCATTATGCACGATTTCGCAGGCATTGCTGGTACGATGGCAGCAGATGTCCTCAAGGTCCCCAACATCATGATTTATACAAGCTACCCTTCCAACGAGAGTTATTCGGTTGCGGAATCTTTTGAGAGCACTCCCGCAGACCATCCTCTGCGGATCGCAGCGGCACAAATCGCACAGAGCTACGCAGAGAAGTATGGTTGCCGTAATATGACGGTCAAAGAGATTTTTGATGGACAGGGTGATTTGAATCTGGTAATGATGCAGAAGCGTCTGGTACCGAATAACGAATCCTTTGGGGATAACTTCGTATTTACGGGTGTTCAGATCGGTAAGCGTACTGCTTTCGGAAGCTGGAAAGCCCCGAATAACGGTAAGCCGCTGCTGTATTCCTCTCTGGGCACAGCATTTAATAACTGGCCTGAATATTATCCCATTCTGTTTGATGCGGTCCGTGACCTTGATATCAATGTCTTTGCCGCACTGGGTGCCATTGATCCTGCCAGTCTGAAAGATATCCCTGCCAATGTAGAAGTCGCACAGATGGTTCCGCAACTGGATATTCTGTCGCAGGCATCGGTGTTCATCACTCACGCCGGTATGGGCGGAACCGGTGAAGCCATTTACTATGGTGTCCCCATGATTGCAATTCCGCAGATGGATGAACAGGCTATCACGGCACGCCAGATCGAGAAAACCGGGCTGGGCGTTGCCTTCCTTGATAAGAGCGCGATCACCAGCGAAAAGCTGAAAGCTGCCATCGTCAAACTGCTGGAGGATTCCTCCTATAAAAACACTGCGGATGATTTCAGTGCAGATATGAAGTCCCTTGGCGGTTTCAAAGCATCCGCTGATGCCATTATGCAGTTCCTGAAAAAATAACTTTACGTATCCCCACAAGATGTTCCACTTGAACTTATTTTGAACTGCGGACTATAAAACACTGACATATTCTCTTGATTCTCCTTTTTATAAGCCGTTCCACTTTGGATATCCTTCTCCAAAGTGGAGCAATATTTTATTTGTGCACGAAAAGTCTTACTTCTACCGCTTTACCGCAATAAATTTTGCAAAACCATCTTGACGCACCCACGCTTCCATGCTACCCTTTATTCCAAATCCTGCTGAAAAAGTGGTGGTGCTCACCGTGATAACCACCACTTTCAGCGGATAATCACCTCGGAAAGAACGTACCGCCCCGCAACACACCCGATTCATTTTGCCGCCGATTCACCCCGACAAAATCCATCGCTGCGCTGCTCGGGCGGTATTTTTCTTTATGGGAAACGTACCTTGAAAATTTCATAAGCCGACCGGACGTGATACCGGCTTTCCAGCCAACGCCGCTGCAAAACAGGGGCAGGAACTTCGTTCGGGTCAAACGGCGCCCCCATTACATGAGCAGAATCACCTCTACTTATTTTTGCGTCTTAACAATTCGGAAACATTTGCTGATGAAGCGTTTTGAACGCAGCGGTAGAGGGCAAGAACCGTCCCGTGGCCACAAATTTTCAATTCTTGAAAATGTCCTGTCCATCCGGGACTTCACTTCTTCAATGCATCTGCATTTCCGAAGTGATCTTGTTGGGGTAGCGCTTGTCGGGGCAACGCCCCTCCATCTGCTGTCGCAGACCGCGCTGCCGCTTAAAAGCCCCACTGGGGCTTTCATTGCTCCGCTGCGCTTCGCAAACGCGGTCCTGCCCCAAACCCTGCTCATGGTTCGCACCTGACGGTGCGAACAGCAACGGCGTGTCGTGCTTACATAACTTCACCGAGGAGTTATCGAACAGACAGGAGGTTCAATGAACAAAACGAATGTCAAAGCAAATCCCAGCACGCCCCACCGCCATGACACGCCGAACAACAAAACAAATAGAGAGCAGACCGTTCTTCTTTCACACATCCATTAAATAATTTTCATGAATCTGCTTGACGAATATTACGGTTAGTGATATATTTATTACAGTAACCGTAACAAGGAGGCAAACCATGCGCGATAATGCAAAAGGTGGTGCGCTTACAGAAGTCACCTTTTATATTTTGCTTT
>ENA-OQET01000971-OQET01000971.1-human-gut-metagenome-genome-assembly--contig:-NODE-971-length-13776-cov-2.145505_pt1 | contig 13776 bp, 17 predicted proteins | sample MGYA00242800_ERZ504645 | MGnify/ENA primary metagenome ERZ504645 (study PRJEB26092, sample SAMD00036308) | human gut metagenome | host: Homo sapiens | study: EMG produced TPA metagenomics assembly of... | reverse complement strand
CTGGATGAAAAGATTGAACGCAGATAAGCATTCCCCCGCTTCAAGTGTGCGGAGCACTAAGCAGCAGGTGAGGGGGATGCTTCTGTCAGTGGGAATTGAAAGCTCCCACTGACAGATCGCGAAGCGACTGCGTTCATGAGCAAGTAGAGAAGCGGATTGCGAATGTACGCTTTACAAAGTGGAAGCGGATGTGATCGCAGCGAAGAAAAGATATGACCATGCAACCGCAGTTTTGAAAGAGCTATTGGACAAGCGGGATACGATAAGGAAAGATGAAATCCTGTCAGCAATTGTAAAGAGTGGACGGTCTTATGAGGAGATAATGAACTTCCTGAATGTGGAAGAAACTGAGAGAGAAACAAAGGAATAGACAAGGAATGCACCACAACTGCGGCTGTGGTGCGAGTTTTAGGCGGAAAATTTCTGGAGGTTCACATTGAGGGGAAAAAAGTATTGATCGGATAGTTTGGGGAACAATCCCCTTGCCCGTCGATTGTCTATGTAGTAAAATAAAGTTACAAGACAATCGACGGATTTTTTTCGTAAAGAAAACTTACTTAAGAATCGTCGGAAAGGAAAGCATTTAAAATGGATAAAATAGCAGTACTCATCCCCTGTTACAACGAGAGCAAACCATAGAAAAGGTTGTAACAGATTTCAAGAAAGTATTGCCGGAAGCGGTAATATATGTATACGATAATAATTCCACTGACCATACAGATGAAATTGCCCGCAGAGCAGGTGCTGTAGTCAGATACGAATATCAGCAGGGCAAAGGAAACGTTATTCGCAGAATGTTTCGTGAAATTGATGCACAGTGTTATATCATGGCAGACGGAGATGATACTTATCCCGCAGAATTTGCCCCTTCAATGGTTGAGAAGGTATTGAATAAAAAGGTTGATATGGTAGTGGGAGATCGTCTGTCATCTACTTATTTTACAGAGAATAAGCGGCCATTCCATAATTTTGGAAACAGTCTGGTGCGTAAATGCATTAACATTATGTTTAAAACCCAGATAAACGACATCATGACAGGCTACAGAGCATTCAGCTACCAGTTTGTAAAGTCCTTCCCTGTATTATCCAAGGGGTTTGAGATTGAGACTGAAATGAGCATTCACGCAGTTGATAAGAACATGTATATCGAAAATGAAGTGATCGAGTACAGAGACCGTCCAGAAGGCAGTGAATCCAAACTGAATACATATTCAGATGGCTTCCGGGTGCTGAAAACCATAGCCAAATTATACCGTAATTATAAGCCAATGGCATTCTTCGGACTGGTGGCAGCAGTGCTTTTGATCCTTGGAATTGGATTCTTTATCCCGGTATTTGTAACCTTCCTTGAAACCGGACGTGTGGGAAAAAATTCCTACTCTGATCGTATGTGGTTTTGCTGTTTTGGGAGCAATTCAGTCATTGTTTTCCGGACTGGTCCTGCAGACAATGGTTCAGAAGAACCGGCAGGACTTTGAAATGGAACTGCAGAGGATACAGGAGCAGTATAACAAATTACAATGAAGCTTCTGGACAGCAGTGCGAAGCACGGACATTTATATATGGTAATAACGCCAGAGCCTGTTTGAAAAATCATTCCCGCAATCTGCACGCCTCACTTTGCGGAAAGCCTTTTTCAAACGCGCTCTAGAGGCGATAGATTTGCCTGGAGAAATAATAAAAAGTGGAAGCACAAAAGGGCTTCCACTTTTGTTATATGATCATTGTTATAGCCTGTACAACAACAAGACTTTCAATCACCATCATAGTTTCCCATATTTTACAGCTACGGTTATGATCCACAGACACCATAGATGTAGAGAACAGGGAAAACAGCGCTGGAGCAAGAGGAAGAAAATAACGTCCCTGAATGCCCTGTATATGATCACAGTCCATTGTGGTATAACCGACCATCATGGAAAACATAATCAGCAGCAAAGATCCCAGACAGCTAAAGGCGATAAATGTCCGGTTTTTTCTGGTGAAAACCGGGGCGTCTCCTTTTACGTTTACAAGCAGTAAAAGAATGATCAGGAATACTATTAAAAGGGACCAGTTGATATTAATATCCAGCCAGGATAATTTTCCACCTAATAAGCCTCGTAGAATGGTGTCACTGCACTGGATGACCGTATTCCATAAAATATAAATGGTCTGGAGCGGGTGCTGGAATACATATGAAATCGGATAAATAGTATTTTCCGGATCCGCAGAAATATCTGTGGCAAACATTACAGAAAACATAGGCATAAATTTAATTAAAGTAACTGCAATTAAAAGGACAGCTCCCACGCAGATACATAAAGGAACGATCCAGCGCATCTTTTTATGCATGTGATGATGGGGCACATGGGAAAAACACATGAGCAGCAATAGCAAAAGTGGAAGGTAAACCCCGCCTTTCACAATTGCAATGAACAGTGCCAGAAATCCAAGAGCGATCAGGTAACTTTTTTTTCGCTTAGGGTTATGTAAACGGTAAAAACACAGTGCCGTAAACAAAAAGATGAACCCGTTTATCACAGAATCATAGGAAGCAGAAGCTGCCTGCTGCAGTGTGATAGGCAAAAGCCCAAGTGCTCCCAGAAGATTTTTTCCAAATGGTGCAATGCAAATGGCAAAATAGACCAGAAGGATAAATACCACAAGACTGCAGATCCTTGCCAGGCTGGAAGGTAAGCATGGGGGCAAAGATGCAGCAGCCGTCCAATACTAAGTCCTATTGCAGCCGGAACATAAACGACTGCAGGAACCAGACCTGATGTGCTTACATAGGAAATTTCAATCAGATCCGTATCCGAAGCAAACTCAAAGCTGTGAAACAGAAGCTGGTAGTAGGAGTTCGTCTCCAGTCCATTGCTTAACATATCGCTTAACTGAGCGTCACAACGCCGTTTATATATGGTGCTGCCTGGGGTTTCCGTATTTTTTACAAACAGCATTTTGTTAGAAAGGCTGTAAGCTGCATCAAAATGCGTTGGTTCATCCGGAACTCCGTGAACAGTAACCAGGCATTGGAAAATCAGTCCCAGAAATAAAGCAATAGGAATATAAAATTTCGTCACAGTCATCTGGCGGATAATGATCAGATAAAATGTTATTATTATAAATAAAAGCAAGATAACACACAGCGCAATATAAAAATAAGCATGAAATTATTGTCGCGTAAGTGAAGGAATAAATAATATTTGTATGGCTGTTTGTATCGTTGTTAAACTCCTGAACCAGGGCCTGTTTTTCATTTGATGTAAAAGAAAGAACCGTTTTGTCCCCATTTATTAATTCCAGTTTTAATTGTAAATGTGCATTTTCAGAGGCACTTACTGGCTGGGGCAGATAGCAGGTCAGTTCTTTCTTTTTTGTTGCTCGGAAAACGGAAAGTGCGTGTTCTGCCTGATAATAAATTTCTCCGGAATCTGCATTTGCCAGAGTGATGAAAAGGCGGGCATCGGAATTTTTATTTTTTGCAGTGCCCTCAAGTGTAAACATCTTTAACTCAGGAACTGTACAGGTAAACGTCTCTGTAAGAACGGGGGAATCCGAGGACAAGGTTATGGTACCTGTAGGTTTATGAGTTGTCATCATAACATATTCAATGGGCTGATGAAGGTTAAAACGGAACTGGGCTTTATACATAAGAAGACATACACCACTGATAGAGAGAAGAATGATAAAAAGTGAGAGGATATGTCCTGGTATTTTCTTTTCTTTATTCATATATAGAATCTCCTGTGTAAAAAACTATTTGTGAAATATGCTCTGCTATTCACACAAAAATAAAATTTCATGTTAAAATATTATAACGAATCGGAAATAAATATGCAATGATTTATAAGAAAAGAGAGGGATAAATGAAGAAACGGAAGCGCTTACTGGTTATACTTTCAACATTTGTCATGGCTGCTCAGCCCCTGTGCGTTGCCGCAGAAATGCAGGATGCAGAAGGCTTTGGGGCAGTAGAAGAAATATGGGCTGGCGAGGAGAACGAGGAGGAATTTTCAGCTGCTCCTGAAGTGGGGAATGAGGATTTAAATGGCTTTCAGGCTGAAATTTCCACAGAGGAAAATGACAGGATTGAGGCAGAAGAATCTGGTGAGATCATCTCCGGTGCTATTGCAGGAGATTCCGTTGACAGCGGCATCAGCCTTTTTTCTCTGGACTATTATACGGATAGCTATGGTGCTCAGTTGGATGGAAATGCAAAGGCCTTGTATGATCTTCTGGTGCAGAATTATGTGGTGGATTACAGCCAGTATCTGGACAGTGTTGATTTTCCTTTTGAATTTCCTGATACCATTACATTTGAAGCAGTTGTTGAGGATGGCAGTTTTCAGAGAAAAGGAGAAAGCTATGTACAGGCTACCAATGATGTGAAAACAGCCATTCAGGCAGCTTCAGATGCTTTTTCCTATGATTATCCACAGGCATTCTGGTTCAGGGGCAGCAACTATGGATACCGGGTCAGCTGTGTTCGGGATGGGTCCTCTTCTACCGGATACAGGGGAACCTTTAAGAATTTCACCTTCAAACCGGCGAACAGGGAAATCAGTGAGAATTCCCATACTCGAATGGGGGATTTTATGGGTGGTGTTCAGAGTGCTGTTGCAGAGCTGAATGAGCAGACTTTGGGCATGGATATGGAGCAGAAAATAAAGCGGATTCATGATTATATCTGTCAGAGAGTTACTTACAGGAACGATAATACTTTGTGGGTGCATTCTGCCGCCTCGTTGTTTCTGGATGCAGATCCTGCATTTGTCTGTGAGGGCTATGCGAAATCCATGAAAATTTTTCTGCTATTATATGGGAATAAATTGTGCATGTATCAGCGGAACAGCCAGGGGGACTTCTTCTGGGACTCCTGGAGCGCACATGTGGAATTATGTACAGATGGATGATGGAAACTGGTATCTGGTGGATGCCACATGGGATGATGTGGAACCCCTCCATCTTCACGGTATTTGCTGGTGGGACGCTCTACAAAGGGACAATATATTACCATTGGTGAGGAGCGTGTGGAGTATACCAGTTTTTCTACTACTTCAGCAGAAACGGCTGGTCCTGTGTTTATTTTGCCGGTTCTGGCAGAAGAGAGTTATGCAGATAATAAGGGGAAAAATGAGCCCGCAGTTACAGTTGTGCCTACAGTGACACCAACTGCGACTGTAAGTGCGGAACCGACCCCGACTGTAAGTGCGGAACCGACCCCGACTGTAAGTGCGGAACCGACCCCAACCGTAAGCGTGATACCCACTCCAACCGTAAGTGCAGAACCGATTCCGACCGTAAGCGTAGAACCGACTCCGACTGCAAGTGCGGAACCGACTCGACCGTAAGCGTAGAAACCGACGCTAACCGTAAGTGTGGCTCCGACCCCCGACTGCAAGTGCGGAACCGAACCCCAACTGTAAGCGTGGCTCCAATACTGACTGCGACACCTACACCAACTACCACCATACTTACCTTACGGGTAAAACAAACCTACAAGTCCGGTGGTAAAATAAAGTCAGTCCGCACCACCAATAAGAAGATCGTCAAAGTGGATAAGAAAGGTAAGATTACTGGTAAAAAAGCTGGAAAAGCAACGGTAACCATCACTTATACCAACGGAAGCCGTAGGATTTTCCTGGTAAAAGTGCAGAAAGGCATTGTAAAAACAACGGCTGTTTCCGTGAATAAACGGAATATAATCCTTGCCAAAAAAGGAAAAAGCTTTCAGCTGAAAGTCACTCTCACACCAGTCACCAGCCAGCAAAAAGTAACTTATAAAAGTTCCAATTCCAAAGTAGCAGCAGTAAATTCAAAAGGAAAAATAGTTGCGAAAAAGAAAGGAACAGCTACAATTACAGTGAAGTCAGGAAACAAAAAATTACCTGCAAAGTCAAAGTAAAGAAATAACCCCAAAATACTGTCAGAACCGAAACAAAATAAAGTTTTGGTTTTGACAGTATTTTTTTATTGACAAAGTCCAAAAATGTGATATACTTTGATAATCAAACTATTTTAAATTAAAAACAAGAAACTACACAACATACCTGGAGGGTATTATGGTTGGAAAAATAAAGGGAACCGGTTCCTACAGGCCGGTTCAGGTGTGGGACAATGACAAACTGTCCCACATGATGGATACAAGTGATGAGTGGATTCGTGGGCGAACCGGAATCGGTCAGAGACACATTGCAAGCCGTGGAGAGACCGTTGCTTATATGGCAGCTCGTGCGGCTGAGGAAGCTCTTTCAGATGCAGGAATGCGACCGGAAGAGATTGACTTGCTCCTGGTGTCTACCATGTCATCTGAAAGGATTATGCCATGTGCTGCCTGTGAAGTGCAGAAACTGATCGGTGCAGTGAACGCAGCCTGCTTTGATCTGAACGGTGCATGCACAGGATTTCTGTTGGCATTGAATACAGCTCAAGCCTATCTGGGGCAGCAGATTTATCGCAGGGCATTGGTAATCGGTTCAGAAACTCTTTCCCATCTTACAAACTGGGAGGACAGAAGTACCTGCGTATTGTTTGGCGATGGTGCCGGTGCGGTGGTGCTGGAAGCGGAAGAAAATGCAGTCTATACCCAGGCTGTTCATTCTATTGGAAGCAGAGGCGAAGCCCTTACCTGTGTCAGCCGCAATCAGCAGCAATTTATAGAAAAAGACGCAGATATTTCTTCAACTTACATGCTGATGGATGGAAAAGAAGTATTCAAATTTGCAGTTTCCAAAGTTCCGGAAGTGATTATGGAGGTTCTGGAAAAGGCAGGAAAAACAAAAGAAGAAATCCGCTTTTACATGCTTCATCAGGCGAATAAAAGGATTGTTGCTTCAGTGGCAAAACACATGAACGAACCTTTGGAAAAGTACCCGATGAATATAGAAAATCTGGGAAATACATCCTCCGCAAGCATTCCGCTTCTCCTGGATGAGTGGAATAAAAAAGGCAGATTAAATTTAGGAGACTGGATTATCCTTTCAGGATTTGGCGGTGGACTTACCTATGGAGCCAGCCTGCTTCAGTGGTAAAAATGTGTATCAGGGCTTTGAAAAATAAAACTATAGCAGATAAAAAAGGCTGCTTTGCCATGGAAATCAGGTAATTCAGGCTGATAAATACAGGTTGTTAGAGAGCGCTTTGAAAATCATTTCCGCAATTTGCGCGCCTATTTTGCAGTATATTTTGCAGAATGTCTTTTTCAACACACTCGGGTCATATAAAGTGAACAGCAACCAAGTAAAGCTTTGAATCATAAAAAGTTGAAAATGGATTTGAAAATCTAAAAAACAAAATAAGGAGACGAAAAAAATGTTAGAAAAAATCAAAGAAATCGCAGCAGATTCATTAGGAGCAGACGTAAGTACAATGACAGCAGAAACATCTTTTAAAGAAGATCTCGGAGCAGATTCCCTTGATCTTTTTGAGATGGTAATGGCACTGGAGGAAGAGTTTGAGGTAGAGATTCCTACTGAAGATCTTGAGAATATTAAGACCATCGGTGATGTGGAAAGCTATCTTCAGAGTCGCCAGTAATTTGAAAATTTTGTATTCAGACTTTGGCAGTATACAGAAATAATCAGCCGGAATGTCAGGAAATATAAGTTATTTAAAGGATGATTCCGGCATGTATTTGCCATAGGCGGGCATGGTATAACGGAATTACAGAATGGAGAATTTCATGAAAACAGAAGTTACAGAATTACTTGGAATTGAATACCCGATCATTCAGGGCGGCATGGCCTGGGTGGCAGAATATCATCTGGCAGCAGCTGTTTCAGCAGCTGGCGGGCTTGGGCTGATTGGAGCCGCAAGCGCTCCTGCAGACTGGGTTCGACAGCAGGTACGGGAGGTGAAAAAACTCACTGATAAACCTTTTGGTGTGAATATTATGCTGATGAGTCCATACGCAGATGAGATTGCACAGGTAATTGTGGAAGAAAAAGTTCCAGTAGTTACAACTGGTGCAGGAAACCCTGAGAAATACATGAAAATGTGGAAAGAAGCAGGAGTAAAGATCATTCCGGTTATTGCTTCTGTGGCTCACGCAAAGAGAATGGAGCGATGCGGAGCGGATGCTGTAGTGGCAGAAGGATGTGAATCCGGCGGCCATATCGGTGAGACAACCACAATGGTTCTGGTGCCTCAGGTCGTAGATGCAGTGAACGTTCCGGTTATTGCAGCTGGTGGAATCGCAGACGGAAGAGGGATTGCAGCAGCCTTCATGCTTGGTGCAAAAGCCGTTCAGATGGGAACTCATTTTGTGGCAACCACAGAGTGCTGGGCACATCAGAATTACAAAGATATGATACTGAAAGCAAAGGACATTGATACAAAGGTAACCGGTCGTTCCACCGGTCATCCGGTACGTGCTCTCCGCAATCAGATGACAAAAGAATACTTGAAAAAAGAGGCAGAAGGAGTTCCGTTTGAGGAACTGGAGCAGATGACACTTGGCAGCCTGCGCCGTGCTGTTGTGGACGGAGATGTGAAAATGGGAAGTGTTATGGCTGGTCAGAGTGCAGGACTTGTGAAGGAGCAGATGAGCTGTCAGGAACTGATCAGAAAGCTGGTAAAAGAGACAGATGTGTTGTTGAAAGGAACTGGAATTTATGAGTAAGATCGCATTTCTTTTCCCTGGACAGGGAGCACAGAAGGCTGGAATGGGACAGGATTTTTATGAAAAGTATCCCTCTGCCAGACAGGTTTTTGACCAGGCAAGTCAATGGCTTTCTCTGGATATGAAAGCTCTTTGCTTGAAAAAATGACAGATTAAACCTTACAGAATATACGCAAGGCAGCACTGGTAACTACTTGTCTTGCAATGGAAAAAGTGGTGGAGGAGTGTGGGCTTTATCCGGATATAACTGCCGGATTAAGCCTTGGAGAGTACTGTGCTATCGCTGTTTCAGGTGGAATGAGTGTGAAAGATGCCATAGTAACTGTGCGAAAAAGAGGAATCCTTATGGAACACGCAGTGCCGGCAGGAGAAGGCTCTATGGCAGCTGTTATAGGTCTTGATGCAGATAAGATCCAGACCGCAATTGCAGGAACAAAGGCTGAAATTGCCAATTACAACTGCCCTGGACAGATTGTTATCACAGGACCAAAACCTGCTGTAGAAGAAGCTTCTGTGAAGCTGAAAGAAGCCGGTGCAAGACGTGTACTTTCCCTTGCAGTAAGTGGCCCTTTTCATTCCTCTTTGCTTCAAAATGCAGGAAAAGAACTGGAAAAAGAACTGTCAAAAGTAGAGCTTTCCGGTCTGAAGATTCCTTATGTGACCAATGTGACCGCCCAGTATGTGACAGACATCAGCGAGACAAAAAAATCTTCTTGCAAGGCAGATTTCTTCCTCTGTTCTCTGGCAGCAGAGTGTGGAAAAGATGATTCAGGAGGGTGTGGATACTTTCGTAGAAATTGGTCCCGGAAAGACTTTGGCTGGTTTTATGAAGAAAATAGCGCCGGAAATGAAGACCTATAATATTCAGAATGTGGAAGATCTTGAACAGATTTCAGATCTTATACACAGTAGAAAATAAGATCAAAAACAGTTAATTAAAATAATACAGGTATTATCAGAAGCAGCCGATACGGAGAAATTCAGAAGTGGTTAACAAAAGGAAAAAGTTAATGTTTGTCGTGCTGGAAAAAATATGATATTCACCTGACTTTACAGGAGTAAAACAAGGAATGAATGCAGAAAAAAAGATTGCAGTTGTAACAGGTGCTTCCCGTGGAATCGGAAGAGCGATTGCTCTTGAGCTTGCTGCTAAGGGAGCATTTGTAGTTATAAATTATAATGGTTCAAAAGAAAAAGCGGAGGCAGTGAAAGCTGAGATTATTGCTGCCGGAGGTGCGGCTGAAACCAGTCAGTGCAACGTATCTGACTTTGATGCCTGCGGTGCTTTTATTAAAGAAACAGTAAAAAAATATGGACAGATAGATATCTTGGTGAATAACGCAGGAATTACAAAAGACGGGCTTCTGATGGCAATGAGTGAGGATGATTTCTGCAGGGTTATAGATACAAATCTTAAAGGAACTTTTAACTGCATTCGTCATGTGGCCAGACAGATGTTGAAGCAGAAAAGCGGACGCATTGTAAATATGGCATCCATTGTTGGCATCGGCGGAAACCCCGGACAGGCTAATTATGCAGCCTCAAAAGCAGGTGTGATCGGTCTCACAAAGACTGCAGCAAAGGAACTTGCATCAAGAGGAATTACCGTAAATGCCGTTGCTCCTGGCTTTATCAGAACGGACATGACAGATGTACTTTCTGATAAGGTAAAAGAAGAAACCTTGAAGAATATTCCTATGGGAACTTATGGTGAACCGGAGGATGTAGCCAAGGCAGTAGTATTCCTGGCATCACCGGAAGCCAGATATATTACAGGGCAGGTTTTGTGCGTAGATGGAGGAATGTTATGAGTAAAAGACGTGTAGTGGTGACTGGACTTGGAGCAGTAACACCTGTGGGAAATAATGTGCAGGCCTTCTGGGAAAGTGTAAAAACAGGTAAGGTAGGAATTGGAGAAATTACCAGATTTGATACTGCAGATTTTAAGGTGAAGCTTGCGGCAGAAGTAAAAGATTTTAATGCAAAAGATTATATGGATTTCAAATCTGCCAAACGAATGGAACTGTTTTCCCAATATGCAGTGGCTGCAGCAAAGGAGGCTATGGCAGATGCAGGAATTGAAATGGGAAAAGAAGATCCTTTCCGTGTCGGAGTAATCGTGGGATCTGGAATTGGAAGTCTTCAGGCAATGGAATCTGCAGATCAGAGACTGATCCAGCGCGGACCATCCAAGGTTGACCCTCTTCTTGTTCCCAAAAATGATCAGCAATATGGCCGCTGGAAACGTATCCATTGCGCTTGGTGCAAGGGGAAAATGCACCAACGTAGTGACTGCCTGTGCGTCTGGAACACATTGTATCGGAGATGCATTTCGTGCAATCCAGTATGGTGATGCAGAAGTGATGATCGCAGGGGGAACGGAAGGTGCGATCAGCCCGGTTGGTGTGGCTGGATTCACGAATCTGACCGCTCTTAGCACCTGTCAGGATCCATATCGTGCATCTATTCCATTCGATAAAGAAAGAGGCGGTTTCGTAATTGGAGAAGGAGCCGGAGTTGTTGTTCTGGAGGAACTTGAGCATGCAAAAGCACGTGGCGCGAAGATCTATGCTGAGGTAGTGGGATATGGTGCAACTGCCGATGCCTACCACATTACTTCTCCGATTGAAGACGGCAGCGGAGCTGCGCGTGCTATGACGGATGCCATGAAAGAAGCTGGTGTACAGCCAGAAGAAATCGACTACATTAATGCGCATGGAACCGGTACACACCACAACGATCTTTTTGAAACAAGAGCCATTAAAGCAGCCCTTGGAGATGCGGCTAAGAAGGTAAAAATTAATTCTACCAAATCTATGATCGGACATCTTTTAGGAGCCGCCGGAGGTGTGGAAGCTGTTGTCTGTGTGAAGTCCATTGAGGAAGGTTTTATTCATCAGACTGTAGGCACAAAGGAGACAGAAGAAGAGTTGGATCTCGATTATTGTATCGGCGGACCAACACGGCAGGAAGTAAATTATGCTATGAGTAATTCTCTTGGATTTGGTGGACATAACAGCAGTACTTTTAATGAAAAATACAGGTAAAAGTGAGTAATATCAGTTTGCGAAGCCTGATAACTTTGAAGGTACTGAACAGCTACATTTAAAGTATGAATTGCTGCAGAAATTGCTGTAATAAGGAGAAAAAATCATGGAATTTGAACAGATATTAAAGTTGGTTGACCATATATCAGCTTCTCATCTGGAGTCTTTCTACTATGAAAGTGATGGAGTGAAACTGACTTTAAATAATAAAATTGCACCTGTGATCATACCTGGAACCATGCCAAAATAACATATTATCTGGTGCTGAAACAGGAGAAAAATATAGCATTTCAGAACAGGCTCCAGATAGAAAAATGGCGGATAAAGAACTTTCTGCAAGTGAGAAAAAACAGGATTCAGATACAATGATTTCCAACGGAGAACCAACAGGAAATACTGTGAAATCTCCTCTGGTAGGAACATTCTATGCAGCTCCATCTGAGGATGCTCCTGCCTTTGTAAAAGTGGGAGATATAGTAAAAAAAGGACAGATTCTTGCTATTGTAGAAGCTATGAAACTGATGAACGATATTGAAAGCGATTTTGATGGAGAAGTTGCAGAAATTCTGGTTGAAAACGGTCAGCCTGTAGAGTATGGACAGCCGTTATTTGTAATCCGTTGATATAGAAAGAAGCTAAATTTTATAATATCCATGTTAAAAGGTCAGAATCCCTTTTGACACGCAGACCATTTTATCAAAAATAGGATAAATACATTTGTTTTTCAATGAAATAGGAGCAGATATGAATCACTTAAATATAAAACAAATTGAGGAAATCCTTCCTCATCGTCACCCGTTCCTTTTGGTTGACTACATCGAAGATTATGAACCGGGAGAATTTGCTGTTGGCTATAAATGTGTCACATTCCGGGAGGATTTTTTTAAAGGACATTTTCCCCAGGAGCCGGTAATGCCAGGCGTTCTGATCGTGGAGGCACTGGCACAGACAGGTGCGGTCGCGATTCTTTCCAAGCCTGAAAACAAAGGCAGGATTGCTTACTTTGGCGGCATTGATAAGTGCCGGTTTAAAGGGAAAGTTCAGCCTGGAGATAAGCTAAAACTGGAAATGAAAGTCATGAAACAGAAAGGGCCTATGGGTGTTGGAGAGGCTGTGGCAACTGTGGATGGAAAGGTTGTAGTGAAAGCGGAACTTACTTTTATGGTGGGCTAGATAGATATATATAACGATACTCGGAAGGGTGAAATTATGATCAGAAAGTTATTAATTGCCAATCGCGGAGAAATTGCCGTAAGGATCATCCGCGCCTGTCGGGAAATGGGAATAGAAGCAGTTGCAGTGTATTCTGAGGCAGACAAAGAAAGCCTGCATACGCAGCTTGCAGACGAAGCCATCTGTATTGGACCGGGACCTTCTGTTAAAAGTTATCTGAATATGGAAAGTATTATCAGTGCCGCCATAGTATCCGGTGCAGATGCAATACATCCTGGATTTGGCTTCTTATCTGAAAATGCCAGATTTGCCCAGATTTGTGAGCAGTGCGGCATCACTTTTGTGGGACCTCCATCACAGGTAATCCAGAATCTGGGAAACAAACAGATTGCCAGAAATACCATGGAAGCAGCAGGAGTTCCAGTAATCCCCGGCACTACAAAAGCTATTCTGGATGTGGAAACAGGAGCAAGAGAGGCCAGTCAGATTGGCTATCCGGTCATCATAAAAGCAGCTCTTGGAGGCGGTGGAAAGGTATGAGAACTGCCTTCTCTCCGGAGGACTTTGAACTGGCATTTCTTACAGCCCAGAAGGAATCTCAGATCGCATTTGGAGATGGAACCATGTATATCGAGCATTTTGTGGAACATCCCAGACATATTGAATTTCAGATCCTTGCAGACAGTCATGGAAATGTAGTACACCTTGGAGAAAGGGACTGTTCGAATTCAGCGAAATCATCAGAAAATGATTGAAGAATCTCCTTCTATGGCAGTGTCAAGAAGAGCTGCGGAAATGAGATGGGAATTGCAGCAGTAAAAGCGGCGAAAGCAGCACATTATGTAAATGCCGGAACTATTGAATTTCTCCTTGAAAAGACAGGGAAATTTTATTTTATGGAGATGAATACCCGATTCAGGTTGAGCATCCTGTGACAGAATGGGTTACCGG
>ENA-OQET01000969-OQET01000969.1-human-gut-metagenome-genome-assembly--contig:-NODE-969-length-13795-cov-2.931812_pt1 | contig 13795 bp, 20 predicted proteins | sample MGYA00242800_ERZ504645 | MGnify/ENA primary metagenome ERZ504645 (study PRJEB26092, sample SAMD00036308) | human gut metagenome | host: Homo sapiens | study: EMG produced TPA metagenomics assembly of... | reverse complement strand
TATGAAACCATATAGACATAATTGAGATATTGCCAAAACAATGATGACAGTATTTAAGTTGTTCGTCGTTTTCTAAAAAATCTAGATTTAATACACTAAATGCGCCGATAAAAATACAGGCATAATAAGATCCATGAAATGATCAAACGAGTAATAACTCGATTCTTTGCCTTTTTATATATGATTTGATCTTGATCATACATAATTGATAAGACCTCCGTTTTTACAATGATATCCTTATTATAAATGAATTTTTTACTTTTTTTTGACACTAAGTATATGTTGTATCTTTTCTGTATTTCATGATACCATTTAAAATGTGTTTGGAGGATTTTATTATGGAACAAAAAACAATAAAAATAGAACGAGTAGTAGAGAAACAACATCTTGCCTCAATCATGAAAAGTGGTTCTTTAGATGTATTGGCTACTCCACAGATGATTGCATGGATGGAAGAAGCCGCTTGTCTTTGTCTGGAATTAGAAGAAGGAAAGACAAGTGTAGGAACGTTGATGAATGTTTCTCATGATATGGCAAGTCCACTAGGAGCTACTATAGAAATTCATACAACTCTATTAAAACAGGAAAATCGTAAACTTGTATTTGAAGTTCAGGCTTTCCAAAATGGAAAATCAATTGGAAAAGGACAACATGAGCGTTTTATCGTTGATGCGAACAGATTTTTTAGAGAAAACATACGCAAAATAGAACGTAATACATTTGTTGAAAGAGTGGATATGGCTTTTATAAGTTGTATCCGCTTTTTATATTATTTGGTTCATTACTAATTTTTCATGAAATTATAAAATGGATAGGTTTTAATGAAATTAATGATATATGAACTTAAAAAGGTGAAGTTTTTAATTTAATTTTGAATATCTGTGTATCAAACAAGGATAGAAGTTTTATATGGGGAAAAGAATAAAAATCGTTTTGGCAGTAATATTTATGATACCTTTAGTTTTGATTTTGTTTATTATGATATCTTCTTCAAATGAGACAAAAATCAATTTTTACTGTAACGAGGACTATATAGAATTGGATTCTTTTATTCATGATAAAATTTATTTTCAAGATATTCAGGATATAAAATTATTATGTAACAATGATATGCATACTCAAAAATCAAGGCATAGGATTTTTTAAATAATGACTTTTTTTCCAGGAGAAGCCGTAGCAGAAGATATAGGTAATTGTAGAGCATACTATTATTTATCAAATGATTCCTATATTTTGATTGATTCCAATGTAGATGTTTTATTAAATTTTAAAAGTAAAGAAGAAACAAGGGAAATATATGAAAATCTAAAAACATATTTGTTAAAAAGTAGATAATTAATTAGTATATGTTTGCAGATATCTATATTTCTAAAAATATTGGTTGAGATATTTAGGACAAATGATATTGATTTTTAGGTATTAAGTGAACGGAAAATGTTTTCTTTAGTTTCATGTTAGTTAAACCCCATAAAGATCTAGATTACCTTTTCCATCTTGATGTAGATCATGTTTATTTTGGATGGTGATTTTACAGAAGAAGATTTTAAAGAAATGATGATAACGATAAAGGTAAAAGAGTTTGATCCAAAATATTTTTATAAACAAGCTATTCAATAAAAAAGGATAATCCACTATATAACTAGGATTATCCATTCATTTTTCATTTTTTATGAAGCACTATCAATGAAGCCATCTTTTCGTGGATCCAATATTTCTTGATCACCACTGCCAGCCCATACCATGTAACCTTGATAACCGGCTTTTTTAATACCGTTGATCTGGGCAACCATTTCATCAGGACCAAAGTCTCCATAGCCTTGGATCCATGTGCGATATATAGCTGGTGTTTCAATAGAATCTAGAGTTTTTTTAGTGATCAAAGAAAATTGATACAACGTTTCTTCTGGGTTGGCCGTAGGATCATCAATGCCCATGGCTCCCATAGAGAAGTGATCGGTGTAAGGCATAGGCGATACGATATCAACAACGTTGGCAATGGCTGGTAAAAATTGTCCAATGTCTTGATCATCCTGGGCAACTACAGGCCATGCGAATATGTCGGCTGCTACATAAACTTCATATTGGGCTAGCTCTTCTTTAGCGTAAATTAAGAATCCTTGTAATGCGCTGGTCTTGCTTTCGTTATATGTGTTATGAAGGTCGATCGTTCCGTCTAAAGCTTTTGATAATGTGCCATCTGGGAAACGTACATAGTCAAATTGGATTTCATTGACATTGCATTGTGCGATTTCTTTAGCAATGTCTACATTATAGCTCCATGCTTTTCTTGAAAAAGCACTTGGCCAATATTCATCATTGTGTAATACTAGATTTCCGTTTTGATCGGTAAAAGAATCATCTGGATTCTGTGATGCAAAAATCGCATCTTTAAAAGTAACGACGCGCGCGATGACATAGAAACCATCATCTTGTAATTCTTTGAATAAACTAGAAAGTTCATCTTTAGACATTAGTGAACTACTGGTAGCTTCACTTGGGTTTGATAGATAATCTTCTGGAACCTCACTGTCATAGAAGATGCTTCCACCATCTCCTTTGATTTCTATTGCTAAAGAATTAATGCCTGTTGTATCATTTAGATTCATATAGTAATCTTTATTTTCTACTAGTTTTTCAAGTGACACATGGACGGCATTGATATCTTCCCGCAATGGATTGTTCTCATAATTTGGAACTTCTTGAGGCTTGTAGTCGATTTGATCGATATAAGCATCTTTAGAATAATTCTCTCCGTAATAGGCATCCCAATATGTAGAATAAGAAATAGAAGATGTATAGTCAGTTAGAGCCAGCTCTTTGCTGGTTTCTACATACTGACCACTAAGGTAGTATTCTTTCCCATCTTTTTCAACTTGATACCATTTCACGTTTCCTGTTGTTGTATCAAGGTCTTGTGGATCAACTTTTAATACTTTTACTTTTTCTCCTTTGGTAACAACTTCATCACTTAACTTGCCACCTTTTTTCTCTCTTAGGTTAATTAGCCTTCTTGGATAGACATTCTCAATCTGGACACAGTTTTCTAATGAATCAACTAGATTTTCGTTTGGTATTGAAACCAGCTGTCCTTTATATTTGATCTGTGATGTTTCGGCTCCTTTTTCAGAGATATGAACTTGTGTTCCTCGTGGAATCTCAAGCGTTGTTTCATCCACTTCACCATTGATAATATAAGGAATACTTACAGTCAATGTATTTTCGCTTGAAGCAATGTATTTTATGGGGTGAATCACATTGTTGAGAAGAGGAACAAAAACAATAATAAGTGCCACGGCAATGATAAAACTAAGCCCTATTCTAATGGGTCGAGAGATCTTTCTATTGTGTTTATTCATTGTAATCACCAGACAAATCGTAGCATAATCGCCAAAACAATGTCAATTTTAGCCTGCATATGGGATAGTATTCCCCACTAAAAAGAAAAGCTGCTATTTTTTATAGAAAAAGCAGCAAGATAAAAAACTGGATATGAAAGCTCCCATAGTATCAATGAAAACGTCAAACACCTGTGGAGATCTTCCACTTGAAAATGATTGATGGAATTCATCACTGCAAGCATATAAAAAGCATAGAAGGATGCTGAATAGAAAAGCTTTACTTTTAGAATGGTCATAAGCAGAAAACATTTGAAAAGCACTAAGACCCAAAAGAAAATATATAGAAAAATGGGCTAGCTTACGTATGTAGAATTCAGCACTTTCTATATTGTTAAAAAAAGGTAACAACGAAAGGATAAAACCACTGGTTTTTGATGATTCTTCTCCACTTTGGGAAGAAAACAGGAAGATCAATATCATGATAGCAATCGTTAATGATGTATATAACTTTTTTTTCATAGGCTTTCCTGAAGTTTTAAGGCGTATCTAGCCTGATGATAATTTGCCTCATTAAAACATTGAGCTGTTTGTATGAATCGATATCCAAAATTATTACGCATATCAAAGTCATCAATAACAAGATATCTTTTTACATTATGAGTGTGTACATATTCCATGATAACATTGTTTCTAGGATTTCCATGAACTGTAAAATCGATAAAAGTATCTTTAATTCCGACAATTTCAAACATTCCTTCAATTTCTTCTTTGGTGTAATATAAGCGCCAGGAGCTTGTCAAGACAATCTTGGCTTCAAATTCTTGTGCCAGTTTTTTTATTAGTTCACAACTCTTTTTATCAAAGCCATAGTAAACTTGATTGACAAAATAGATGTTTAATTTCTTGATTGATGGATTATTCAGTTTTGCGGCTAACTTATCACTAAGTGCAAAATCAAGTTCATATTGAGGGCAGATAGGTGGATTTAAAACCCCGTCTATATCAAGAAAAAGTATTGGATTCATAATGATCCCTCCCTTATTTTTAATTTTATCAAAAAACAGGATGTATGTGATATAATTTGAAAAAGATTTTAAGCATGGTATTTTATAGAATCTTTTTTGATCATTGTAGAATAGGAAAATCTTATCTATTCTATGATATATAGTGCTATGATAAATATATATTGAATAAAGAAGGTGAACTAAATGAATGAAAATATCGTATTGGTAACTGGTATGTCAGGAGCAGGGAAATCCAGTGCAATGAATGCATTGGAAGATCTAGGATATTATTGCATCGATAATTTTCCTAAAGAATTATTGTCTGAATTAGAGAAATTGTTAGAAACCGAATCTCGTTATAAGAATATTGCGTTTGCGATCAGTGCCGTTGACTATGTTTATTTTGTGAATTACTTTCAGAATATATCAAAACACATGCAGATTATTTTTCTAGACTGCAGTGATGAAGAATTGTTGTTGCGATATCGCTTTACTCGTCGTCAGCATCCAATGATTTCAAACAAAATGGCAACAACGCTTGAAGAAGCTATTGAGATAGAACGAGACTTTTTTGATCACTTACAAGAAAATGCCAAGAGCACGATTCATATTGATACAACAAAATTAACTACAGCTGCGCTTGCCAGCAAAGTAAGACATCGTTTTAAAAATATGGATGTTGGCAGTGAGTTCTCTATTACGTTTCAATCGTTTGGATTTAAACGTGGTGTTCCAATGGATGCAGATAGTGTGATTGATGTGCGCTTTTTGCCTAATCCTTTTTATGATCCACAGTTAAGAAATAAAACGGGAAACAATAAAGAAGTCTATGACTATGTCATGGAAAAAGAAGAAACGCAGCAGTTTATCAAATATTTGAAAGATTATTTAGATTATGTATTTAAGTGTTATGATGAACAGAATAAATCGCATATGATCGTTTCAATAGGTTGTACAGGGGGACAGCATCGGTCCGTTTCTATCTGTAATTGGTTGTTTGATCAATATAAAGATCAATACCAATGTTTTAAATCCCATCGTGATATCGGAGATGAAGAAGCATGAAAAATATCGTAGTTATTGGTGGAGGTACAGGTCTTTCCAGCATGTTGATGGGGATGAAAAAACTGGATGATGTCGATCTGACGGCCATTGTAACCGTGGCTGATGATGGGGGCAGTACCGGAAAGAATTCGCGATATTTATAATGTACCGGCAGTTGGAGATATACGTCATGTGCTTTGTGCGATGGCAGCGGATGAAAATGAACATCTGTTTCGTGATATGATGAGCTATCGCTTTGAAGGAAGCAAAGATATCGGAGGACATAATTTAGGAAATTTGATCTTTCTATCTTTGATGGATATAACAGGTTCTTTTATGGGGGCTATTCAGGCAATCAGTCGAATTTTAAAAGTGAAGGGAACTATTTTGCCAAGTACTTTAGATACAGTGACTCTATATGCTATGATGGAAGATGGAACTTTTAGTGCGTGGAGAAAACAATATACCAACTCTAAATAACTCTATTGATCATGTGTTTTATCAAAAGAGAGTGGAACCGCAAAGGGATGCACTAAAGGCAATTCGTAAAGCCGATCTAATTATTTATGGAATCGGTTCGCTTTATACATCAATCATGCCAAATTTGATCATTCCGGAAATTGTAGATGAAATCAAACGGAATCCATGCCAGAAAATTTATTTTTGCAATGCAATGTCTCAACCTGGAGAAACCGATGATTTTAGCGTGGAAGATCATATTCGTGCAATTGAAAAACATTCATTTAAAATGCGGTCGATCTGACGATCGTAAATGATTCTTATATTCCACAAAACATATTGGAAGCTTATGCAAAACAAGGAAGTTATCCTGTGAAGATCAAGGAACACGAACATTCTTATCGAATTATCGTTCGTAAATTGATCATGTTTGATGAAAAAGGTCGAATTCGTCATAATCCTGATGCAGTAAAGAAAGTGATCGAAGAAGTGATACAAACAATATAGAAGGAGGAATTGCATGTCATTTACAAGTGAAGTAAAAAATCAAATATGTAAAGATGAAGTCGATGCCAATGCCTCCAAGGCACAGTTATGTGCGCTTTTTCAAATACGTGCTAGTTTGCATATGAACTGGCAGGGTATGTATTTGTCTTTCAAAGTGAAAATGCGACGATTGCCAAACACGTATTTCAACTTTTGAAACAAAATTATCATGTCGATCCACGATTAGCGGTATTAAAAAAAATGCAGTTAAAAAAGAACAATATCTATCGTATTCAAGTTTATGAAAAAGCTGAAGAGATATTGCAGGATCTTCAGATCATGACAGATACTGGACTTCATACAACGCCTCGTTCCAAGATGATTCGCTCTGAAAAAATGGCAAGAGCCTATCTTCAAGGCTGTTTTTTAGCTAGTGGATCAATCAATGATCCCAAGACGACAAACTACCATATGGAAATTACTTGTACAGATGAAGACCTTGCCAAAACGATTCAAAAGCTCATTGGAACGTTTTTATCTTCCAGCCAAGATCATTAAATCGCAAAAATCAAATTTGTCGTGTATATGAAGGCGGGAGAAAAAATTGCTGATTTTTTACGTTTGTGTAATGCATCGGATGCTTTATTTGAATTTGAAGATTCACGTATTCAAAGAGATTTCTACAATCAAATCACACGTTTGGATAATTGTGAAGTGGCCAATGAAATGAAGGCTATGAAAGCCGCTAAAAAACAATTGGAATATATCGAGATTATCGAAAAAAATGCATCGAAGCTTAAAATTTCGAAGAAGATCCAAAATGTGATTACGATTCGTAAGAAATTTCCAGAAGCAAGTATGAATGAGTTATGCGATGAAGTATATCGTGAATATGGAGACATTATTTCAAAATCCGGAATGAAGCATCGTTTGGCAAAAATCAAAGAATTGGCTATGGAAGTAATGGAGGATCCAAATGCGTAAATTATGGATTATATTTATTTGTTTGTTGGTCTGTACAGGATGTTCGAGCCAAATTGAACTTCAAAAACAGACATTTACGATTGAATTGGGAAAAGATGTCTATGCTAATCCAGCTCTATATGTAAAAGAAGATAAAAACTATGATACATCCAATATGAGTGTTCAAGCTGTTTCCAGTGGGATTCGAAAGATGGATAATCGATTCATTACAGGTGGTATGGATTATCTAGTTGTAGGGGAATATGATTTTAAGATCGTTGATGGGGATAAAGAGTATCCGTTTAAGATCAAGATCAAAGACACTCAACCACCAACAGTAAACAATGCACCAACTGAAATCAGTGTTGCCAGAGAAACGATTATTGACTGGTCACAGTATTTTGATGCCAGTGATTTAAGTGGTGTTTCCTATAGTGTGAATCAAAATTTCAGTACTGCCCAGGCAGGCAGTGTGGATATCGTATTGAAGATTTCCGATCGCTATGGCAATGCGGTTGAGAAAAAATTGTACTGTGAATATTACTTAGAAAGGGTATTATGGACTTTAATGTGATGATTGGGGTCGTGGCTCCGTTTTTAGGTACGGTTTTAGGAAGTGCCATGGTATTTTTATTAAAAAAATGATTTTCCGGAAATTTGTCGAGAAAGCTCTACTTGGATTTGCCGGAGGTGTTATGATGGCAGCTAGTGTATTTAGTCTTTTACTACCTAGTATTGAACAGGCAGACAATGATGGAAATATTGGATGGATGATCGCAAGTTTAGGATTTCTTGGTGGTATTGGTTTTTTGTTGCTGCTGGATGTTGTCATTCCGCATGTTCATGTGAACAGCGATGAAGAAGAAGGAATTAAAACTTCCTGGACGAAAACAACTAAATTATTTCTTGCGATGACATTACACAATATTCCTGAAGGAATGGCTTTAGGTATCGTGTTTGCATCAATCGTAGATCAAAGTGTTGCCATGAGTACGGGTGCAGCTTTTGCCTTGGCTCTAGGAATTGCGATTCAAAATATCCCTGAAGGTGCGGTTCTCTCTATGCCTTTGCATCAGGCAGGCATGAGTCGTTTTAAAGCTTTTTTATATGGTAGTGCTTCAGGAATCGTTGAACCAATTGGTGCGATCATAACGATATTTGCCAGTCATTTGATCAGGCCTTTGCTTCCCTGGTTATTGGCTTTTGCGGCAGGTGCAATGGTTTATTGCGTGGTAGAAGAGTTGATTCCTTCTAGTCAGCATGGCAAACACTCCAATATAGGAACGATCTTATTTGCTCTTGGATTTGTCTGCATGATGATTTTAGATAGTACGTTGGGTTAATTTGTTGTATAATTCATTTATGACAAAGGCAGATAAGGTTTTGATCGTTGTTATGATGATAGCTTCGATCTTATTATTCATACCTATCTTGAATAATGCTCCAGCTTCTAATACAGCTGTTGTTACCGTTAAGAATGAAGAAGTATTACGCATTGATCTAAGTCAAGATGAAGAGTATGAAGTTGATGGCACAAATGGAAAAGTACATATCGAAGTCAAAGATAATCAAATTCGCGTAACACAGGAAAACAGTCCGCAGCATATTTGTTCTAAACAGGGATTTGTCTCAGATCCAAATGTTCCTATTGTTTGCCTGCCAAATGATACGGTCGTTACCATAGAAGCGGATAATCCCCAAGAGGATCTGTTGATACAATGAAAAGCACACGTAAGATTATTTTTCTAGCCTTGATGGTTGGATGTGGAATCATGCTGCAAATTATCGAGAGTTTTGTGCCTGTTGTCATCTTTGTGCCTGGGTTTAAGATTGGCTTTGCGAATATCGTTTCTTTATTGACATTGATGTTATGGGATATACCCTCTATGTGGTGTGTCGCTTTGCTTCGTATCGTATTAGCTTCTTTGATGATGGGAACAATTTTTTCGGTCAGTTTCTGGTTGTCCTTATCCGGGGGACTCTTGTCTTTGATCATGATGACCATATTTAAAAAGGCAAAAGTTTTTTCAATTTATGGAATTAGTGTTATAGGTGCCTGCTTTCACAGCGTTGGCCAGGTTATTATGATAACATTGATATACCAGCAATATTTTATGCAGTTATTTTGCCGATATTATTGGCTTTATCTATTGTAAGTGGCTTGTTGATTGCGATCATCAGCAATCAGGTTTATATAAGAGTACAGAAAGGAATGGTAAAATATGGAGAAATTTAATTATCAGCCAAGCGGTGTATGTTCAAGATTGTTTGAATTTGAAGTAGAGGATGATAAGATCAACAATCTAAATGTCATTGGAGGATGTCATGGAAATCTTCAAGGAATCTCAGCATTATTAAAGGAATGCCAATTGATGAGGCAATCGAAAAACTTGAAGGAATTCGTTGTCACAATAAACCGACTTCCTGCCCAGATCAAATTGCTAAGGCATTGAAGGCTTATAAAAAAGCGTAATTATGGCAGATCATTTTTTAGGAGCATTAAAAGAGATCGAACGACGCTCTCGAGATAATACTTTGATTTTTAGCGATGTATTAAGCGAGCGCCTTGATGGGATTGCTGAATCCATGATTTCTACAAAATTATCCGACAATGATTATATGAAACTGTTGGAGCTTTATTATCAAAAATATCACAAACAGGAAAAGAAAAAGGCTATGATGTATTGCATACTGCGTATTCAACAAATGGCCGAATGCAAGAAAATGAAAAAATTCAACAAGAACATCAAAAATATTGAATTTAGTGATAGTTTTGATGAATATACATTGACATTCTTAAATAAAAAAAGACCATATTATAAAAATATGGCTTTAGATTTTAAGAAAAAAGCTTTGTTTATATCATTATTTATATCGATCATTTTTTTAGCTTTGATCGTTTTGGTTTGTAATGTTAGCTTTGTATTAAGTTGGATCCTTTCTTTGATCATGTATGTGGGTTCTTATATTACTTTGATTCAAGTAGGGTATCCTTATGTTTTTGAAAATCGATTAATGGTATTGCAGGAAGAGCTTGACCCATTGTGTTTAGCAGTCGATCTTTCTGTTCATCCAAACTCACATGAATAGTCATCGCAGGATGACTTTTTATTTGTTCACTATTTCACAAATGTAAAAAAAGTGATAGAATAGGAATAGAACAGATGGAGATGTATTTATGACAACAAATAATGTACCTAAAGCCACTCTTCAACGTTATCCAGTTTTATACTTAAGGCGCTTCGTCGCTTACAAAAAAACGGTGTTGAGAGAATCATGTCAAAGGAACTTTCAAGTTTTGTTGATATTGAACCAACAACGATTCGTCGTGATTTTTCTTTTCTGGGAAATCTTGGTAAACAAGGATATGGCTATGATGTGGACAAACTTATCGAAATTTTTCAATGGTCAGCTTGGTGTAAATTTTTGATGAAAAGATCATTTTAGTAGGAGCCGGAAACCTGGGCCGTGCCTTGATGAATTATAATAAATGGGATTATGTCGTTGGTGAAATTGAGTGCGCATTTGATATTGATAAAGCTAAATGCGGTACTCAGTTTGGTGTAGAGGTCTATTCTATGGATCTTTTAGAGGAAAAAATTCCTAAGGGATGTCGTATAGCGATCTTAACGATTTCGCATAATGTTCAAGAGACTGTGGATCGTTTAGTCGATTGTGGAATTACAGGTATCGTAGATTTTACACATCAGCATTTTTTGGCACCTAAGGGGGTTGTCATTAAAAGTATTGATGTGGTATCATCTATTCAAGAACTGGTTTTTATGACCAATTCACTGGAATCAAAGACAAAGAAGCAGAAGTCTGGTAAATAAAGGCGTTACAGAGAATCTATCGTTGGTGAAAGATAGATCGTACTTGTTTTCTAAGGTAACAGCTGCTGAGTTAAACTGGAGAAATTAAGTAGACAGTTTCGGTTGAAGACCGTTATCTTTTCATTAAAGAGCATACTTTTTGTATGAAATCGGATGGCACCGCGGTTATTATCGTTCCTGATACAGGGACGTTTTTTTTATGGAAAGGAAAGGTATTATGTTAGTTAAAAAATTAAAAGAAACATTTGAGCAGTATGATCAAAAAGAAGTTGTATTACAAGGATGGGTAAGAACCAATCGAAAATCAAAAGCTTTAGGCTTTATTGAATTGAACGATGGATCTTGTTTTTCTAATGTACAAATTGTATATACAGATGCTTTGAATAATTTTGATGAAGTATCTAAGATTACACTTGGTTCCGCTTTGGAAGTAAAAGGTACAGTGGTATTAACACCAGAGGCAAAGCAGCCTTTTGAAATTCAGGCAACGAGTGTTGAAGTTTTGGGATTGTGTGATCACGATTATCCGCTTCAGAAAAAACGTCACAGTTTTGAATATATGAGAGAAATTCCTCATATTCGTCCTAGAGCTAACACATATTATGCTATGTTCCGTTTAAGAAGTGTTTTAAGCATGGCAATCCACACGTTCTTCCAGGATCGTGGATTTGTGTATGTGCATACACCAGAAATCACTGGAAATGATGCAGAAGGTGCAGGAGAATGCTTTACAGTAACATGTCGTCAAGATGATGAATACGAAAAAGACTTCTTTGGCAAACATGCTCAGTTAACAGTTTCCGGTCAGCTTCATGTAGAACCTTTTGCCCAGACATATCGTAATGTTTATACATTTGGACCTACATTCCGTGCAGAAAATTCAAACACAACTCGTCATGCCAGTGAGTTTTGGATGATCGAACCGGAATTGGCATTTGCCGATCTTTCTGACAATATGGACTGCATTGAAGAGATGATCAAATACTGTATTAAATATTGTCTAGAACATGCTAAAGAAGAAATGGAATTCTTTGAAAAAATGATCGATAAAGACTGTATCAAGCGTATTACAGAAGTAGCTAATTCGAACTTTAAGCGCATGACATATACTGAAGCTATCAAAGAATTAGAGAAGGTAAAAGATACTTTCGAAAATAAAGATATCTTCTGGGGCATGGATCTTCAAAGTGAGCATGAACGTTATATCTGTGAAAAAGTCGTTAAAGGACCTGTATTCTTGATTGACTATCCAAAAGAAATCAAAGCTTTCTATATGCGTGTTAACGATGATCAAAAGACCGTTGCAGCATGTGATTTACTTGTTCCATATGTAGGAGAACTTGTAGGTGGATCACAACGTGAAGAACGTTATGATGTTTTAGAAGCTAAGATCAAAGAAATGGGCATTGCTCAAGAAACGCTACAGTGGTACTTGGATCTTCGCCGTTTTGGAGGATGCAAGCATAGTGGTTTTGGTTTAGGATTTGACCGTATGTTAATGTACTTAAGTGGTGTACAGAACATTCGTGATGTTCAACCATACCCAAGAACACCAAGAAACTTGATTTTCTAATCTATAAAAAGTAGTGCCAGGCAGCTCTAAGTTAGAGTTACCTGGCATTTTTTTAATGGCTTAATTTAGCTTGTTTCAGCAGTTGTTTTGTCACACTTTTAAAGCCTAGGATCATTTCATCTGTATATCCTTTTTCTAACATTTCCTGGATAAATTGAAGAATTTGTTTTCTTTCGCCTTTTAACCTTCCTTCATTCATTGCCTGTTTGCTGATTTCTTCTTCCCATTCCTCAATGGCCTTGCACATATCTATTTCATCTTCTTCTTCTTTGCTTATGATCAATTCCAGTCGTCTGGATCCTGTCAGAGCACATATCATCATCACAACTTCCATGTCAATCTTTTGTCTGTATCTTTTCTTGATCGTTTCCAGATCCTTTTGAAACATCAGCTGAGCAATGTCGATGCACATCTGGATATCTCTGTTTCTATATCGTCTTGGATCATCTTTGCAGATCTGGACCAGGTTCATTCTGCTTTCCAGCATATTCGCATCGTTTATTTGTTTGTATCCGAACATATCCTTCAAGCTTTTATGATGCTTCCATTCTTCCTGTCCGTAATAGATCACAAAATGTGATGCAGGGGATCAGTCTATCTTCTTTCTTGATCCTAGATATGGTTTCAAGAGGATCTTCAAGATCCCTGGTTTCCCTGTGGTTTCTTTTTTAGTCTCCTTATCTGGGATTCATAGCTTTCATATCATACATAGTATTTCAATACGACATGGTCAGATCCTCGACCAGCTGGTTTTCAATGGCAAGATACATTTCCTGTTTGTCTGTTGTCCATTTCATGATGACATCACGGGTACAGTGATCATATCTGTGATCGACAGAAACAAGATCACAGGGCGGTATGATATCTTTGCCTGCATATAGATTGGCATTCATAAAAGAGGCAAAGCGAACAGGATCATACCAGAAGCGGTTGGAAACGGTATCGAATCGATTCATAGGCAGGATCCATTGGTACTATGTCAAGAAAATGGACAAGTTAAATAGAGAGTTTGACCATCTAATTGACCTTGTTCCATAAATCTTCATATTGTTTAGGGGACATATAATCGCAATGACTATGTATTCTTACCGTATT
>ENA-OQET01000965-OQET01000965.1-human-gut-metagenome-genome-assembly--contig:-NODE-965-length-13860-cov-4.432753_pt1 | contig 13860 bp, 20 predicted proteins | sample MGYA00242800_ERZ504645 | MGnify/ENA primary metagenome ERZ504645 (study PRJEB26092, sample SAMD00036308) | human gut metagenome | host: Homo sapiens | study: EMG produced TPA metagenomics assembly of... | reverse complement strand
TAGTGTCTTCTTATATATTTGTTTTTTCTCCCATTTCCATAAAACTTGATACTTCCATCTGGACAGTAACTTACCGCAGGACATTTGATTCCAAGATCAACACCCATGACATTGTCATTTGAAGAAGCAGCATCTTCTTTGGCATCATAGACGATTTGTGCTACGAGATCATGTCCTTTTACAACAATACGCATCGTTCCTAATTTACTGGATGAAAAAATTGATTTCTGTCTTTTGGATATTTTTGTCTTGACTGATATACGTTTTGACTTTCCATTGATCATTACTGGAAAGCTTATACTGTCATCACTGATTCTAAAATTTTGATTGTTGATATAACAACACATTTTTTTCAAAACAGGAAGTTTTACTTTAGTATTTGAATTTCTTAAAGCCTTATTATATTTTCTTATGATGGACTTAGCATCTCGAATACATTGATTACATAAGGCACTTGGAAGAGCAGCATTTACATCTGCTGTTGTTATTTTTGTAATAGCTCTTCCATTGATTGCATCAAGAACAAGATGATTGACTGTAGAAATATATTCTGACATCGTTGCCTTGATCAATTCTGTTTGATATTTATTTGGATAAAGCTTGACTGTTTCTGTTAATTGCATAGATATCACCTAAACGTTTTTTTGATCTTCAATATACTGCTTAATTACAGAAAAGGGTGCACCACCTACTGTAGATACAAAATAGCTATTGGTCCATAGCGTTGGGATCCTTGATTTCAACCAAGGAAACTCCTGTCTCAACACTCTAGAAGAATAGCCTTTGATTCTTTTAACTGCTTTGTGAATTCCATATTGTGGATCTACTTCCATAAGCAAATGTACATGATCTGGCATGATTTCCATTTCAATGATTTCGACATTCAATTGATCACAGGTTTCTTTAATCAACTCCTTTAAGCGATCATCAACACCATCTACAAGAACGGGACGTCGATATTTTGGACAGAATACAACATGATATTTACAGGAATAGATCACATTATTATTTGATTTGTACTTCATGAACACATTATACTACTAAAAGATATCTAATGATATATGTTATTGATAAAAACTAAAAAAAGTTGCCTTATATCTCCACAGCTAAAGCTGGGAGCTTTACGGCAACATTTGGTAAATAAAAATCTTTATCAATTATTTCTGGTTCTATCGTATCCCCTATTTTCTTTTTAAAACAGATTTCTCGTCCCATCACAATCTTTTCTTCATTATTTTCAAGAACAACAGCTACATTATTGTTAAAAACTTTGCTTATTTCCATAATCACCCCTCCAAAATAAAAACCTATTTATTGCGCACTTAAAAAGGGTGGCAATAAATAGGTTTAGCCTATACTTAAATAATCACTATCCTATAAACTACTCGAACATATTATCACAAATTTAAAATGGATGTAATCTTTTTTTATTAGCGTTTTAAGCCACAAATCATTTCTACAGTTGCTGGATCATAGTGAGAAAAGAAAGAACTTGTATCTTTATTAAGTGAAGCAATTGTTTGCATATCTTCTTCACTTAATTCAAAATCAAAGATATTTAAGTTTTCTTGCATTCTTTCTTTTCTTACTGTTTTAGCTAAAGGAACAATTCCTCTTTGTACAAGCCATCTTAAAATAACTTGTCCGACTGATTTATTATATTTATTACCAATTTCTACAAGTGTTTCATTTGTGAAAATACCATTTTTACCTTCAGCAAATGGAGCCCATGCTTCTAATTGAACACCATATTTTGTATTGTAAATTAAAGCTGCACCTTGTTGATGGAATGGATTGACTTCTACTTGGTTAACAGCTGGTACAACTTCTGTATCTAAAGCTAAGTCTACTAAACGATCTGGATAGAAGTTAGAAACACCAATAGCTTTAATTTTTCCTTCTTTATATAAATCAATTAAAGCACGATAAGCACCATGATAATCTTTAAATGGTTGATGTAATAAAACTAAATCTAAAAAATCTAATTGCATTTTCTTTAAAGATTCTTCAACAGAAGCTTTTGCTTGTTCATAACCATAATTAGAAATCCATACTTTTGTCGTAATAAATAATTCTTCACGAGGTACACTTGTTTCTTTAATAGCTTTACCTACTGCTTCTTCATTACCATATGATTGAGCAGTATCAATTAAACGATATCCTGCATCAATTGCATCTAAAACAACTCTTTTACATTCTTCTTCATCTTTTACTTGGAAAACACCAAAACCAACAACTGGCATTTTCACTCCATTATTTAATGTTTTGTATTCCATAATTATTCTCCATCTTCAAAATTACATTTTGTTGTCGCCATTTTGTGCAATGATTCTTTAGTCACTTTATAAAATGGGGTATGTTTATTCACTTTTTCGATTTCTTTCATTTCTTCATCTGTTAGTTTAAAATCAAAGATTTGTGTGTTCGCTTCAATATGATCTAATGATTTACTTCCCGGAACAAGACCAAACCCCATTTGGAGATGCCATCTTAAAATAATTTGTACAGTTGATTTATGATATTTCTTTGCAAGTTCTACAAAGATTGCCTCTTTTAACATGTCACTATTTCCATGTCCTAGAGGATACCATGATTGAAGTTGTATATGATTTTTCTTACAAAAATCATATACATGTTCTGCTGGATAATAAGGATGACATTCTACTTGCATGATCATTGGTGGAACTTCACATTGATCTAAAATTTCTTGAATTTGTTCAACTCTAAAGTTAGATAAACCAATCGCTTTGATTTTCCCTTCTTTATATGCTTTTTCTAACATCTTATAAGCATAAACATAGTTATTTACAGGATGATGTAAAATCATCACATCAACATAATCAACACCTAATCTTTTTAAAGTGTCATCAATTGCTTGATCGTTTTCATAAAGTGTTGGTCCTAATTTTGTTTCTAAAAAATAATATTCTCTTTTTAATCCTGATAATTTTAAACCTTTACCTACTTCAACTTCATTTCCATAACGATTGGCAGTATCAATAAGTTGATAGCCATGGTTTAAGGCAAAAGCTACATTGTCTTCAATTTGTTTACCAAATTGTTGAATGGTACCAAATCCAAGTTGAGGGATTTGGTATCCATTATTTAAAGTAATGAAATTAGTCATGAATTTTTAATCCCATTAAACGTGTTTCGTTGGCAGGATCTTCAGGATTATGAGATGGTTTGTTTGTATCTAAGGCTTGCATGTTTTTCATTTCTTCATCTGTTAATTCAAAGTCAAAGATATCAATGTTTCCTTTCATTCTTTCTTCATTTGTAGATTTAGGTAAAGAAACAACTCCTTCTTGATAAATCCATCTTAAGATAATTTGACCAGCATTTTTATTATATTTTTTAGCTAATGAAACAATTGTTTCATTTTCTAATAAATCTTTATTTCCATGTCCTAACGGAAACCATGCTTCTAAACGAATATCGTTTTCAGTCATTACTTTTCTTAATTCTTTTTGTTGAATAAAAGGGTTAAATTCTACTTGGTTGACCGCCGGCATTACAGTCATACCATCTTTAAATTTATTCCATAAGTTCACAGTAATATTAGAAATACCAAGAGATTTAATCTTACCTTCTTGATAAGCTTCTTCTAAAGCTTTCCAAGCTCCTAAATAATCACCATATGGTTGATGTAATAAATAAAGATCAATATAATCTACTCCTAATAATTTTAAAGAAGTTTCAATACCTTTTTTCGCATTTTCATAACCATAATCTTGTAACCATAATTTAGAAGTAATAAAGATTTCTTTACGATCAATCCCACTATCTTTAATCGCTTTTCCTACATCACTTTCATTCATATATCCTGCAGCTGTATCAATATGACGATAACCTGCTTTTAAAGCAGCTAAAGTTGCATCATAAGTAGGTCCATCATTAGGAATCATAAAGACTCCAAATCCTACTGCTGGAATTGTTTGTTTGTTATTAAGTTCAAATATTTTCATTGTCATTCCTCCTTGTTTTCATTTATATTTTAGTTTTACTTTACTAAAAAGTACAATATGAATAATGCATATTAGTATAACTTTCAGTTATACTATTTTATTTAAACTTAAATTCTCCATATAATAAGTTATGATCAGAAAAAGAAGTAATCTTTACATCTTGATTAACCTTTGAAAAATGAGATGAATAATAAATATCATCAGGTGAAGCAAAATCTCTAAAAGTCATATATTCTTTATTTTGATTAATACTTTCTATTCCTTCTATTTTAAAATCTTCACCATTTCATCTAAAGCAACTTTTGTATTTCCTTGAGGACGAGGACTACCATTAATAATAAGTACTTTCATCTTATTTCTTTTTCCATTTCTTTACTATTATTTTAATCATTATTTATCCCATTGTACATGACTAAAAACAAATATCACTATAACCAAAAGTTATACTGTGTTATAATACGGAAAAGGAGAAGTGATACAATGATTGAATTCAACCAATTGAAACATCTTGTTGCTATAGCAAAAAATAAAACAATTTCTAAAGCAGCTGAAGAACTTCTTATTTCCCAACCTGGTCTTACAAGATCTATGCAACGGTTAGAAGAAGATTTAGGTTTATCGTTATTTAATCGTAAGAAAAATAAAATAGAATTAAATGATAATGGTTTACTAGCTGTTGAATTTGCGAAAAAAGTTACTTAGATGGTAGAGAAGAAATGATCAAAGAACTGACAAAACATAATCAAAATTATTTATCTTTTGCTAGCTGTGCACCTGCTCCTTTATGGGGAATTGAATATACTTTTCAAACAAATACAAATTCACAATTTGAAAGTTATCTTATTCAAGATGAGCAAACACTCATTTATGGTTTAGAAAATGGAGACTATTCATTAATTGTATTAACACATCCTTTAGATAATAAAAACTATATTTGCCAAGAATTCTTAAATGAATCACTTTACTTATCTGTGCCTCCGGCACATCCTTTAGCACCATTTAAAGAAATTTCATTTTCTGATTTAGATGGACAAAGTGTTCTTTTATTATCACATATTGGATTTTGGAATGAAGTATGTAAACAAATGATTCCTAAATCTCATTTGTTATTTCAAGATGATCCCTTTGTCTTTAATGAACTTACAAAGATGTCTGCTTTGCCTAATTTTAAAAGTAATATTACAATACAAAGAGACAATGAAGAAGATAATCGTATTTTAATACCAATCACAGATAAAGAGGCTCATGTTAACTACTATGCTATTTATCCAAAAGACAAAAAACAATTCTATCAACCACTTCTTAAACAAATAAAAGATCTTGATTGGAAAAAAACAAAAGATTTACCTAAAGTATTCAATAATCAATAATAAAATATTTTCTATCTAAAAAGCTGTTACATTTGTAGCAGCTTTTTAAAATTCAACAATTTCATTAAACATAAATATCATACAATCTATCTTTTTATCAGTATGAAAATGTCCACAATACCATTTCTTATAATCTAATCTTAATTCTAATTTATCTAAAAAAAAATTCTGTACTATAATCTACTTTTAAAGGATTAATACCTTTCATAAATACTTCTCGAGGGAGATATTTATAAGGACAAGTATGAGAAAGTACAACATCTATGTGCGGATTCTTTTCTACATACATTAAAAGTTTATCTTTTATTTCTTCACTGGGTTGTTCACTTGGATACCAATTATATCCCATTTGTAAACGATAGTTTTTATCAACACTATAAGCTCCACCAATAACTAAAACACTTTGTTCATTAAATTGATACACTTCACCATCTTTCGCAAATAATATATGAGGATATTCTTCTTCATAATATACAAGACCACCATGAAATATTTTTGTTTTATAGCCTTCTATATTTTCAGGACGTTCTTCATGATTTCCATGTATACAAAAGAAAGTCATAGGATATTGTAAAAGACTATTTTTTAAATAAATATCTTGTTCATTAGCGTAATAGTTAATACCTGCATCTCCTAAAACAATCATAAGATCATCTCTTGTTGTTTTATTTTTACAACAAAATGCATAAACTTCACTAAAATTCCCATGTTTATCACCTGTTATATAAATCATAATTTCTCCTATTGATATTGTTTTAATGTCTTTTCAATTCTTTTTTTCATTTCTTCTTGTAAAGAATAAGGTTTAATAACTGTAATCTTATCTTGTAACATCATTAACCACCCTATTAATCCTTCATTAATTAAAACATCTTTTACTATTAAGTGATAACGATTTTCATAATTCTTTGTCACACGATTATCTTGTCCAAACTTATCTACCACTTCTTTAATAATCGATTGATCAAAACTAATCTCTAAATCTTCTTTTTCTCCGGAAATATACATATTAATTGGATTATCAATTTGTTCTACATCAAATTGTTCTCCTTCAAAATATTTACTTTTATGATTTCTTACAAGTCTCATACGATCCAATCGATAAAGAGATAAACTATCTGGTCTTTTATCAAAATAACCAATCACATAATATTTAGAATTATTTTGAATGAGTTTATACGGAGAAATAATATAAAATTCTTTATTATCTTGATGATTACCATGGATATTTGATATTTCTACCAACCTATTTCTTTTTATTTCATAATTAACATACTTAAAATAAATATTTTTCTTTTCATTAATAGCTTTAATAATGGTTGTCATATTTAATAGCAAATCATAATTTCTTATATCATTTTGTCTAATTGTTTGATTTTGAATACGGGATAATTGTTTATTTGAACTTAATGTTTGTAATTTTGTAAGTAGTATATTTACTTCTTTTTGATCTAAATCATTATTATAAAGAATACTATCCCATAAATATTGTATTTGTCCATCATTAAAGAATTCTTCATTTATTGTATAGCCTTTACGATGTTTAGTCTTAATGATTTCTTTTTGATAAATATACTTCGATAATTCATTAATATTTTTTATAGCTTGATAAACCGTTTTAACATCAACTTTGATTCGATATTTTTCTTCAAGTTGCCCTTTTATTTCAATAGCAGGTATATAATCTAATGATTCTTTGATAATAAGATATGTGTAATAGAGTCTGTCCATAGTTTTCTCCTATCTTGCATAATTAAGTGAATATGTCTTGTCTTTATGATACAACATTTCATAACGATATGGTGAATAATTATAAAGAGATTTTTCAAAGCGTTTAAAGGCTTCATCAAGTGTTACAAATGGTAAATGAAAATAAGCTTGTTTATATTGTTTTTCTAATAAAAGAATAAGACTTGCTTGATAATGCATTTGTTCATCACTCATCATTTTATAATGTGTCATACCTAAAATGACTTGATTGAGTTGATTCATTTAAATGTAAGCAAATGCCTTACTAGACAATAAATTTCTATATTAAAATCACTATGATCTAAAATATAATAAAATAAATTATATTTATATTCGACTAATGGTTTAAAATGTTGATTGATTAATAAATTCATCATGACTAAATGATATTCCATTTCATTATAAGATAAGCAACAATCAATATATCTTTTAATATTTGAAAAAAGCCATAATTGAATATCTTTTCTTTTATTTAATTTTCTTTTTAATTGAAAAACATCAATACACGTATTCATTAAATCATAAATATCTTGTTGATAAATTCCGTCACTATGAATTAATAAATATGTTTTTACCTCCATAATTGATACATCTGTCATTTGTTCATAACTTTTAACTACCATTAAAATCATCCCCTTTTCTTTATCTATATTATAGGGAGATGATGATTTTTATGATTAATTTGTATCTGTTTTAAAGCCAAAAAAAAAGGAGTTAAATAACTCCCTTATTTTCTAAGAATTTTCTAATTTTCTTTGTTGCTGCTTTAAGTTCTTCTAAACTATAAGCATAAGAAACACGAATATAACCTTCTCCTGCTTCACCAAAAGCACTACCTGGTACACAAGCAACTAACTGATCATTTAATAACTCTTCACAGAATTCTTCTGATGTTAAACCTGTTGATTTGATACATGGGAAAACATAGAAAGCACCTTGTGGAGTAAATGTTTTTAAGCCCATTTCATTAAATGTTTTGACTAAAAAGTTTCTTCTAGCAAGATAAGCTTGTCGCATTTTTTCAATTTCATCATCACAATGTCTCATTGCTTCAATAGCTCCATATTGAGCACATGTTGGTGCTGACATAATGACATATTGATGAATTTTCTTCATCATACTGATTAAGTACTCATTACCTAAAACATATCCTAAACGCCATCCTGTCATCGCATAAGCTTTAGAAAAACCACTGACAAGAATAACTTGATCTTTGATTTCATCAAAAGCAGCAATAGAACAAAATTCATGTTCATAAGAAAGTTCTGCATAGATTTCATCAGTAATAATCATAATTCCTGATTCTTTAAAGATTGGAACAAGTTTTTCATAATCTTCTCTTGTCATGAAACCACCTGTTGGATTACTTGGATAATTTAAAAGAATAGCTTTTGATTTTTTCATTGATTGCTTCTTTTAATAACTCTGGTGTAAGTTTAAATTCATTTTCTTCTGTTAAAGTAATATTTCTTACCACTCCACCAGCAAGTGCAACACCCGGTGTATAAGCAACATAACTTGGTTGTAATAAAATGACTTCATCACCTGGATTAATAATTGTTCTAAAGGCTAAATCGATTCCTTCAGATCCCCCAACAGTGACAATACATTGTTCTGGTTTATAATCTAAATCAAATCTTCTTTTTTGATATTTACAAATTTCTTTTCTTAATTCTAATAACCCTTGATTAGCAGTATAAAATGTTTTTCCTTTTTCAATTGAATAGATTGCAGCTTCTCTAATTGTCCAAGGGGTTGCAAAATCAGGTTCACCTACCCCTAAAGAAATAACACCTTCCATTTGATTAGCTAAATCAAAAAAATTTACGAATTCCACTAGGTGGAATATCTTTTACAATAGGATTAACAATTTTTTTCAAAATCCATTATGGAGTTACCAATAATCTTTCTGCTGCATTTTTATTATCATCATCAACAAGTTTACCCATATTCTTATATTGTTTTAAAACATACATTGTTGCTGTTCTTTCAATACCTTCAATAACAGCCAAACGACTATTAACAAATTTAGCAACCTCAACCATTGTTTTTCCCTTAACAATCAATAAGAATTCATAATTTCCTGCTAATAAATACATTGTATCTACTTCTGGAAAATTATAAATCTTCTTAGCAATACGATCATAACCATAATCTCTTTCTGGTTTTGCATTAACTTGAATAACAGCCGTACATACATCATGATTTGTTTTATCCCAATTGATTAATGTATGATAACCATAGATTGTTTTATTTTTCTCTAAATCTTTAATTGTATTTTCAACATTTTCTTTCTGATTCGTTTAAGGCGGCCGCAAGATCAACGACTTCCATTTTTGCGTTGTTTTCAATTAATGATAAAAGTAAATTTTCATCCATATCCTTCTCCTCCTTATTATGGTTCAATTATATACTAATTTAATAATAAGGTAAATTGAATTTTTAGAGGAATAAGCAAGATGTTTCTTGTCTAGATAAGTAAAGTGTTCTATAATAAAGTTGAGGTGAAATTATGATTATACAAAGTAAAAAAGTTTGGATTGCTGATCAATTCATTCCTGCACAATTAGAATTAGAAGATGGAATTATTAAAGAAATATATCCTTACAATGAAAAAGAAGTCACTAAAGATTATGGAGATTTAAGAATTCTTCCTGGTTTTATTGATATTCATTGTCATGGAGCTTATGGTTTTGACACAAATGATGCTGATCCTGAAGGTTTAAGAAAATGGACAAAAGGAATCGTTGATGAAGGAGTTACTTCTTTCCTTGCAACAACTCTTACTCAAAGTGAAGAAGTTCTTACAAATGCGGTAAGTAATGTCGCAAAAGTTGTGGAAGAAGGTTATGAAGGTGCTGAAATTTTAGGAATTCATTTTGAAGGTCCTTATTTAAATAAAGCTCATAAAGGAGCTCAGCCTGAAGAATACTGTGTTAAACCTGATATTGAACAATTTAAAAGATATCAAAAAGCAGCTCATGGTTTAATTAAATATATTACTATGGCTGTTGAAAATGATGAAGATTTTACTCTTACAAAATATTGTAGTCAAAATAATGTAGTTGTAAGTATTGGACATTCAAATGCAACTTATGAACAAGCTGTTCAAGCATACGCTCATGGAGCAAGAAGTATGACTCATGTTTATAATGCAATGACACCATTTACGCATCGTGCAAATGGTCTTGTTGGTGGTGCTTTACGTATTAGAAATATGTATGGAGAAATTATTTGTGATGGAAATCATTCTACTCTTGCCGCTTTAAATAATTTCTTTACTTCAAAAGGTCCTGATTACAGTATTATGATTACAGATTCCTTAATGTGTAAAGGATTCCCTGTTGGTACTAAATTTGATTTTGGTGGGCAAGAAGTTGTCATTTATCCAGATGGTAGTGCACACTTAGTAGAAGCTGGTAACTTAGCAGGATCTACATTAAATGTGAATAAAGGATTAAAAATCTTAATTGAAGATGCATTAGTGCCTGTTAATTATGCCATCAATGCTTGTACATCAAATCCTGCTAGATGTTTACACGTTGATGATCGTAAAGGAACAATTGGTGTTGGTTATGATGCTGACTTAGTTATTTTAGATAAAGATTATGAAGTTGTACAAACTTATTGTAAAGGTGTTGGACAAAAATAATGATTTGAGATGCTTCATGCATCTCTTTTTTCTTATATAGAAAGTTTTTTATAGTCATTTTATGGTACAATTATTTCAAAAGGAGGCGATTTTGTGTATCGTTTTTATGTATCAAGTTACGCTAAAGGAAAAGAAAAAGGTCTTTATGTATGTACTTTAGATGAAACTAAAAATGAACTTCATTTAAATAAACATATTCCTACCGAAGATTTTCCTTCTTATGTTATTAAAAAAGATGATTATCTTTATGTATCTTTAAAAGATGCACGTGTTGGTGAAGGAGGAGGTGTCGCAAGTTATCATATTGAAGAAGATGATTTAAAACAACTTTCTTTTTATAATTCCCATGGTCGTTCTTATACTCATTTATGTTTAAGTCCTGATCAAAAATATTTATTTACAGCCAATTATCACGTTGGAGCAACAGCTGCTTTCCCTTTAAAGGATCATAAAATTGGAGATAAACTTTCAGTTGTTCACCATCATGGTTCAGGAATTGATTTACTTAAAAGACAAACAAGTCCTCATGCTCATTATGTAGGAATTACTCCTGATCATAAATATCTTTACAGTGTTGACCTAGGTGCTGATAAAATTGTTATGTATGAATTTATTAATGAAAAATTACAAGAAACATCATTAAGTCAATCTGTGATTCCTGGTAGTGGGCCTCGTCATATGATTTTTTCTCATGATGGTAAATATTGTTATCTCGTCAATGAAATTAGTAACAGTATTATGGTTTATCAATATCATGATGGACACTTTACTTTGATTCAAGTTATTCATTGTGTACCTCGTCATTTTCATGGCTTTTCAAGTGCTGCTGCTATTCATATGACATCAAGTGGTAAACATATTATTGTTTCCAATCGTGGACATGATAGTATTGTCCTTTATCGCGTTAATCAAGAAACAGGAAAAATCACTTTACTTTATATGGTGCATACAGGAAAAGGACCTCGTGATTTTAATATTATTGATGATCGTTATATTGTTGTTGCAAGTCAAGAAGAAGATTTTTTAGAGCTTTATACATTTGATGAAGAAAAAGAAGAAATTAAGCCTACAGGAAATACTTTAGATATTATTCAACCTGTTTGTGTAGCTTTATAAAAGGAGAAAGATTATGAAATACGAAATTGTTGGAGATACTCTCCCTGTTGTTATTTGTCACTTAAATAAAGGTGAAAAAATGATTAGTGATAGTGGTGCTATGGCTTGGATGGATCCATGTATGAAAATGGAAACAAACGGTGGTGGTGCTGGTAAAATCATCGGTAGAATGTTTTCTGGTGAAACTTTATTTAGAAATAGTTATACGGCAAATGAAGATGGTTTGATTGCCTTTGCCTCAAGTTTCCCTGGAAAAATTGTCGCTATTGATGTAGATCCTGGAAAAGAAGTCATCATTCAAAAATCTGCTTTTCTAGCTAGTGAAGAAAATGTAGAAACATCGGTTTTCTTTAATAAGAAATTTTCTTCTGGTATATTTGGTGGTGAAGGTTTTATTTTAACAAAGGTTTCAGGACATGGAACATGTTTTATTGAAATTGATGGAAGTACCGTAGAATATAATTTACTACCAGGTCAACAAATGGTTATTGATACCGGTTATCTTGCAATGATGGATGCTACTTGTAAAATGGATATCCAATCGGTTCCTGGTTTAAAAAATAAATTTTTAGGAGGAGAGGGATTATTTAATACCGTGGTTACTGGTCCTGGTAAAATTGTGGTTCAAACAATGCCTATTTCAGCAGTAGCAAATTCACTTGCAAAATTTTTCCCTCAAGGTAAATAATGAAGAAATTGTTTTGTTTTGATATTGATGGTACTTTAAGAACAACCACAGATCATCAAATACCAGAAAGTACCATCAAAGCCTTAAATTTATTAAGAGAAAAAGGTCATCTTTTATTAGTATCTACAGGTAGAAGTGTTGACTCTTTAAAGAATACTCACATTTATGATACTTTTGCCTTTGATGGGTATGTATGCAATAGTGGACAAGCTTTATTAGATAAAAATTTAAAACTTATTCACAAAGAAAGTTTATCTACAACTGTTGTTTTAAAAGCTTTAGACGCTTCTAAAAAACACAACATTCCTTTAGCTCTTAAATGTACACCAAGAATTATTAATATGGAACCCAATGAAAATGTCATTCGTTCATGTAATTATTTCAATAATCCAATTCCCCCTGTTGGTAGCTATACCAATCAAGAAGTAGGTGCCATGATTGCTTATGGTCCTTTAGATTATGACTATCAAGAATTTAAAGATATTGAAGAACTTGATGTGATGGTAGGAGAAAGTAGTTATGCTGATATTACTATTAAAGGAATTTCTAAAGCAACTGGCATTGCTTATTTTATGAAGTTATGGAATATGAAAAGTTATGTGGCTTTTGGGGATTCTTTAAATGATGTTGAAATGTTTAAACATGCTTCTTTTTCGATTTGTATGGGACAAGGAAATAATGAGTTAAAGAAATTAAGTGATTTTGTGACAACTTCTATTGATGAAGATGGTATTTATTATGCATGTAAAGAATTAGGCTATATCTAAAATAGCCTTTTTTATTTCGTCTAAGTTCTTAACTATTAAGAGTAAATCAAAGAGTTCTTCATATTGTTTGGTTGATAGATTTTCTAAAAAAATTGGATCTACATCAGGGAAACGAATAAAGAAAAGTTTGAGAGCATTTCTTCTTGCAATCAGTTTTTTTGTTTTTCAAAAGAAGTATTTTCTTGATTCATAAAAAAATCTCCTTCTTTCATTATAGAAAAAATATATTTTTTTATAAATTGGACAAGATGTCCAAAATACTCCTTAAAATTATGCCCAAAATAAAAATGGTCTTTCGACCATTTTTTTATTATTCTTAGTTTTGTAATATCAATTAACGATGGCACACCATGTTTACGTTTTTCAAGTGAATCAATAAGTGCTTTTGCTGTATCAAGTGAAGTATAAATTGGAATACCAGCTTCTACAGCAAAACGTCTAATTAAGAAGCCATCTTTTAAGTTATCATTTCTTGTTGGAATATCGATTACTAAATCAACTGTATCCGTAAACATTAAATCAAAGATTGTATTTGTTTTTTCACAAATAC
>ENA-OQET01000964-OQET01000964.1-human-gut-metagenome-genome-assembly--contig:-NODE-964-length-13874-cov-3.174074_pt1 | contig 13874 bp, 15 predicted proteins | sample MGYA00242800_ERZ504645 | MGnify/ENA primary metagenome ERZ504645 (study PRJEB26092, sample SAMD00036308) | human gut metagenome | host: Homo sapiens | study: EMG produced TPA metagenomics assembly of... | reverse complement strand
GATAAAATTGTAGTAGTTGTTTCCGCTATGGGGGATACAACAGATGACTTAATTCAATTGGCAAAAGGGATTACTAAAGATCCATATCAATATACTCGTGAAATGGATATGTTACTTACTACTGGTGAACAAGTTTCAATTTCTTTATTGACTATGGCATTTAAAGCTTTAGGACAAAAAGCTATTTCTCTTACTGGAGCATTAGCTGGTGTAAAAACTAATTCTGTTCACACAAAAGGTAAAATCAAAGATATCCAACCTAAACGTATTTTTGAAGAATTAGATAAAGGCAATATTGTTATTGTAGCTGGCTTCCAGGGTTGTGATGATTTAGGCGATCCTGTTACTTTAGGTCGTGGTGGTTCTGATACTTCTGCAGTTGCTCTAGCTGGTGCTATGAAAGCTGATGTTTGTGAAATTTATACTGATGTTGATGGCGTATATTCTGCTGACCCACGTATTGCTAAAGGCGCTCGTAGAATGAAAGAAATCACATATTATGAAATGTTAGAAATGGCTCGTTTAGGTGCTGGTGTTATGCAGCCACGTTCCGTAGAAACTGGTCGTTTATACAATATTCCAATTCATGTAAGATCTACATTCACTAACAAACCAGGCACAATTATTAGGGAGGAATATACAATGGAAGAGAAAGAGTTTATTATTAGAGGGGTAGCTCATGATACTAATGTAGCTAAATTTGCTGTATTAGGTATCCCAAATACTCCAGGTATTGCACATGCAATTTTCTCCAAACTTGCTGAAAATAATGTTGATGTTGATATGATTGTACAAAGCATTCGCAATATGGAAAAAAATGTTACTGATATGGTATTTACTGTTACTGCTGATGACCTCGGTCAAGCAAAACAAATTGTAGATAAAGTTGCTGATGAATTAAATGCTGTTGCAGTATTAATCGAACAAGACGTAGCTAAAGTTTCTATCGTTGGTGCAGGTATGCTCGGTAACCCTGGTATTGCTGCTAGAATGTTCAAAGCTTTATCTGATGCTAATATCAATATTGATGTAATCAGTACATCTGAAATCAGTATCTCTTGCTTAATTAAAGCTGATAAAATCAAAGAAGCTGTAAATGCTATTCATGATGAATTCTTTAAAGACTAATCATTAAATCGAATATAAATAGATATTTATAAATTAAGGGGGCATTCTATGAATTATATAAGTACACGTGGTCATAATTGTGCTGTTACTTCTGCACGTGCCATCATAAAAGGATTAGCAGAAGATGGTGGATTGTTTGTTCCTGAAAATATACCTATTATTGATGAAAAATTTTTAACTTCACTTCTTGATTTATCTTATCAAGAACGTGCAAAAAAAATTCTTTCTTTATATTTAACAGATTTTACTGCTGAAGAAATCAATCAATGTGTTGATAACGCTTATACTACAGAAAAATTTGACACTGATAAAAATTGTCCCTACAGTAGAAGTCGAAAAAAAATAATTATCTTTTAGAACTTTGGCATGGTCCAACAAGTGCTTTTAAAGATATGGCATTACAATTATTGCCACAATTCATCTCTACTTCATTAAAAAAATTAGGTGATAAAGATGAATTAGTTATTTTAGTAGCTACTTCTGGTGATACAGGTAAAGCAGCCTTAGATGGCTTTAAAAACGTTGACCAAACAAAATTCTTGTCTTTTATCCACAAGAAGGCGTAAGTAAAATTCAGCGTTTACAAATGCTCACACAACAAGGTGATAATGTATCTGTATTCGCTGTTAAAGGGAATTTTGACGACGCTCAAAGCGGTGTTAAACAAATCTTTAGTGATAGTAAATACAATGAATATCTAAATGAAAAAGGTTTTAAACTCTCTTCTGCAAACTCCATAAATTGGGGCCGTTTATTGCCACAGATAGTTTATTACTTCAGTGCATATGCTGATTTAGTTAATGATAAAAAAATCACTATGGGTGATAAAGTCAACTTTACTGTACCAACTGGTAATTTTGGCGATATCTTAGCTGGTTTCTACGCAAAATGCATGGGTCTTCCTGTCAATCGTTTAATTTGTGCTTCTAACTCTAATAATGTATTGACAGATTTCTTGAAAACTGGCACTTATGACCGCAATCGTGAATTTTTCAAAACTATATCTCCATCAATGGATATTCTAATTTCCAGTAATTTAGAACGTTTGCTTTATCATATTACAAATGATGCAACTAAAGTAAAATCCTATATGGAAAAACTTCAATCAACAGGTTGCTATCAAGTTGATGAAGCAACATTAATAGCTATTCAAGAAACTTTCTCTGCTGGATATTTAGATGATAGCGCTACTAAAAAATGTATTCATGATATTTATCAACAAGATAATTATGTAGCAGATACACATACTGCTGTTGCGTGGCAAGTAGCTCAAGATTATCAAAAATCTACACAAGATAAAACACCTATGATTGTATTATCTACTGCTAGCCCATATAAATTTAGTGATAGCGTTTTATCTGCTCTTGGTGAAGATATCTCCGATAAAGATGAATTTGCTTTATTAGATAAATTATCTACATTGAATAAAGATAAAATTCCTCAAGGCTTGGCTCAATTACAATCTTTACCTATTTTGCATAATAATTTATTGTGCAAAAGAAGATATGATTAAAGCTGTAAATACATTTTTAAATATCTAATATCTTAATGAATATTTCATAAAAATTTTACAAATAGGCGATAAATTTTACATTTTACTAGTAAATTTATCGCCTATTTTTTTCTAATATGGTATAATTATTTACAGATTTATGGAAAACGTATGATTTAATTTCAGATGTAAAGAAAAAGTAAAATTATATTTATCCATATTTTACATTTTCTTTACTTTAAAATTAAAATATATGTATCTCCATAATAATAATCGCATTCACTTTAAATATAAGTGAAGTATATATTTGATGAATAACAAGGAAAGGATAAGAGTTACTGGTATTACTATTTAGTAATATTGTACCGGAAATCGCCGGGATGTTAAGCCTTGGGAGTATTGCATCAAACATTAATAATTTTAGTGGATACTATGAACAAGGAATATTCTCTAGCTTGATTTTAGTTTAGAGATTTACAGTAACAAATGGGCATGTCAGCTTTTTTACGAAAAAAGGATACGGAATTTTATGATTTATTTTAGCTAGTGCAAAATACTTTAACAGTAGTGCAAAATTAATCAATGATGTTATGTCTGGCAACAATAAAGCAGAAGCTAAAATATCAGATATCATTAATATCGAACATGAAGCTGATGCTGTTAACGACAAAATCATTGATAAACTAAACAAAACATTCATCACTCCTATTGACCGTGAAGACATTTATGCATTAGCTAATGGTCTTGATGATGGGGTTGACTTTCTCCAAGGAACACTCCAAAGAGCTGTTATGTATCATTTAGTAGATACAAGCAAAGCAGCTATCGCTTTATCTGAATTATTAGTATCAGCAACAGATGAAATCTTAAAAGCGTTTTCTATGCTTCATGAAGTTACAAAACATGAACACGAAATTTTAGAATGTACTTATAAAATTAGCAAGCTTGAAAGCGAAGGCGACCATATTTATCGTGAAGAGGTTGCTTACTTATTTGAACATATCACTGACCCAATTGAGCTTATCAAATGGAAAGATATTTTGACTTATATGGAAGATACTTTAGACCATTGCGAAAAATTATCTGATTTGGTGAGAGGCGTGGTAATGAAATATGCATGAGTTACAATTTCTTATCATAGCAGTTATTATCCTAGCTTTAGTATTCGATTTTATTAATGGGTTTCATGATACAGCTAATGCTATTGCTACATCTGTATCAACAAGAGCTTTAAAACCTAGAACAGCTATCATAATGGCAGCTTTCTTAAATTTCTTTGGTGCTATGTATAGTACAGGTGTTGCTAAAACAATTGGTGGCGATATTGTAAAATCAGCAGAACAGATTGATGAACATATCATTGTTGCTGCTTTAATTGGTGCTATTGTTTGGAATTTATTCACTTGGTGGATAGCAATGCCAAGTAGTTCCTCCCACGCTTTAGTTGGTGGTATCATTGGTGCTGTACTCGTTTCCACAGGTGCTATTGGCTTGAATTTCTGGGGCATTGGTAAAATTGTATTATCCTTGATTTTATCACCTATTATTGCTATCGTTGTCGGCTTTATCATTATGAATATATTTTATTTATTATTTGGTAAATTTAGGCCCTCGTCGCTCAATAATAAATTCAAACGCATGCAGATTATAACAGCTGCTACTATGGCTTTTTCTCATGGCTCAAATGATGCTCAAAAATCTATGGGTATTATCACACTTGCTCTTTTAAGTGGTGGTTATATCGATGTTTTTGAAGTTCCTTATTATGTAAAAATCTTGGCTGCAACAGCTATGGCTTGTGGTACTGCTATTGGTGGTTGGAAAATCATCAAAACTGTAGGTGGTCGTATTTTTAAACTCCAGCCAATATCTGGTTTTGCTGCCGATTTAAACTCTTCTGTCATAATTTTCTCTGCTACAGTACTTTCTTTACCAGTAAGTACTACACATGTCGTTTCTGGCTCTATAATGGGTATAGGTAGTGCAAAACGCATTGGAGCAGTTCGTTGGGGAACAGCTCAACAAATGCTTATGGCATGGGTTTTAACAATTCCTTGTACAGCCATTGTTGGTGCATTAGTTTATTCCTTAATGTGCTATGTATTTGGTTTATGATGACCAATTGAAAATCAAAAAAACAACTGCACCCTGAAAGTTGGATAAAAACCAACTTTTGGAGGTGCGTTTTTTGTTTATAAAAGTATAAAATCATTGCCTTATTTTTTAAATAATATTATCGTTTCTATAATGTTTTTGTTATAATATATTTAAGAAAAATTAGGAGGTGTTCTTTATGGATTGCCAAATAAAATACTCATTATTAGATACTGTCTTAAAAGAACAGAAAAATCACAAAAAATTTGATAACAGCAGTAAAAATAAATAATGTCCTACGTGATATACAAACGCAAGTTACACCAGAAGACAAAGTAGAATTCATTGATATGACCACTGAAGATGGTGTCCAAGCTTATCAACGAAGTATTTTATTTATCATGATGGCTGCTGTAAATATGCTTTATCCTGATAAAGAGGTAGTAGTAGAACATTCCGTAAATAATGGTATTTATTGTGAATTATTGCCTAAAGGTGATTTAACACTTGAAATGGTAGGCAAAATTCAAGAAAAAATGTTTGAGTTTGTTTCTAAAGCCAAAGATATAAAAAAATGTATTTTACCTCGTGAAGATGCTGTTGCTTTATTTAGAGAATCTCAACAAATCGCTAAATCAAAACTTCTTGAATCCTTAAAGCAAGACTATGTAAGCCTTTATTACTGCGCAGGCTATTATGATTATCTTTATGGTCCAATGCTTTATAACACTTCATTATTAGATAAATTCGCTATAGACTTTTATGAGCCAGGATTGATTGTTAGAACACCTTTAATCAGCAATCCTAATGTAATTCCGCCAAAGATGAAACAAAAAAAACTATCTATGATATTAAGTGAAGCCGATAGATGGTCTTACATTTTAAAATGTAATTATGTGACCAATTTGAATGAATATATTCACTCAAATAAAATTAGTGAATTAATTCGTATTTCCGAAGCATTGCATGAAAAGAAAATCGCTCAAATTGCCGATCATATAGTTGAATCTATAGAAGACCTTCGTTTAATTTTAATAGCTGGTCCATCATCTTCTGGAAAAACAACATTTGCTCAAAGATTGCGCATTCAATTACTTGTCAATGGTATAAATCCTCTCTCCATATCTTTAGATGATTATTTCTTAGATAGAGATAAAACTCCTAAAACACCTGAAGGTCAATATGATTTTGAATCTATAAACGCCTTGGATTTGCCATTATTCAATAAACATATGATGGCATTATTAAAAGGAGAAAGCGTTGAATTACCTGTTTATAATTTCACCACAGGCTACCGTGAATGGAAAAATCATGTTGTAAAATTAGAACCTAATCAACCTATCATCATCGAAGGTATTCATGGTTTAAATGATGAATTAACAAGAGATATTCCTTCTCATGTAAAATATAAAATTTATGTCAGCGCCTTAACTCAATTGGCTATAGATGCACACAACCGCATTCCTACTACAGCAGCTCGTATTATTCGTCGTATTGTTCGCGATAATCAATTCAGAGGTGCTTACGCTTTAAAAACGATTAAACAATGGCCTGATGTGCGCAAAGGTGAAGATAAAAATATTTTCCCATTCCAAGAAAATGCAGATGTCATGTTTAATTCTGCTCTAATTTATGAATTAGGTATTTTAAAGAAATACGCTAAACCTTTATTAGAAAAAATTACGCCTAATTTACCAGAATATAATATATCTAAACGCTTAATTGATTTTCTTGATTACTTTGAAGATATTTCAAATGATGATGATGTACCAAATAATTCTATACTAAGAGAATTTATCGGTAAGTCATGTTTCTTCTAATAAAATAAATTACTCCATAAAAAATAAGCACTATATCAATTAGTGCTTATTTTTATTTATGCTATTTAATTTTAAAATCTCATCGCTCCAGGTCCTTTTGGGCCTTTAATCATGCCTAAATCCAATATTTCCATTTTTTGATGTATTTCATCTAATTCTTCTTGAGTAATACCCAAATCATCTGCCACCACTTCCCAATTAGATGTTGGTGGATTATGCATTTCTATAATATCAGCTGGAGATTTATCTACATACATAGAATAAAGTATACCATGAATAACTTCATCTACTTCATAATTTTGTTTAACTAAAAAAGTTACAATACTTTTATTTATATCTAATTTATTAGCTATCTGTGTTGATATAATATCATCTTGTGTTGCCTTTAAATCATTTGGTGTAAGCCCAATCAAATATTCTACACGGCCCCAAGAATTATTCTCTCTTAAATTCATAACATCATCAAAAGATTTATGTGAAGCATATGCTAAGAAGGCACCTCTACGAAGTTCAGGCATTTCCCAACCATTATTATAATACGTTACTAATGTTTGCTTATCTACCCCAAAATATTCACTTATATTTTGCATTTCATTATTAATACGCATCTGTGGTGATATTCTTTCAGCTCTAGGTAATGGTCTTGCCTGTGCTGTATTATCCATAGGTAATTGATAACTTGCACCTGTTAAAATTAAACCCATAGCACTAAGAGCTAAAACTTTTTTCCATCTTTTCATATTTATCGCCTCACTTTGAATAATTATTAGTTATATTATATCATATTTTTATATAAATTTATTTGTTTTCAATAGCATCAATAGCGTCAATCACTGCACTTCTAAAGCCTTTACGTTCTAAAGTTGCTACACCTACAATAGTAGTACCAGCTGGAGAACATACTGCATCTTTCATTGCACCTGGATGATTATTTGTAGCTAATTGCAATTTACCAGTTCCCACTATCATTTGACTTGCTAATTTATAAGCTACAGGGCGAGCAAGACCATGCATTACACCAGCATCAGCTAAAGCTTCGATAAACATACTGGCAAAAGCAGGGCCACAACCTGCTACAGTTCCGCCAATAGATAATTGTTTAGTTTCTACAAATTGAACTATAGAAATTGTGGAGAATAATTTTGTAAATAAATCCAATTCTTCATCACTCAAAGAATGTGTATTTTCACAAATAAAAATACCTTCACCTATGGCTACTGGCGTATTTGGTATTGTACTTAAATGATGTGTATTTGGTAAAAGAATTTGCTCATATTTAGCAAAAGGAAAATTTGCTGCAATAGAAATAACAATTTTTTCTTGTAATTCTTTTTTTATTGGTGTAATAACTTCTTCTATCATATATGGTTTCACAGCTATGATGACCATATCTACATTATCAACAACTTCTTTTGCACTTTTACAAGGATTGATTTGTTTTTCCTGTGTATTTTTTACAAAGTTTATCCCAATTCTTAGCACAAGCAAAAATTTGATTGCCCTGTATAGCTCCTTGATTGATTAAACCTGTAGCTATAGCTTGTCCCATATTGCCAAAACCAATAAAACCTAATTTTAAATTATCAAACATATAATACCTTCTTATTTATTTTTTTACATCATTTAACTTATATTTTATCATAACAGCTAATTATTAAAAAACTCCTACTTAGCTTCAAAAACTAATAGGAGTTTTTATTTATCATTTATTCACTTTTTTCTTCAATTGTATCTAAAATCAATTTTAGCAAGTTCTGCCTTTTGCATAAGTGGAGCTTGTTTTATTTCTCCATCACGAGTGATGATTTTAGCTATATTAGTATCTACATTAAATCCAGCCCCAGCTTGGCTTACATCATTTGCTACAATCATATCAAGATTTTTGCGCTGTAATTTGCCTTTAGCATATTCTTCAACATTTTGAGTTTCAGCAGCAAAGCCAACTAAATACTGTTTATCTGATTTTTTCTCGCCTAAACCTTTCAAAATATCTGGAATTTTTTCACAAGTTCAATAGTCATGACTTCATCAGAATTTTTTTAATTTTTTGACTAGCTACTTCTTTTACACGATAATCTGAAACAGCTGCTGACATTATTGTAATATCACAATCTGCAAAATGTTCTTCAATATATTTTTGCATTTCACGTGCAGACTCTACTTTTATTAATTTTACATTTTCAGGTGCTTTAATATTTGTAATACCTGAAACTAAAACTACTTCAGCACCTCTACTAGCAGCTTCTGTAGCAATAGCATATCCCATTTTTCCACTAGAACGATTACTGATGTAGCGAACAGGGTCAATAGGTTCTCTTGTACCTGCTGCACTTACAATCACTTTTTTGCCTTTTAAAGACTGATTATTTTGTTTTTCAACATAATCTTTTATAGTCTCTACTAAAGTAATAGGTTCTGGAAGTCTACCTATACCATTTACACCACAAGCTAAATGACCACTTGCTGGCTCAATAATATGATAATTATATTCGCGAAGAGTATTTATATTTTTTTGTGTTATTGGGTTTTGATACATATTACTATTCATTGCAGGAGCGACAAAAACAGGTGCTTTAGTCGCCATAATCACAGTGGATAACATGTCATCAGCAATACCATTTGCTATTTTACCAATAATATTTGCTGTTGCAGGTGCAATCAAAACTAAATCCGCCAAATTAGCAAGAGCAATATGTTCTACATTCCAATTTGTAACTTTATCCCACATAGAAACATTTACAGGATTTCCACTGATTTCTTGAAATGTAAGTGGTGTAACAAAATTTGTAGCTTCTTTAGTCATTACTACATGTACATTAGCGCCTAATTTTCTTAGTCTACTAGCTACATCTACAACTTTATAAACTGCAATACCACCACAAACTGCTAATAAGATATTTTTGCCTTTTAACATAATAAACCTCTTATATAAAATAAATTAATATTTACCGTCTTAATTAGCAAAAAAGGCAAGTATTAGCTTGCCTTTCATTTTAAATTAAATGCTTTTTTTCACACGTGCAAAAGTAATTTTATCTTCTGCAACTTCTTCTAAAGCATTTGTAACATCTTTATGAGATTGAAGTACGGATTTTACAGGAGAACCTGCTAAAATTTGTCTAGCTCTTTTAGCTGCTAAAACTACTAAAGTATATTTGCTATCAACTTTTGGTAAAAGTTGGTCCATAGAAGGATGTACTATATCCATTATAAATCGCTCCTTTGCAATATTTTAATTTAAACTTTTTCATTTTCAAGTTGAACAAGTTTATCTAAATTATTATACACTGCACAGCGTTCAGCTTCAATAATATGCAAAATTTTATTTACAACATCACTGACAACTTCATTAGTGATGATATAATCATAATTATTTCCGCGTGGAATTTCTTCAATAGCAGCGCTAAGGCGACGTTTTATTGCTTCTTCAGTTTCAGTGCCACGTCCGCGAATGCGTTTTTCAAGTTCTGCAAGGGAAGGAGGTAATAAAAAGATGAATGTACCTTCTTTTAAAAACATTTTCTGTACATTTAAAGCACCTTGAGTATCGATTTCAAGTAATACATCTTTACCACTTTCCAATACTTCACGTACTTTATCTGCTGGAGTTCCATAATAATTTCCATAAACTTCAGCCCATTCTAACAAACGATTTTCTGCTATCATTTGCTGAAATTCTTCTTTAGATAAGAACCAATAATCCTTACCATTCACTTCGCCTGGTCTAGGTTTACGTGTTGTTGCTGATATGGAAAATACAATTTCTGGCTGTGCTTTTAATAATTCTTTGCAAACAGTCCCTTTTCCTGTACCAGATGGTCCAGAAATAACGATTAAATTACCCTTATTCTTCATTTACTCTACCCTTTTCTTTTATAATATCCATATTTACTCTATTTGTTATTGTTTCTGGCTGTACAGCCGATAAAACAACAGTCGAATTATCCATAATAATCACTGAACGTGTACGACGTCCATAAGTGGCATCGATTAAATTCTTTAACTCTTTTGCCTCTTGGACTATACGCTTTATTGGTGCTGATTCTGGAGCGACAACTGCGATAATTCTATCTACAGCTATAATTGTACCATAACCAATATTAACTAATCTTGCCTGCATAACTTTTACCTATTTTTACCTATTCAATATTTTGAATTTGTTCACGAATTTTTTCTAATTCGCCTTTAATCTCTACTACTAAATTAGCAATTTCAGCATTATTAGCCTTAGAAGCCATTGTATTTGTTTCACGGTTCATTTCTTGGACAATAAAGTCTAATTTACGACCAATATTGCCTTCCATTTCCAAACTAGCCTTAAACTGCTGTAAATGACTTCCCATGCGTACAATTTCTTCTGTAATATCCATTTTATCTGCCATTATCGCACATTCTTGGATTATTCTATTCTCATCAATATTTTGCTCACTCAATAAAGATTTAAGTGTTTCTATCAATTGAGTTCGATAATTTACTAAGCGTTCAGGAGCTATTACTTTTATTTTTTCTGTATGCTTAGCAATGATATCTAAACGGCGAAGTAAATCTTTTTTTAGATTTTCACCTTCAATACATTTCATTTTGACAAATTCTTCTGTAGCTTCTTCTACAGTAGCCACTAATAATGGTTTTATCGCTTCTAAATCTAAACTATCATCAGCTAAATTTATCACGCCTTGAAAATTTGCCAAATCTATTAAAGATATAATTTTTTAATTTTGCCTTTTTTATCTACACTTTTAATAGTTGTATTGATTTCCTGTAAGCTTTTATAATAAGCAATCAATAAATCTTTGTCAATGGCTAACTTTTTATTTTCTTCATTGTTATTTACAAAATTAATGTAAATATCTATTTTTCCACGAAGAGCATATTTATTTAAAGCCTCAACTATACTTGCTTCTAAAGCACGTAGTCCACTTGGCATACGAATGGAAATATCGCGATATCTATTGTTTACCGCTTTCATTTCTACGCCGATTTTATATATTCCATTATCAAAAGTTGCTGAGCCAAAGCCCGTCATACTTCTTATCAAAAAAATACCTCCCAAAACCTAATTAAGGTTATTAATCAGCCCATGTTGCTGTGAAAACTTTTGTAGCAGGGCCAGTCATATAAATTCGATTATTTTCAGCCCACTGTATTGTTAAAATACCGCCATCTAATTCAATTTGAGCTGTTCTTTGTGTACGTTTATTTAATACACAAGCTACTAATGTAGCACAAGAACCAGTACCACAAGCCCAAGTGATACCTGCACCACGTTCCCAAACACGCATGCGAACATATTTATCATTTTTTACTTCTACAAATTCTGTATTTGTTTTCTTAGGAAATACTGGATTAGTTTCAAATTTTGGACCAATTTTTTCAAGTTCTACACTATTAATATCATCAACAAAACGATACAATGAGGATTTCCCATAGATACACAAGTCATTTTATAAGTTTGTCCATCTACTGTAATATCTTCATTTACTACTTGATTATTGCCAAAGCCAGATACTGGAATTTTATCGCCTTCTAAAATAGGTTCACCCATATCTACATGAACAGTGCCATCTGCCATAATTTCAGGAACGATTATGCCAGCACCAGTTTCTACAGTGAATTTATTTTTATCTGTAAGTTTAGCTTCTTTTACACATTTTGCAAAGCAACGTATACCATTACCACACATTTCAGCTTCACTGCCATCACTATTGATGATTTGCATACGAAAATCTGCTATTTTAGATGGCAAAATAAATATAACACCATCGGCGCCTACACCAAAATGACGATCACAAATTTTTTCTGCATTTGCGATTATTTCACCGATATCTTCATTATTAAAAGCATTTACTAATACAAAATCATTTCCACAAGCTTGCCATTTAGAAAAATTAAATTCCATGATAAAATCCTCCTTAAACACATTATTAAAACAATGTATTTATTTTTACAAATTTAAAATCTATTCAGGCTCATTATAGATAATAACTAAATTATTATATTATAACTATAACTAATATTAATTCGCTATTAAATATCAACAATCCTGCTCATATTATTATAATTATTCATCTTTTTAAAGAAAATACTAATTAATGACAAAAAACTTAGCAAAAACTGCTCAATTAATAATTTATCAAATAAAAATACCTATGATATAATATTTTAGATATTAATTTCTTAAACTAAGAAATTAACGAAAGGAATGAATTAAACTATGAGCTTAGATGGATTTTCATTAAATCCTTTAATAAATGAACTAAATGACAAATTAGCAGGTGGTAGAATAGATAAAATCTGCCAACCAAATAAGCAAGATATTTATTTATATATTCGCCAACCTGGACAGACATATATTTTATATCTTTCTATAAATCCTCAAAATCCTATGGCCAATATAACTGAATTTCAACCAGATAATCCACCTGAACCACCAGTTTTCTGCATGGTTTTACGTAAGCAATTAGAAGGTGGTCGCATCGCCTCTATTTCTCAATATGGTTTAGACCGCATGATTTTAATAGATATTGATACCTTAGGGCCAAAAAGTCTTATCATTACAAAAACATTAATAGCTGAACTTATGGGAAAATATAGCAATCTTATTTTAATGCAAGACGGAACTATTATTGAAGCTTTTCGCCGTGTAGGTGAAAATAGCAATCGCGTGCGTACTGTCTTACCTGGTCAAAATTATGAAGTCCCACCTATTCAAGACAAAATAAATATTTTAACCGCTGATACAAATTCATTTATTGAACGCTTAAAAACATATCAAGAAGCGACATTATATCAAGCAATCATCGCTAGTGGATTGGGCTTTGGGCCAATAACAGCAAAAGAAATCATCTTTTTAGCTGGCTTTAGTAACGATTTATTGATAAAAGATATGGACGAAATGGATTTTTCTTCTATAACTAATATCATTGATGAATTAAAAATCATGTATCAAGAAAAAAATTTTTCACCAACATTAGTCTTAGATAAAAAACGTAAAATTAAAGCCATGGCACCATTTGCTTTGCATATTTTTAACGAAAAAGATTTCACCCTTAAAACATATATAGATATTAATGCTCTATTAGAAGATTCCAAAAACTATACTAACAGCTATTATAATTTACCAGAAAAAGATTTCTATCGTAAAACAATCCATAATGAAATTAATCGTTTAACTAAAAAAGAAAAAATTCTTACAGAAGAATTAGCTAAAGCGCAAAAAGCTGAAAAATATAAAATAAAAGCTGATAACTTAATGACTTATCAATACCAATTTAAAGACCATCAAGACAAAGAAATTTCTGTAGCTAATATTTATGATGAAAATTATGCACCTATAACTA
>ENA-OQET01000963-OQET01000963.1-human-gut-metagenome-genome-assembly--contig:-NODE-963-length-13879-cov-6.023487_pt1 | contig 13879 bp, 16 predicted proteins | sample MGYA00242800_ERZ504645 | MGnify/ENA primary metagenome ERZ504645 (study PRJEB26092, sample SAMD00036308) | human gut metagenome | host: Homo sapiens | study: EMG produced TPA metagenomics assembly of... | reverse complement strand
TTGAACGATTTATTTGCGTGTCTGGGATTGAGCCAAACACGCAATTAATTGACAAACTTTTCAAAGAACTCATTTTATTTACCGCCAAAGCCGCTTAGGCTTGGCGAATTTTTAACGAACTATTGAATGTGAAATAAAAACAGTTGTCATTCAGAACGAGATTGCATTGAATGACGTCTGAATGACAATGCTGTATAAATTAAGTTCCTAATTATTGAGCTTTTGCTGCAATAGCCTGGTTGGCTGTGATAGCGATCATCTTGTAAACGTCGTCGATAGAGCATCCGCGTGACAAATCGTTTACAGGGCGTGCGATACCTTGCAGGATAGGTCCTACAGCAGTAGCGTGTCCTAAACGTTCAACCAGTTTATAAGAAATGTTACCTACTTCCAGACATGGAACAACCAATACGTTAGCTTTTCCTGCGATTTCAGAACCTGGAGCTTTGCTTGCACCTACTCTTGGAACCAAGGCAGCATCTGCTTGCAGTTCACCGTCGATCTTCAATGCTGGATCCATTTCTTTAGCAATCTTCAATGCTTCTACTACTTTGTCTACAACTTCATGTTTAGCAGAACCTTTAGTTGAGAAGCTCAGCATAGCTACACGTGGATCAAGTCCGGCAACTGCTTTAGCTGTCTGTGCTGTACAGATTGCGATTTGAGCCAATTGGTTTGCATCTGGAACAGGAGTTACGGCTACGTCACCCATTACCAATACACCATTGTCACCACATTCTGGAGCATGAGTCAAAAGCAGCATGGCACCAGATACGCAAGTAATGCCCGGAGCTGTTTTGATAATTTGCAATGCAGGGCGCAGAACGTCGCCGGTTGTATTGCGTGCACCAGCCAACTGACCGTCAGCATCGCCCGCTTTGATAATCAAACAGCCCAAGTATAATGGATTGAGAACCAGTTTACGGGCTTCTTCGATAGTCATTCCTTTTTTCTTGCGAAGTTCGCATAACAATTGTGCGTATTCTTCTTGTTTCGGATGGTTTTCCGGATCGATGATTGTTGCTTTATGGATATTTCCTAAGCCCCATTCTTTTGCCAGACCCATGATTTCATCGGGATTTCCCAACAGAATCAGCTCAGCTACACCATCTGTCAATATCTGATTGGCAGCTTTTAAAGTACGTTCTTCAGTTCCTTCCGGAAGCACAATGCGCTGTTTGTTTGCTTTAGCGCGTTCAACGATTTGACTAATTAAATCCATGACTTAATGAATATATTTATTATATGTGATTCTTTTATCGTGCGCGATAACAAGAAGTATATATCGCACTGCAAAAATACGCATTTTTGTAATATCTAGTTTGCAAAAGCGAGTTTTTTTTCTCCTAAAGTATGCAAAAAACTTATGTTTAATAGCAGAAGAAATAAAAAAGGCCACTTTCGATACAGCGTTTTCTCCTATTGTATAACTTTACGTCCGTTTTCAAGATAATATTAATAGGTATGATTCGTCAATGTTCTATCCTTTTTGGATGTTTGGCGTTAGGTGAACTGATAGTTTATCTGACGGGAATTAAGCTGCCGTCGAGTATTATTGGCATGCTTTTACTTACGTTATTTTTACAGTTAGGTTGGATAAAACTGCACTGGGTGCAGGGATTGTCCGATTTCTTAGTAGCTAATCTGGGCTTTTTCTTCGTTCCTTCGGGGGTGGCGCTGATGTTATATTTTGACATTATTGCTGCCGAGTTCTGGCCTATTGTCATTGCTACTTTAGTAAGTACGGTATTAGTGTTAGTTGTTACAGGTTGGGTTCATCAATTGGTTCGTAAGTATGGAATATTTAGAAAGTAAATTCTTTTTGCTCGCCATTACGTTTGGATTCTTTTTTCTTTCCAAACAGTTGCAGAAAAAAACAGGTTTGATTATTCTTAATCCGATATTGATAGCGATAGCCTTGCTGATTTGTTTTCTGAAACTGACAAATGTTTCGTATGAAAAAATATTATGAAGCAGGTTCCTTGATTGAGTTCTGGTTGAAGCCGGCAGTTGTAGCACTGGGAGTTCCCTTGTATCTACAATTACGCATGATAAAAAAACAATTAATGCCGATAATTGTTTCTCAATTAGCAGGCTGTCTTGTCGGACTAGTATCGGTTACTATTATAGCAAAACTGCTGGGAGCTTCTCCAGAGGTTATCATGTCGTTAGCTCCAAAGTCGGTGACGACTCCGATTGCGATGGAAGTTTCGGGTGCAGTAGGCGGAATACCTTCTCTTACTGCAGCGGTAGTGATTGTTGTAGGACTATTTGGTGCTATTTGTGGTTTTAAGGTACTTCAGGTAGGACATGTTGGAAGTCCTATAGCGCAAGGGCTTTCGATGGGAACAGCTTCGCATGCGGTAGGAACATCGCGTGCTATGGAGGTCAGTGGAAAGTATGGAGCTTATGCCAGTCTGGGATTGACTCTGAACGGTATTTTGACTGCTTTGCTTACTCCTACTATCCTTCATCTGCTGGGACTCTATTAAATTATAAAATCCAATGCGAGCATGTTTCGTGGAAGCGTGCCGATGTTTTTTAATATCGGTGCGTTTCTTTTTAAGCATGATTACGCCTGAAAAATAAAAGAAATATAATATGATACCATTTAGACCCATAGAACTGGAAGATAAGGAAACTGTGCAGCGCTATACTTTAACAAGCAAGCGCCGTAACTGCGATTTGTCGTTTTCTAATCTGTATAGCTGGAGGTTTTTGTACCAGACGGAAATAGCTGAAATGGACGGCTTTCTGTTGTTCCGTTTTTATGCAGATAATGAACTGGCATATATGATGCCGGTGGGTGAAGGCGATGTACATCGAATTGTTGACGTGCTGATAGAGGATGCGCGCAGCAAAGGGGTTCCTTTCCGTTTGTTGGGTGTATGTAGCTATATGCGTGCAGAACTGGAAGCTGCTTTTCCGGGGCGTTTTACGTTTACAGCCGATCGTGATTATTTCGATTATGTATATCTTCGTTCTGATCTGGCAACGCTTCGTGGAAAAAAGTACCAGCCTAAACGGAATCATATCAATCGGTTTAAAGCAGCTTATCCTAATTATGAATATAAGGAGTTGACAGCCGAACTCGTCCCTGAGTGTCTGCGTCTGGAAAGCATGTGGTGTAAAGCAAACGACTGTGCGGAGAATGAAGCTCTGATGGCAGAACGTCGTTCGATGACTGATGCGTTGAAGCATATTAACGAACTGGATTTGCGAGGAGGAGTATTGCATGTTAACGGAGAGATTGTAGCATTTACTTTCGGAGCTCCTATAAACAATGAAACTTTCGATACTTGTGTAGAGAAAGCAAATACAGATATAGAAGGAGCCTATGCTATGATTAACAATGAGTTTGCTAATCGTATTCCGGAACAGTACATTTATATCAACCGTGAGGAAGACCTGGGGCTGGAAGGACTGCGTAAGGCTAAATTATCTTATTATCCTGAAACTCTTCTTGAAAAATATATCGTGGAATTACAATGAGCGTAAAAGAACAAGTCAGGCAACTTTGGGAAACTTGCTTCAATGATGATGAAGCATTTGTAGACCTTTATTTTCGTTTACGTTATATCGATCAGATTAATAAAGCGATAATAGAAGATGGTAAGGTGATTTCTGCGCTTCAGATGATACCTTATCCGATGACATTTTGTGGTCGGACGGTAGCTACTTCATATATATCGGGCGCTTGTACTCATCCTGATTATCGGGCAAGAGGGGCTATGCGTCGCCTGCTTGAGGAAACACATCGTTCCATGTTCGATGAGGGAATCATGTTCTCAACACTAATTCCTGCCGAAGATTGGTTGAAAGGATATTATGCTCGTTCAGGCTATGCGACTTGTTTCCGTTATGGTGTGCTGAAAAAAGTTATCAACAGTTATGAACAACCTGTTAATAACTCTGTATCATATCTGAAAATGAGTAAGATAGATCTGTTGAAAAAACCTGAAAAAACAATTTATCCATACTTTAATGAACAAATGAACAGGCGGTCGTGCTGCATACAGCACACCTTTGATGATTTCCATGTTGTGCTGTCTGATCTGGTTTTGAGCAAAGGTGATGTATGGACAATTTATAAAGGTGATGTCTTGTCCGGACTTATCTTTTGCCTGATGCAGGAAAAGACACTTTCTGTCAAAGAAATACTTCTGTCTGACGAGGCGGACCTGAAAGTTGTATTACATCAACTCGCTGCTTTTTATCAAGCTGAAACCATGACATGCATACTTCCTTTTGCTGCCGAGATGCATGAATTAGGCATGGCACGCTTAATAAATGTTCCTGCTTGCCTTGAGTTGTATGCTGCTGTTTATCAAGGGGAGGAACTCTGTATTCATCTGCAAGGAGATGAGGCTATCGGAGAAAACAATGGATATTACTCGGTTTCTTCAGGGAAGATGATACAAGGTTATCAGATGGGAAAAGAGTATGTTTGTGTCACAATAAGCGAGCTGACTGCTCTTGTACTGAAAGACCTTCATCCCTATATGAGCCTGATGTTGGATTAATCCTTAAAGCTCATCTTCACTCGTAAGCATTCTTTCCAGTTCCTCAGCCGTCAGTTTTAAGTAGAACTCACCCTGATAGGCTATGGAAATACCTCCGGTTTCCTCGGAAACGATAATTGCCATGGCATCTGTTTCCTGAGAAACTCCCAGTGCGGCACGGTGTCTTAGTCCCAACTCTTTCGGAATGTTCAGGTTATGTGATACCGGAAGAATACATCCGGCAGCCTTTATACGTTTGTTGCTGATAATCATAGCTCCATCGTGTAGCGGACTGTTTTTGAAGAAAATATTTTCTATCAGTCGCTGATTGATGTTCGCATCGATGATATCTCCTGTACGTGCGATGTCATCCAGTGGAAAATTCTTTTCGATGACAATCAGTGCGCCCACTTTCCCTTTACTCATGTTGAGGCAAGCCATGACAATAGGCATGATGGCCTCTTTGCTGTTGTCGTTCTTCTGACTTCCCTTAAAAAAGCGAAGCAGACTGCTTGTGCGGTGGCGTGAACCAAGCGAGAGCAGGAAGTGACGTATTTCATCCTGAAAGATTACAATCAGTGCAATGACTCCCACGCTTACCAGCTTATCGAATATCGAACCGAGCAGACGCATTTGCAGCACTTGCGATACGATAACCCAAATGACGATAAACACGAGAATTCCCGTAAATACATTGATTGATCCCGACGATTTCATCAGCTTGTAGGTTTTGTATAACAGAAACGCTACCAGCAGAATGTCGATAATATCTTTGACGCTAAGTATGGAAATATCGAAAGGCATAATTTTATATTTACAAACTTACAGGAGTTAACTTTTTCATGGCGGCAACTATTTTGACTGCTTCGGATGCGGCACGCACATCGTGTACACGCAGGATGTCGGCTCCTTTCATCAGGGCTATTGTGTTGACGACGCTTGTTCCGTTCAAGGCATCTTCCGGTTCTCCTCCCAGCAGGCGGTAAATCATCGACTTGCGTGAAACTCCTACCAGTACAGGCAGTTCGAATATCTGGAATTCTTCCATTTTGTCCAGTAGCTCGTAGTTGTGTTCCAGCGTCTTTCCGAATCCGAATCCCGGATCGATGATGATATCCTTGGCTTCCAGGTCACGCAGCTTCTGTACCTTTTCAGAAAAGTAATATAATACTTCTTTCAATACATTGTCATAGTGTGGAGCCTGCTGCATGTTTTGCGGAGTTCCCTGCATGTGCATCATGATGTAGGGGACACCGAGCCGGGCTACGGTTGCAAACATGTTTTCATCCATATTGCCCGCTGCTATATCGTTGATGATAGCTGCGCCGTACTCTTCTACACACATACGTGCAACATCTGCCCGGAACGTATCTACCGAAACAATGGCATCGGGACATTCGCGGAATACAATCTCCAGTCCGTGACGCAGACGAGACATTTCCTCCTCCGCACTGATATGTTCTGCATTGGAGCGTGATGAATAAGCTCCTACATCGATAATGCTTCCCCCTTCCGACACGATTTGAAGTGTACGTTCTGCAATTTCCGTTTCTGTCTGTTTCCGGCTTCCGGCATAAAAAGAATCGGGAGTAACATTCAGGATACCCATTACCTGCGGGTAGGATAAGTCCATTAACTGTCCCTTTACATTGATAAGTTTCGTGATACTGTTTTCCATGTCCGATGAATACGTCTTTAAGCGCTGCAAATGTACACACAATAATTTGTTTTTTCGCAGTCGCGGGAAATTAAATTACGTTATCTTTGTGCCGGAATATTTTGTTACAGAAAATATGGAAATAGCAGAATTATATAAATGTTTTATGGAATGCGGTAAGGTGACCACCGATAGCCGCAACTGTCCTGAGGGTTCTATGTTCATCGCCCTGAAAGGAGAAACTTTTAATGGCAATGCTTTTGCCGCACAGGCTTTGAAGCAGGGTTGCCGCTATGCTGTAATCGACGAATCTGAATATGCGGGTGAGGGTACAATTCTCGTAGACAACTGTTTGCAGGCTTTGCAACAACTGGCTAATTATCACCGCCGGCAACTGAAAACGCCGGTTATCGGCATTACAGGTACGAATGGAAAGACCACAACCAAAGAACTCATTTCTACGGTGCTGAGCCGGAAGTTCAATACATTATATACAGAAGGTAATTTCAATAATCACATCGGAGTACCGCTCACGTTGCTTCGTCTGACAAAAGAACACGAAATGGCGGTTGTCGAAATGGGTGCGAACCATCCGGGAGAAATAAAGACACTGGTACATATTGCCGAACCGGATTATGGAATTATAACAAATGTAGGCAAGGCTCACCTGCAAGGTTTCGGATCTTTCGAGGGAGTTATCCGCACGAAAGGAGAGTTGTACGATTTTCTGCGGGCTAAAGGTGGAGCTACTATCTTTATCCAGAATGAAAATCCTTACCTGAATGGCATTGCCGAAGGGTTGACTTGTGTGCGTTACGGGCAGACTGCCGGTTTGTATGTCAGTGGAGAACTGATAAGCTGTTCACCTTTCCTGTCTTTCCGATGGACAGCAGAAGGAGTATCGCACGAGGTGAATACACATCTTATCGGCTCGTATAATTTGGATAATATGCTGGCAGCAGCAGCTATCGGACGTTACTTTGGAGTGTCTGATGATGATATCAGCAGTGCGCTGGTGTCGTATCTGCCTCACAATAACCGGTCGCAACTGAAAGAAACAGCCGATAATAAACTGATTGTGGATGCATATAATGCCAACCCGACCAGTATGATGGCTGCCTTGAAGAATTTCCGTCAGGTAGAAGCTCCGCATAAGATGGTGATTCTTGGCGATATGAAGGAATTGGGTGAAGCAAGTCGGGAAGAACATCAGAAGGTGGTAGATTATCTGAAGGAATGTGGTTTTGACCGTGTTGTTCTGGTTGGTCCTGAATTTGCTGCAGCCACTCATTCCTATCAGACTTTTCAGCATGTAGATGAAGTGCTGGCTGATATCCGGATGCATAAGCCTCAGGGATATTATATCCTGATAAAAGGTTCAAACAGCATGAAGTTGAGTCAGCTGCCTGAGTATTTGTAATGCACTGTTAATCAATTGATAAATTCTTCTTTTTGATAAAAGAATGATATTCTCGTAAGAAACGTATTATATTCTTGCTGACGTTTTTAAAAAATATCCTGATGTTTTTCCGAAAACATCAGGATATTTTTTTTAAATCTGTACAAACTTCGACAATCTTTGTACGAAAAAATAGGGCATTTTCCGCTAGTTTGTGAAGTCTTTTTCTGAAGCTTTCAGTATGTATTCCTGAACTATAAACGGCTGTCTGCTCCCCACATCATTTTTTCCCGAAGCGTATTGAAGAAAGAGTGATGACAGCGTTTTACGATGCGTACGAAATAATCGGCACGGCGTACCGTCAGGCGGATTCCTTCGCGGCATGTTTCACTGCGTCCGTCTACGGCTACCAGAAAGTTGTGGCTTCGGCTTTCTACGTCGAGTGTGATTTCCCAGTCGTCGCGAATGACAATCGGGCGTACGTTCAGGCTGTGTGGAGCCACGGGAGTCAGACTGATAGTTCCGCTTTGCGGCACAAGAATCGGACCTCCTACACTGAGTGAATAACCTGTCGAGCCGGTGGGGGTTGCGATAATCAGGCCGTCTGCCTGATACGAACAGAGTGGCTCACTGTTTATGTAAGCCCGTATGGTAATCATCGACGAGCTGTCACGTTTCAGAATAGCTATTTCGTTCAGTCCGTAGGGATAGCCTTTCAGCACGTATCCTTCGGATGTCAGATGCAATACCCTGCGAGGTTCGGCAAGGTATTTCCCTTCGTAGATTTCATCGAAAGCCTCCTCCATCTGGTCGGGTGATATATCGGCAAGGAATCCCAGACGTCCGGTGTTGATGCCCAGGATAGGAATTTCTTTCTTTCCTACACGGCTTGCTGCACGCAGAAAGGTTCCGTCGCCACCGATACTGAGTGCCATGTCTGCATTAAAGTCGTAACCTTTGAATATCTCCAGTCCGTCGAGGTTTGCTTTTGTATGCTGTTTCAAAAAGTCGTAAAACTCGTTACTGATACAGATTTCGGCTCCTTTGCCACGCAATATCTCCAGCAAATGGGTGACATGTGCCGACTTATGTTCCTGATAAGTATTTCCAAAAAGGGCGAATCTGAGGTTGCGTTGCATATCTTGTAGCTTTTTTTATCAATCTTTTGTCACGTAAAGTTAACAGGTTTCTCGCAAAACCTGTTAACTTTGCAGGTTGTAGACGCAAAGATATAAAATAAATTCAATATGACTAAGCTAAGTGTGAATATAAACAAGGTAGCAACCTTGCGTAATGCTCGCGGGGGAAATAACCCGGATGTAGAAAAAGTGGCGTTGGATTGCGAGGCTTTCGGGGCCGAAGGGATTACGGTTCATCCTCGTCCCGATGAACGGCATATCCGCTATGCGGACGTGTTGGCTCTTCGTCCCATACTTCGTACAGAGTTTAATATCGAAGGATATCCTTCGAAAGAATTTATTGATCTGGTATTGAAGGTAAAACCGCATCAGGTAACGCTTGTTCCCGACGCTCCCGACCAGATTACTTCTAACTCGGGGTGGGATACTAAAAATAATCTTTCCTTCCTGACCGAACTGATGGATACTTTCGGAGAAGCAGGTATACGTACTTCTATTTTCGTAGGAACTGATACGGAAATGATAGAGTATGCGGCAAAAGCCGGAGCCGACCGTGTGGAACTTTATACAGAGCCTTATGCATCACAGTATGGAAAGAATCGCGAAGCTGCCATTGCTCCTTTCGTTGAGGCTGCAAAGGTAACCCGTAAGTTGGGAATGGGACTGAATGCCGGTCATGATCTCAGCCTTGAGAATCTTGCTTACTTTCATGAAAATATTCCATGGGTGGACGAAGTTTCCATCGGTCACGCATTGATTTGTGACGCACTTTATCTAGGACTTAAGAAAACTATTGAAGAATATAAAAATTGCCTTCGTTAAATTATGATTACAATGACACTGCTGGCAGCTGCACAGACCGTTGCCGACACCATGACGGGAAATAATCCCGTATTGACTCCTGTTGCATCGGGAGAACCGGAAATGAACCTTTGGGACATGGCTTGCAAAGGTGGTTGGATTATGATTGTACTGGCTCTGATGTCTGTCATAGCCTTTTATATCTTTTTTGAACGTGCGGTGGCTATCCGCAAGGCGGGTAAAGAAGACCCGTTGTTTATGGATCGTATCCGCGACTATATCAAGACTGGAGAAATCAAATCGGCAATCAATTACTGCCGTATAACCAATACTCCTTCTTCGCGTATGATTGAAAAAGGTATCATGCGTATGGGACGTCCGGTTGCCGATGTACAGGCTGCTATCGAGAATACCGGAAACATTGAAGTTGCAAAACTGGAAAACGGACTTTCTATTATGGCTACTATTTCCAGCGGTGCGCCGATGCTTGGTTTCCTGGGTACGGTAACTGGTATGGTTCGTGCTTTCTGGAATATGGCTAATGCCGGAAACAATATTGATATTACTCTGCTTTCGAGCGGTATCTATGAAGCGATGATTACTACTGTAGGCGGTCTGGTTGTGGGTATTGCTACCATGTTTGCTTACAATCATCTGGTATATCGCGTAGACAAGGTTGTAAGTCAGATGGAAGCTCGTACCATTGCTTTCATGGACTTGATGAACGAACCAAACGAAAAATAAGAAGCCTATGTCACTGAAAAGAAGACAGAAAATATCTCCGGCCTTCAGTATGTCGTCGATGACCGACCTCATCTTTTTGCTGCTGATATTTTTTATGATTACCTCTACGATGGTATCGCCGAATGCAATCAAGGTCTTGCTTCCGCAGGGTTCTGAGCAGACTTCGGCCAAACCTATGGCGCGGGTAATTATCGATAAGGATTTGAATTATTACGGGGCGTTTGGTAATGAGGATGAAATGCCGCTTGCACTCGACGAAGTTCCTTCGTTCTTGCAAGAGTGTGCTGCGAAGGAACCGGAAATGTATGTGGCGCTTTACGCTGACGAGTCGATTCCGTATCGCGAAATTGTCCGTATCCTGAATATTGCCAACGAAAATCATTTTAAAATGGTTCTGGCTACTCGCCGCCCTGACAAACAGAATTAAAAAAGAATACAGTGAAGAAAAGTAAAGTAACCGGAATAATAGGAACGGTAGTGCTGCATATCTTTGTGGTACTATTGCTGCTCTTTTGCTCACTTACTCGTCCTGAGATACAAGAAGAAGGAGGTGTGCCGGTTATGCTTGGTAATACACAAATGGCTCAGGGAGATGCCGATCCGTATACAATGACGGAGGTTGATGTATTGCCGCAGCCGGAAACTTCTGTACCCGAACCGGAAGTAACTCCGGAACCGGAGGTGAAACAGCCTATGATTACGCAGGATGATGAACCTTCGATTCAGGTAAAAAGGAAAAGCCGAAAGAAGAAAAACCTAAAAAAGAAGTTACTCCTAAAAAGAAGCAGGAAACAAAACCTGTTGTAACTAAACCCAAGGAAAAAACTGAAGCCGAAAAGCGTGCTGAAGAAGAACGTGCTGCTGCTCAGGCTGCCGCCAACAAGATTGCCGGGGCATTTGGTAAAGGATCTAAAATGGGTAGTAAAGGTTCGGCTACTTCCGGACAAGGCATAGAAGGTAGTCCGGATGGAAATGGAAATACGGGAAAGACCTCAGGAGTAGGAGGATATGGAACATTCGACTTGAACGGACGTTCTTTGGGACCTGGAGGATTGCCTGTTCCTGTATACAATGTACAGGATGAAGGAAGAGTTGTGGTTACTATCGTTGTAAATCCTGCCGGAAGAGTTATCAGCACGAGTATAAACAAACGGACCAATACGGTAAATCCCGCTTTGCGTCGTGCAGCAGAAGAGGCAGCTCGTCGAGCTCGATTCAATTCGGTAGACGGTGTAAACAATCAGAGTGGTACGATAACCTATTACTTTAAGTTGAAATAAGACTATAAGCATATTTAAATTCATCATATTATGAAAACTATTTGTATCTTTTTGGCAGAAGGTTTCGAAGAAATGGAAGCCATGTTTCCACTCGATGTAATGCGTCGTGGGGGACTGAATGTAAAAACTGTGTCGGTAACAGGTGAAAAGACCGTTGTCAGCTCACATCAGGTTCCTATCGTTGCAGATATGCTGTTCGAGGATTTGAAGGAAGAAGATGTGGAAATGGTTGTTCTTCCGGGCGGACTTCCGGGAGCGACAAATCTGGATGCTCATGCAGGACTCGACAAACTGATTATGAGTTTTGCTGCGGCAGGTAAACCTCTTGCTGCTATTTGTGCAGCTCCTATGGTATATGGCAAGCGTGGTTTGCTGAAAGGCAAGAAGGCTACTTGCTATCCGGGCTTCGACAAATATCTGGAAGGTGCAGAATATACAGGCAATATGGTTGAAGTTGTCGATAACTTTATCTTGGGTAAAGGTCCGGGTGCTGCTCCGGCTTTTGCTTTTGCTATTCTGGAAAAATATGCAGGAGCAGAAAAAGCTTTGGAAGTTAAAAAAGGAATGTTGCTTGCCTGATGAAGAAATATATCATTGTCGTAGCAGGAGGTAAAGGTTTACGCATGGGGGGAGATATACCCAAGCAGTTTATCCCGGTAAAGGGAAAGCCTGTACTGATGCGTACGCTGGAGGCTTTTTATGCTTACGATAAATGTATAAATATCATATTGGTACTTCCGGTAGACCAGCAGGACTACTGGAAGCGCCTTTGTGCGGAATATGGATTTACGCTGCCCCATCGTATCGCCAACGGTGGAGAAACTCGTTTTCATTCTGTAAAAAACGGACTGGCCTTGGTGGATGATAGGAATAGTGTGGTAGGAGTGCACGATGGTGTACGTCCTTTTGTTTCTCAGGAAGTGATAGCCGCCTGTTATGCCGCTGCTGAAGAAAAGCAAGCTGTAATTCCGGTTATTGATGTAGTGGAAACAGTCCGTCGGATAGAGGCAGACGAAAAGAGTGTGACTGTACCCCGCGACCGTTATAAACTGGTGCAGACTCCTCAGGTCTTTACTGCATCGTTACTGAAACAGGCTTACGGACAAACATATACTTCCGCTTTTACAGATGATGCTTCGGTAGTGGAGGCTTTGGGACATCCTGTCTTCTTAATACCGGGAAATCGTGAAAATATAAAGCTTACTACTCCATTCGACTTGAAAGTTGCAGAAGTTCTGGTTTAAATAAATGTTCGATTTATCTACGCGTGACATAAAATATTTGCAAGGGGTGGGCCCGCAGCGTGCGGCCATACTGAACAAGGAACTGAATATCTATTCCTTTCGGGACTTGTTGTATTATTTCCCTTATAAGTATGTCGACCGTAGTCGTCTGTATTATATCCATGAAATAGATGGAAATATGCCTTACATACAGTTAAAAGGTAAGGTACTCAGCTTTGAAACAATGGGTGAAGGTCGCCAACGGCGTCTGGTCGGGCATTTTTCCGACGGAACAGGTATTGTCGATCTGGTATGGTTTCAGGGACTGAAATTCATCATGGGGAAATATAAGGCAAATGAAGAATATATTGTCTTTGGCAAGCCGACCGTATTCAATGGACGAATAAATATAGCTCATCCGGATATTGATCCGGCACAGGAGCTTACTCTTTCTACAATGGGGCTTCAGCCTTATTATAATACGACCGAAAAGATGAAGCGCAGCAATCTCAATTCGCATGCGCTGGAAAAACTGATGAAAAATCTTTTCGGGGCGCTTCAGAAGGAGATTATTGAAGAAACCTTGAGTCCGCAACTAGTGGATCATTATCGGCTGATGCCGCTTACTGATGCGCTGTATAACATTCATTTCCCTCAGAACCCTGATTTGCTCCGCAGAGCACAATACCGTTTGAAGTTCGAGGAACTGTTTTATGTCCAGCTTAATATTCTTCGTTATACCAAAGAACGGAGAAATAAGTTCCGCGGACTGATATTTGGCAAAGTAGGAGAGATATTCAATACTTTCTATTCGCAGAATCTTCCTTTTCAGCTTACCGGAGCACAGAAGCGGGTGATAAAGGAGATGCGCCGTGACATGGGAAGCGGAAGACAAATGAACCGCCTGCTGCAAGGAGATGTGGGTAGCGGAAAAACACTTGTTGCCCTGATGACTATGCTGATTGCGCTGGACAACGGCTATCAGGCTTGCATGATGGCTCCTACAGAAATTCTGGCTACTCAGCATTATGAAACGATATGTCGTTTTCTGGCGGGTATGAATGTACGGGTGGAGCTGCTTACCGGAACAGTAAAAGGAAAGCGCCGGGAAACAATTCTGAAAGATCTGGTGAC
>ENA-OQET01000955-OQET01000955.1-human-gut-metagenome-genome-assembly--contig:-NODE-955-length-13985-cov-3.834247_pt1 | contig 13985 bp, 12 predicted proteins | sample MGYA00242800_ERZ504645 | MGnify/ENA primary metagenome ERZ504645 (study PRJEB26092, sample SAMD00036308) | human gut metagenome | host: Homo sapiens | study: EMG produced TPA metagenomics assembly of... | reverse complement strand
GTCAAGATCTGTTCACAGTTTTGATTGATACTCTCGATGCTTTCCGCATTCGGAAAAGAACAGGAAAAGCTCAGATGCATAGCAGGCGGCTGCTCCTACGGATCCACAGCAAACAGCATTCCAGTTACTTTTACTCGTTTCCCACCAGAATGCACCGTTTTCCTGTATAAGAAACGGCTGCAACACTCTCCTGCTGCTTTCCTTCCAGATCCGACACAGTAACTCCGGCCGCAGATCGTTTCGAAGTAGAAACGCAATTTCCAGAAGTGACTGTGCAGTCTCGCACGCAAAAAGATCCAATGAATCTTCCACTTTCATCCTTTTTCCGGTTCACATGTGCCGGCAGCGCCCAGCAAGTTTCCGCACAAATCTGCTCCAGAACCCATTCCAGGCCGGAAAGATCCATAGAAATGTCCCTCTCTTTTGCAAACAATGCATTGAACGCAAAAGCAACGAGGTATTTCCGGCGTCCAAAGTAAGCTTCTTCATACCGCAGCCGGTTCCCCGTCTTTTCAAACAGAGAAAAAAGCTCCTCTGTCAAAACAGGGAAATCCAAAAGAGAAAGCGTTTCGGCTTCTCTTGAAAGCTCTGTTTCATATTAGAAAAATACTGCTGCAATTCTTGTTCTGTTCTTCCGTTCATATATTTTTTCTCCGTAAACCTAGACAATCACTTCCATCATTTTTCCGGCTTCGTCAAACTCCAGCGGGGCCACGCAGGTTTCCCGGTGGAATCCCTTTCCCTCCGGATACTGCGCAAGCGGTGTGCCAAAACGATGGTAAGCAATCCAGTATGCATCTTTTCCAGGCACCTTACAGATGCTGTGATGACCCGTTCCAAGAACACCTTTTTGCACATCTTTCTGAAGAATCGTCTTTTCAAACCGAACCGGTCCGTACAGGGAATCGGACGTTCCATAGTTTACATGATAATTTTCACTTCCTGTATCATCACAGGACCAGGTAAAATGGTAAATTTCATCCCGCTTCAGAACCGTAACCGCCTCACGGAAATCGTACAGTCCTTCCAGATTTTTCATCGTCTCCGGAACAATATGCATCATATCCGGTGTCAGTTTTGCAATGGCCGCATAACCATTTCCAAACAGGAGATATGTTTCGCCGTTTTCCTGATAGATCGACGGATCAATCGTCTGACTCATCTGGATCTGATACGTTTCCATCATTTCCATGGTGATCATGGGTTCTGCTGCAGGCACAAACGGTCCCTCCGGATAATCAGATACTGCTGCTCCAATGCAGGATTTGCCATCAACACGCTTTCCACAGAAATAGTAGTAATACTTTCCATCTTTTTCTGCAATGCACGGCGCCCAGGCACTTCCTACCGCCCACGGAACATCTCCATCTGCCATGTCGAAAATATCAGCAGCCTTCTGAAATTTTCTCAGATCCTTCGATGCAAAAACAGAAAATTTCGTACCGGACCAGTCGGTAAAGCCATCCGTTGTCGGATACAGGTAATACGTTCCGTCAAAACAGGCAAGATCCGGATCTGCAAAGAGCCCTTCTACGACCGGCTTTTGTGATCAAAAAATCGTTCCAGCAAGGCAAGCTCCTCGTCAGTAACTGCAAGAACGCCACCGTGGCGATTTTTTGTTTTCCAAGAGCATATTCCTTTCCTTAAAATACGGAATTTTCCCGAAGAAAGATCATCCGTTAAAAGAGGAAGATATCCTTTTCCCTCCGCAAACTGATCCGCAATCAGACACCATGTCTTCTGATCCGGTAGCAGATAACATTCCGGTCCTTCTACGCCAAACAGCGAAGAAAGTGTTTCTGATGGGATCTCCTGAAAATTGCCCGTCAGGGAGTCACAGGACTCCAACAGCAGACATTTATTCGTCTCATCCTTGGAAATCCGATAGTATACACCTTCTGATTCTACCATCGTTGTATCAATCACATGTTCTTTCCGCTCCATGTAAATAAATGGCTCGGAAAAACTTTGAAAATCAGATGTCCAGGATGCATAGATCCGCTGTTTGGCTTCCGTATCACCGGAAAGTTTTACCATAGATGCCCAGAAAACCAGAAACTGCTCTCTTTTTGAGTCATAGATTCCTTCCGGTGCCCAGACGCATCCGGCTCCCGGAACACCTATGGTACTGGCACGCTCCGCACTCCAGTGAACCAGATCCTTCGATTCCCAGACAATCAGATCACGGCTTCCGCGATATTGTGCCGTATCCCAGCCTTCTCCTGCTTCGATCCGTAAATCGGTTGCTATCAGATAAAATTTCTTCTGCTTTGGATCACGCAGCAGAAACGGATCGCGAACACCTTGCATTCCAAGATGAGAATATAAGACTGGCTGTCCGTCATTCAGATCCTCCCAGTGAAGTCCATCCCTGCTGATGGAAAAATAAATCTGTTCTCCATCCTTTTGTTCTCCGGTAAAATGTACAAATAAATAGCCTGCCATATTTTGTTCTCCTTATCTGCTTTTCATATAGTTCATAGGTGTCATTCCAGTCATTTTTTTAAAGACTTTACTGAAATAACTTTCATCGGAAAATCCGACTTTTTCGCTGACCTGCGAAATTTTAAGCGAAGTTGTACCAAGAAGCTCCTTGGCATGGGAAATTCTGACTTCCGTCAGGTACTGAAAAATCGTTTTTCCTGTTGTCTGACGAAAAATCCGATTTAGATAATCAAAGTTTCCACCAAGCTGCTCTTCAATCAATACTCCGGAAATTGGCTCGCGATAGCAGTTATTCAGATAATCCAAAAGATCATATATTTTCCGGTAGCTTCCGACCACTCCGGTTTTTTCCTGGGCAAGCGATGTTACAAACTGTCTGGAAACCAAAATCATCATCTCCAAAATCTGACAGGCACACAAATTGTAATAACCTTCCATACGATTTTTCTGACAGGTAATTCCATCATTGATTTTCTGCAGAATTTCAGAATAAGAAGAAGTGTCGGAAAGATGCATATATTTGGGCAACGCAAGAAGCGAAAGACTGACGCGTTCCTGTCCGGAAAGGGTACAGGAATCACTTTGCATGGACTGCGTTCTCTTTCTTAAAATTATCTCAGTTGTCTGCTCATTTGTCATCTTGTTTTTTTTTATGGATTTCTGATGGAAATGAATATAATGGTATTCACAATGTGTTGCTCTTTCCCCCACATGTATTTTATCCGGATCCAGAATTAAAAAATCCCCCGGTGTTAAATGATACCGTACACCATCCTCCAAAAGAAACATCTCACCCTGACGCACCAGATAAATAATGTATTCCAACGGCATTCTTCTTTTATGAATATACGGCGGTTCAATCACCGCCGTATCTGCCAGGCTAATTTCCGGTAGTTGACTGCTGTCATACTGATAATAAATGTTTTCCTTCATTCTTTTAGCCAAGATCCGGTTCATCGCAGAGTGTAATGATTCCCGGCACTTTTCCTTCTGTTTCAAAAAGTCAGAATCGTATTCGTTCCTTTTTTTTTAAAAGCGGACCCGGAATATATAATCGTTTCTGTGGCCCAATTTCCCAGAATCTTCCAATATTAAATCCATTTACAAGAATGCAACCTTTTCCCCATCCGGTAAAATCAAGGAAGGTATCTCCCGTCTCATCTGCTTCGAAGCTAAATTCATAAAATCCCGGTGTACCAGGAACGGATGGAATTGTAAAATCAAGATGTTCCAGATGTTCCATCGGAAGCGTATATTCTTTCCAATAATAGTGATTATGACCATTAACCTGTACGCTTCCATCAATCCCTTTTCTCTGTCTTTCGAGATTCGGACCGAAATTTACTCTTCCCATATTTTCCATCAAAATAGAAAGTTTCTGTCCTTCCGGTTTATTCTCCTCCCATTTTATTTCATCAAGAAGTTCTCTGTCATACAGTGTAACAGTTGGGATTTCATCCACAAAAATGTTAGCTCTGTCGTTAGCTCCCCACAGCCGCAGTGTTTCCAATGGCCCTTCATCTTTCAACTGGCTTTCGTATAAAATATATCCGTATCCCTGATCCAGTTTTTCCATTGACACCGGGTATACACTCTCCATCGCTTTACTAATCCGGTCTTTGTTTCCGAATAAAGATGTGCTTCTTTTGACACGAAGTTTTCCATATGATTTTCTGCGAATTTCTGTACTAAGTTTTACTTCCGGAATTTCGGTATATTTCCGGATTACATTCTGGAATGCCGTATACTTCGCCGTAATCTGACCGTCTTCCGTCAGCAGTGCATCATAATCATAAGAAGTAACATCCGGTGTCAGCTCATCATAGTAATTGGATCCATTCGTAAAACCAAAATTGGTTCCACCTTCAAACATGTAGATATTCACATGGCCCTCGGAAAGAATTTCGTCCAGATCTTTTGCATGTTCTTCTAAATCACCGGTCTGATGCGTTTCTACACCCCAGTTATCAAACCATCCAACCCAGAATTCCATACACATCAGCGGTTTATCGCCGATTTTCTTTTTCATGACGGCAAACTGCTCTTTTCCTTTGGAACCAAAATTTCCGGTCTGTAAAACACCTTCCACTTTTCCGCAGTCAAAAGCATCTCCCCAAGGACCATCCGATGTAACCATCGGCACTTCACAGCCGCAGTCAATCATCAGCTGTTTCATGTAATCCAGATACGATTTGTCATCTCCGAAATATCCATATTCATTTTCCACCTGCATCAGAATAACAGAACCGCCCCGTGTAATCTGAAGCGGTGCGATCACTTCAAATAATTTTTCATAATATTCTTTCACATGTTGTAGAAATGGCGGATAGAAACAGCGAAGGCGCATGCCGTCTTCCTTCAGCAGCCAGTATGGCAATCCGCCAAACTCCCATTCTGCACAAATATAGGGAGATGGCCGGAGAATCACCATCAAACCAAGCTCCTGGGCCAGTTTTACAAATCTGGTAATATCCAGAATTCCGGAAAAATCAAACTTTCCTTTCTCTTTTTCGTGAAGATTCCATGGAATATACGTTTCCACCGTATTGCAGCCCAGAGCTTTTAATTTTTCCAGTCGGTCGCGCCAGTATTCCGGCACAGTACGAAAATAATGCATACCTCCGGAAATGATTTTTACTTTCTTTCCGTCCAGATAAAAATCTTCTTTTACTTCAAACGTCTTCATAGTTCCTCCTGTTTCTGAAATTTCCATCTTTTTTATGTTAAAAATAATATGTCTGCCAAATTTCCCGTGACCGGAACGGAAACATTTGACTCGCAAAAGGGAGACACCAGAGGCATCATGTCTTTTCCGGTATCTCCCTTATCTTGCTTATCATGAAATCACAGAATTATCGCCAGGTTTTGTCGCTAACCTTTCTTGTTCTACGGTCAAGTGAACACCTTTTTATTCACCTCTTGTGAAATCCGGTGTTCCATTTTCCTCTACAAAAGCATCTAAATCTTTCTGAATTGCTGCCTTTACATCGTCATAACCGGCCGCTTTCAGTTCTTCTCTCATCTGATCGACAGTTGCCTTCGGATCATCTACCTGACCATATGCCAGCTGCGGGATATATTTTGCGAGAACATTAGCCAGTGCTGCCTGCTTTGCCTCAATTGCAGTTGTATCAACAATCAGGTTTTCAAATGGATAATCATAACCGATTTTATCCAGCGAACTGATCAGATCATCGGTTCCATCCCACCAGCTTTCATCCTGCAGTTCCAGATCATCATTACGTCCCATCCAGAAATTGGAATCCAGGGCATCTGTACTGGAATCAAATCCATCTGGTCTGCCCAGCTTGCCATCTTCTGTTACAATATAATCCTCACCTTCAATACCATAGTTTAACAGACGATAGCACTCTTCATCATTTCTTAACAGATCATATACCATCAGGGCGCGTTCCGGATGTGTGGAGTTTGCACTGATAGCACATGCACCATGCTCTTTCAGCGGATGCTGTACGTTCTGATTTTCTTCGCCCCAGTAATAGAACTGCGGATCGGAACCCGGCTGTTTCTTCTCCATATTCGGAACAATCGTAGAATAATAGGTCTGGGCATGATGCTGATCCGCACCGGTTGTTCCGGCATAAAACTCTTCTCTGGTGTCTCCGTCAAAGTTCAGGACATCTTTTCTCCATACACCCATGTCATTCCATTCTTTCATCAGCTCTGCCGCATCATAAAGGCTGTCATCCTCTACATACGGAGACATAACGGTTGTCGGATCGTCCTGCATAACACCCCAGAAGTCTGTGTAAATACCAACACTGGCGCAATTGAATGCCGTATATTCCTTTTTCGAAGTAATATAGCCGCCAAGAATACCTCCCGTCTGGTTTTTGCCAGCGATATCCCACGGAATAACATCTTCCTTATTATCTTTAATATACTGGAAATACGTCGTCAGATCTTCAAATTTTGTAATTTTTCCATTTTCCAGACCTGCTTCTTTTGCCCAGTCTCCACGATAGAACATACCATGGTTCGTATACTGTGTATAGTGATCTTCCGGTATGAAATAAATTTCATCGTTATATTTGCAGATATCCCAGTCTCCGTCTGCGGATACCTGTTCCCAGGTCTTTGGCGCATATGTTTTCAGCATATCCTCGGAAAGTGGAAGAAATGCGCCCTTCTTTGTATTTTCCCATCCGTACAGCCAGTCCGTTGCCGTACAAATCAAATCCAGACTGCTGTCTCCACTCAACAGCTTCAGATTATACTGTGTCTGCCAGTCTGTCCATTCTATGTACGTAACTCGAGTTCTGCATTACTTTTCCGTCAAATCGGATTCAGTTTGTCCAGCATGGCTTCCAGTCTGCCATTGGTCGGTTTGTTTCCCAGACCAGCATGTTAATTACTTCATGCTTGGAAGTATCAATACTTCCATCTTCCTTTACGCTTGTGTTGCCGGATCCGCTGCTTTCGGACCACTGCTTCCGCATCCTGCCATACTTGCAATCATCAGGGAAGCCATTACCATGTGCTACTGCCTTTTTACCTGTTACGCGTTTTCTCATAGCGTCCTCCTTCTTTTCCTGCTTTTTCGGAATTTTATGTGAATCCCCATCAAAACACAGGGGAATCTCACATCATACTTTTTCCATGGTCAGCCTTTGACCGCGCCTACTGTAATACCAGAGATAAAGTATTTCTGTACAAACGGATACAGAAAGATGATCGGTCCGGTTGCAACAACTGCTGTTGCCATTTTTCAATGTGTTAGATGGAAGGTCTGCCACACTGACATTTGCACCTGCTACAGAGTTTTTCAGTGCATTTGCTGTATTGATGATCTGATATAAGTAGTACTGTAATGGTTTATAGGTTACAGAACTGTTCAGATACAGAGAAGAAAGATACCATTCATTCCAGTATCCCAGTGCCAGAAAAAGTCCTACCGTTGCAAGTGCCGGCTTTAACATCGGGAAAATCAGTGATACGAAAATTTTAAAGTCTCCCGCTCCGTCAATTTTTCCGGATTCTGTAGCTTGGTGTAAAAATGGGATTCGGATTATTCGGATGCTGGATCGCTTTTGGCATGGATGAGGCGTTCCGTGGTGTAAATTATCTGATCCGGTGGCGATCACGCAAATGGATGAAAAAAACCGTTGTTATTTCTGAAGAAAATACAATCTGGCCTTAAAAGGCTCCAGCTTCTCGTTGATTTTTCATTCGAGAAGCTGGAGCTTTCCGCTGTTGTTCATCTGCCCTAAAGCATTTTTTTGTATTATTATTTGATACGTTTCAGTTCATACTGTCTCGTACCAAGACCAATTTTCTCTGCCTGGTCAAGGGTTGCCTGCCATTCAATATTCGGATTGGAATCCTTGAAATGATCATGGTGGCAATGCCATCCCGGCTCTGCAAGATGCTCGCCAAGCTGACTGTTTTCGATCGGAGTTGCCTTCAGGCAGGCATCGGCACACGCCTGGTCAATGGCAACCGGGTCGAAGCTTGCAAACATTCCGATATCCGGCAGGATCGGAGCATCGTTCTCCCCATGGCAGTCACAGTTCGGGCTGATATCCTGTACCAGAGAGATATGGAAACACGGACGTCCATGACAGACAGCCTGTGCATACTCAGCCATTTTCCGGTCGAGAAGCTCGTTTGCACTGCTGTTTGGATTATAAACCGCATCAAAACTGCAGGCACCGATGCAGCGGCCGCATCCTTTGCATTTGTCATAGTCAATGACTGCTTTTTTATCCACATAGGAAATTGCATCGCTTCCGCATTCTTTTGCACAGCGGTGGCAGCCACGACAGACATCCGTATTGATCGCCGGTTTTCCACTGGCATGCTGCTGCATCTTTCCGGCACGGCTTCCGCATCCCATACCGATATTTTTCAGTGCACCGCCAAAGCCCGTTGCTTCATGGCCTTTGAAATGGCTCAGACTGATAAAAATATCTGCGTCCATGATCGCATGGCCAATCAATGCTGTTTTGCAGTATTCTCCGTTGACAACCGGAACCTCAATTTCATCGGTTCCTCGCAGTCCATCTCCGATGATAATCTGGCATCCTGTGGTAATGGTATTGAATCCGTTCAGATTTGCGCAGTCAAGGTGCTCCAGGGCATTTTTTCTGCTGCCCGGATATAACGTATTGCAGTCTGTCAGGAACGGAAGACCTCCCTGCTCTTTACAGAGATCTGCAACCACTTTCGCATAATTCGGACGAAGAAACGCCATGTTTCCCAGTTCGCCAAATGCATTTTGATTGCAACAAATTTACCTTCCATATCAATGTCTTTGACGCCAGCAGCGATACAGAGTTTTTTCCAGCTTGTCAAGCTGACTCGTTCCCACAGGACATCGAAAGTCGGTAAAATAAACCGTTGACTTTTCCATTCTGTTATTCCTCCTAATTTGTCCTTTTTTTGATCAGAATAGCACTTTAAGCTTACTTGAAGTCAAGTGTGATTGTAATATGCATGGATCCAGTCATGCCCGAATGTTACAGTTTACTGCTACCCAGCAATCTGTAATATTTGCAGTCCTCATAGAAAGTTTTGCTTCGTAAAAGGAAGATTTGTAGTATTCTGTAAAGTTCATGCACTTGTCTTTTTTCAGGATTTTTCGTATACTGAAGGTAGTTTTAAAAAAATCAGAGTACAGAGTAAACGAAAACCGTCTGTTTTCTTTTACTCCCTGGGAGGTCGCATTTATGATAAAGGCAGTATTATTCGATATGGATGGTATCCTGTTTGACACCGAGATTGTAATGAAAGAGGGCTGGCAAAAAGCTGCCCGGGAGCTGAATTTTACGCTCACGGAGGAACATCTCTCACAGATGCGCGGCAGCGCGCTTCCACGGAGCAGAAAGCTGTTTGAGGAGTGGTTTCACGGAAAGGTGACATACGATGAGGGACGCGCGATCCGCTCGGCGTATCTGAATGATTATATTCAGCGAAATGGTGTACCGGAAAAGCCGGGACTTCACGAGTTTCTTTCCTGGCTGAAGGAACATTCGATTAAAGTTGCGGTTGCCACTTCCACAACACGGCGCGTTGCGGAAGGATACTGGAAACAGTCTGGCATTGACCAGTATATCGATGCTTCAGTCTGCGGGGATGAGGTAATCAACAGCAAGCCGGATCCGGAAATTTTCTTAAAAGCAGCGTCTCTTCTGAAAGTTCCGATTGCTGCATGCATAGTAGCCGAAGACAGCATCAATGGTCTGAAGGCCGCGCGTGCAGCTGGTGCCATCTCCTGCATGATCCCGGATCTGACACCGTATACAAAAGAGCTTTTTCCATTTTGTGATTATGTGAGTCCTTCTCTTTTGGACTGTAAAGAAATTCTGCTGCAGACTCCGGAAGCGGACAAACTGAAAAGCTGGAAGTAAAAAATCATACATAAATTCAATTATTTTACTGTAAGAAAGTCCTCCACACAGAATCTTTCTGCTGCGGAGGACTTTCCTTAACACGTCTTCATCATCTGTTCGTTTATTCTACATCTACCGGCGAATCATACGATTCCATAACATTGTAGATCTGTTCTGCTGCTGTTGTACGCAGTTTCTGCTGTGTGCTCTGGTTTGCGCATTTTTCGTATTCACGCATGAAGGCAGTTGCTGCGGTGTCAACATCTTCGGCATTTTTCAATCTGTCCAGCAGATTCGGATTGTAGTCGGAAAGGTAGGCCATCAGACTGTCGAGCTGGCCGGACAGACTTCCAAGGCTCTTTCCAAGATCAATGGTATATCGGCACAGATACTCTTTGATCGTTGGATCTGTAAAACCACAGAGACCATATCCATATCTTCCGCCACTGTAAAGGCCAAAACGGGAACTTCGGATCACTTCGTCACGGGAAATGATTCCGGCATCAACAAGGTTCGTGTACTGCTCTCCGCTCAGGCTTGTGCGGCTGGTAGAGCCATACTCAAGCAGTGTCGGATTGAGGTCTGTGGATGCCTCGTTTGCAATATTTCCCATAATACCGGCGGCTCCTTCTTTTGTAAATCCGTGCATCAGGAAGTAATTCCAGATCTTTTCTGCGTTCGTTCCACCGATTTCATCGTCGGCTGCAAAACGACGGATCGTCAGAATCGTGTCACAGTCCACCGGGCGGTCGCAGGTGATACCGGCGTTTTCGTTCAGCGCTTCTACAATTTTTCCTTCTCCGTCATACAGCGCCACATGGCCATTATAGCAAATAACATCGCCTGCGCGTGCCTCATCCAGGCTTGCAACCTCCGTTCCAAGGCTGCGCCATCCGCCGGAGATCGTATATTCACCGTCGTACGCACCGCAACGGGTCAGAATCTGCCATACAAAATGAGAGCAGTCAATACCGTCCGTCAGGGAGTTTCCACCCCAGACGTATGGTCTGCCAACGAACTGTTTTGCAAATGTGATAATACCGTTTCCGGTTGAGGTTTTTACTTCATAAACCGTTTCTTTTTTATAGGGAAAGGCTTCATTTTCAGACGGATCAATCACCTGATCCGCCAGTTTCATCTGATCCTCTCCGGTGCCGGTTACATATTCCAGCGCCTCTTTTCCCTGCTGCAGATAATCCGTACGGACAAAACCGCGGACATCGCCCGATTCAATATAAACCCACTCCTGATCCGCATCGGCGATCACAAAGCAGAGTGCCTTTGCCGGAAGTGTTCCCACGATCCGTGCGCTGGTGGAACCGCTTTCGCGGACGTTTAATCTGGTATCGACCTTTGCGTAGGCGTACGCTTTGTCGACCTGTGCGAAACCTGCGCGGAGATCTTTTTTCATGGAGCTGATATATTTTCCGTAATCAATCGTCTGAATCCAGTCATCCGCCTGTGTCTCATCATTTTTCGGTGTTTCTGTCGGTGCTGGTGCAGGTGTCTCGGTTGGCACCGGTGTTTCTGTTGGTTCCGGGGTTTCGGACGGAGCTGGAGTCGGCGTTTCACTTGGGGATGGCGTTACCGACGGTTCTGGAGTTTCGCCTGGAGTTGGTTCCGGGGTTTCACTTGGAGATGGCTCCGGCATCTCGCCTGGATTCGGGTCTTCCGGTGTCTCCGTTGGAGTCGGATCCTCTGTCGGTTCTGGCGTTTCCGGTACTTCTGGCTCCTCTGTGGAAGCGGCATTTTCATCCTGAGATGGTACGGACGGTTCTTCTGCTGGTGTCTCGGTTTCCTGTGTTTCTACAGCCGGAACAACGGCTTCTTCTGTGTTTCCGTTTTCCGTTTCACTTTGCGTGGCCAGTGCATCCGCCTGATCTTTCTGCGTTTCCTGCACCGTTTTCGCTGTCTCCTCTGCATGCGCCGGTGCAGCCGAACCGAGAAGCATTCCGGCTGCCACGCCGAACGCTGTTACCGTTGTGCCAAATTTTTTCTTTGAAATCATATATGTTTTGCTCTCCTCTCTGCTGTTTGTCGATTTCTGCCTGCCATTTTCTGCTTTTGAGGCCGTTCGGATGAAATCACAAAAACGTATCGTTCCTGTAAAGTCTGGCCTCTTTTTTTGAAGATAAACCAAAAATGATATCATTCGTTTTCATTGTGCAAAAAATTTCACGTATTTTCTATATTGTATCACAGACAACAGCAGATGCAAAGAAACAACTCACATATTGAGGAATTTTTCTGTTTAACGCGTGAAATTGAGAGAGATTCTCTGTAAATTCTCAGGAACCGGACGGAATGCGGACCAGCAGCCGTTTTCCATTCTGCTCTGATACCGTCAGAACCGGAATATGTTTCTTGCGGAGCTGGTGCATGACCGGATAGGCCGCAAAGAGATCACCGCTGACACAGACAGCCTCCGGCTTTTCTTTTAACAAGTCCGACAGGTATTCCCGCAGGCGTATCTTCCATTCTGCTTTTTCAAGTGATGACACGGCATAACTGCCACAGATGTTCAGTTCCGGGGCCTCCGGCAGCGGTTTATGAAGAATAACTGCATGCTCCATGCCCGGCATCTGCCGCAAAAGCGCGTCATCCGCATCGATCGCATCGGTACCGATGTGGATCAGAACCGGTGCTTTTGGCATTCCCGCAAGGCTGATGCGACAGGCAGCGACGGCATCGTCAAGCGTTTCTGCGGTGAGAAGAAATCCTCCTTTGTGGCAGAAAGACACATCGGAAAGCCCCGTCGCTTCCTGCAGTGCTTCTTTTTCCAGGCCAAGCCATGTTTCCGGAAAATCATACTTGTAATTGAATGAATTTTCTTTTCGAACCGGCTGCACGCAGCAACCGCCGCGGTTCGATGGGAATATCAGAAATGCAATTTCAGTCGCGGAAAGCTGTTTCTGACATGGAAAAAATTCCGACAGAATCAGAATCTTTTCATCCATTGTTCCTGCCTTTTTCTCCGCTGCGATCCGCTTCCTGTGTTCGGCAAGAAGAGCTGCAAACTGCTGCTCCGCCCGCTCATCCGCACGAAAACGCTCCCATTTATGTTCCAAAATCCGTCCGGCCACTGCCACCGCTTCCAGGAAAGCTGCATCGCTTCCGCTGTTATCATCCCATACCGGATTGAACATGCCGATCATACTGGCGAGTTCATTCTTTTCTCCTGTATTATCATTGAGATCGAGCGGCTGTACAAACTTCTCGTCAAACCGCGCGGCCATCTCCGGACTTAAAATTTCTGTGCCAAGTGCCTCCCATAAAAGGCCAAACGCCGCGTACGGAACCTGGTTTTCCCGGATCCGGCTGTCTTTCTGGTGATGGTCGTATTCTCCTCTTCCAATATCAAAAACAATCCCGTCAAAATCCTCCGGCACACGATTTCCGCGCTGGATGGTAAGCCGCGGATTAAAATGCAGAAGCAGTGCCGCAGAGAACACATCATCCGCATGAAATTTTCCGCCGTGCGTAAAAGCAGCGGCATGTTCTTTTTGTATCTGTTCTAATAATGTCATAAAAGTCCAACTTCCTTTTTCTTAAGATCTGCTCTATTTTACTCTATCTGGCGGCTGTTTCGCAACGGTTCTATGTAAAGAAAAGCTTAAAAACTTCCTGGCGCATATTTATTAAAAATCATTTCCGTAGTCTGCACACTTATCTACGAAAATTCTTTTGTGGGTATTTGGAAAATCAAAATGAGCGGCTCCTTTTCCAAGGTTCCGCTCATTTTGATTTTCTTCCTTTCATACCTGAATCCGGTCTGCAGCTACATCACACATTGCAATCCGTTTTCCATCCATGCCAAGGATCAATCCACCGTTTATTCTCTGGATGACCTGTACGGTGCTGCCTTCTTTGATTTTACGGCTTCGGAGGAAATCCAGAACATCAGGGATTCCAAACATCCATTTGATGGTACAGATACACCGGTTTTTTTCTTTGAAAGTGCCTGCATGGTATCCCTCCTTTTTACTTTTTCTATATTGTATTCCCTGAGGAAATATTTAGTCAATAAGAACAATTGGGATACGCTTCTAACTAAAGTTTGTGTGCAAAGCGCTAGAGTGTGTTTGAAAAAGGCTTTTCGTAGTCTGCATGTTCCACTTTGCGGTAGATTTTGTCTGAATGAAGGAGGCGTAGCGGGCTACGGCGACTGAATGAGGGCAAAGTCTACCG
>ENA-OQET01000953-OQET01000953.1-human-gut-metagenome-genome-assembly--contig:-NODE-953-length-13998-cov-2.720929_pt1 | contig 13998 bp, 16 predicted proteins | sample MGYA00242800_ERZ504645 | MGnify/ENA primary metagenome ERZ504645 (study PRJEB26092, sample SAMD00036308) | human gut metagenome | host: Homo sapiens | study: EMG produced TPA metagenomics assembly of... | reverse complement strand
CGAAGTGCTCCAAGTGTATCCCATACAACTTATTCTATCTGCCGCGAATAATAACATGGTCACCGTTCTCTCCGCCCATTGCCTCGATCAGCGCTTTCATCTCTGTCATCTGTCATAAATTTGGCAAATGAGGATTTTACAGTTCCGTCTTCATGGATTGCATATAGGCAAGTCCCTTTGCGCCGTAATCTTTCGCAAAATCAACCAGCTTGTCGATCTTCTTGCGGGCCATTCCACCCTGTCCTTTGGCGTTTGATACCGCGAACAGTTCCACCATTTCAATTGCATTTTGAATACAACAAACTCGCAATCTTTTACAACATCTGTAACATTCGTCAGTTCCATACCGAAACGGCATATCCGGCTTGTCAGAACCAAAGCGATCCATTGCCTCCTGCCATGTCATTCTCTGGATCGGAAGGGATACTTCTACCCCCCAGTACTTCTTTGAATAATTTTGCAAGCAGTCTTTCATTTACCTCGATGACATCATCAACATCTACAAAAGATAACTCCATATCGATCTGTGTGAATTCCGGCTGGCGGTCGGCACGCAGGTCTTCGTCACGGAAGCATTTTGCAATCTGGAAATATCTGTCATATCCGGAGCACATCAGCAATTGTTTGAATAACTGAGGTGACTGCGGCAGTGCATAGAACTGTCCCTGCTGAATACGGCTCGGTACCAGATAATCTCTTGCACCTTCCGGTGTACTCTTGATCAGAACCGGGGTCTCGATCTCAAGAAATCCTTCTTCTGCAAGGAACTGACGTGTCAGAGTTGCAACTTTACTTCTCATCATCAGATTGCGCTGCAGATCCGGTCTTCTGAGGTCCAGATATCTGTATTTCAGACGTACTTCTTCTTTTGTCTTGGAATTTTCTTCAATGTGGAACGGAGGTGTCTCTGACTCAGAAAGAATACGAAGCTCTTCCGGAAGCACCTCGATCTCACCTGTTGCAAGATGATCATTCACCGCACCGGAACGCTTTGCAACCGTTCCCACGATTGCCACTACATATTCTGCGCGAAGCTTTGCTGCCTTTTCGATCAGTGCTGCTTCTGATTTTCCTTCTTCGAATACCACCTGAATGATACCGGAGCGATCTCTGACATCTACAAAATACCAGACCTCCTTTATTACGGTTCTTCTGTACCCATCCCATAATGGTAACTTTTTCTCCTACATTGGCTGCAGATAATTCTGCACATCTATGAGTTCTTTTCAACCCTTTCATTGATTCTGCCATGTCCTTTTTTTCCCTTTTTCCAAACGCCTTTGCGCCGTGATTTATTGCTCTCTAAAACATATTATAAGTTCTCCACGGAATCTGCATAGCAGTCCACGATTTCCATATAACCGTCTTCTGCCAGCTGTTCTTTCTGGAATTTCTTATTCTTCTTCATATTGACGATCAGAACCTGTTTTCCTGCCTGACGGTCTGCCTTTGCAAGTAACATCACTTTTAAAAGGCCTTCTTTGTCATCTTCTTTTCCAACAGATATGCTTTCTTCTCTTTTACAGTCGGAACTTCATATCCATTTTTCCAGGAGCAGCATAACAATTCTCTCGAATCCGATGGAAAATCCACATGCAGGTGTATCCTGTCCGGTAAATTTACCGATCATCTTATCATAGCGTCCGCCTCCGGCTACTGATCCGCCGAAGTCATCCATTGTTACTTCAAAGATCGTTCCTGTGTAGTAAGACTGTCCTCTTACAAGTGTCGGGTCGAATTTGATATTAAATTCGCATTCCTTTGCAGTCTCAACGCTGGAAATGATCATTTCCATACTGTCTGCTGTCTCTCCACTTAAGCAGTCTCCTAATTTTTCTTTCAGAAAACGGATACCTGTCACATCCGGTGCAACATCCTGAAACAGCTGAAGATAAGTCTCTACATTTTCCTTTGCATATCCCATCTCTTCCAGTTCTTTTGCAACGCCTTCTGCCCCGATCTTGTCCATCTTATCCAGGATAATGAAGACTTCATCATAGTCTTCCTCACGGAAGCCACTATATGCAGCCATTGCCTTCAGTATGTTACGGTCATTGATACATACCGTAAAGTTCTGGAAGCTTAACTTTCCAAGCATAGCTGTGGTTGCAAGAATCAGCTCAATCTCTGCAAAGATTTCCCGGTTCACCCAGAATATCAATATCGCACTGCATGAACTGTCTGAAACGTCCTTTCTGCGGACGGTCTGCTCTCCATACATTCCCGATCTGCAATGCTTTGAACGGTGCCGGAAGCTCATTCGAATGGTTCGCATAATATCTGGCAAGCGGTACGGTAAGGTCGTAACGCAGACCTCCATCCACCAGATCATTCTCTTCTTTTGCTGTATCGATCTTCAATTTTTCACCTCTTTTTAAAATCTTGAAGATCAGTTTCTCGTTGTCTCCTCCCTGCTTGCTGCACAGGTTCTCGATATGTTCCACACACGGTGTCTCGATGGAACAGAATCCGTATGTCTTATACGTCTCTTTAATAAGTCCGATCAGGTAATCACGGATCTCCATCTCACGTGGGAGCATGTCTTCATACCGGTAACCGGTTTTTTCTTTAATGCCATAACCATTCTCCTTTACGTTCTATCATTTCGTCGATCCTGTCGATATAGGCATCTACTGCCTTGACATTCTCCTGACGGATCAGACGTGTCATTTTCTTCTTTTTACTGCCCGGCATAGGAATCGGATTCTTTAATACGATTTTTGTCGACGCACCTGCGCCTGCGGCAATAATAGATTGTTTTTCTTCCATAATCAGTATATTGTATATTCCGGCTTTGTCAACCTTTGCATAGCCAACATTTTCAAAATTTCCCTTCATATTCTTCTGTCTGTACAGATAATACGGGAAAAAGTTCCATCTCTTCTGCCGTTTTTGCTGCTTTTTCGATCATGCCGGAAAGGATGTCATGTGTCTCCTTCACATCCCGGTGTAAATCTCTCATTTCCATTCTGGCCGCTCTCTTGATTGCCAGTGAATGCACCGTCAGACTGTCCGGCTTCATCTGAGCGATCTGAGCCAGTGTATCTTCCATATCAGAAATATCTTCCCCCGGAAGTCCTGCGATAATATCCATATTGATATTATCGAATCCGGTCTCTCTGGCCAATGCATAGGCCTCTTTTATCTCTTCTACGGTATGCTTTCTTCCGATCGCATCCAGTGTCTTCTGCTGCATGCTCTGCGGATTGATGGAAATCCTGGTAATGCCGTGGCTCTTTATGACCTTTAATTTTTCTTCTGTTATGCTGTCTGGTCTTCCTGCTTCTACAGTATACTCCAACAGATGTTCTCTCGAAAATTTCTCATCAATCCATCCCATCAGTCGTTCCAGCTGCTCTGCCGTCAGAGTAGTCGGTGTACCTCCGCCGATGTAGATTGTATTCAGCTTTTTATTTTTTGAACGCTCTGCAATAAATTCCAACTCTTTACAAAGTGTATCTACATATACATCTACTTTTTCTTTCCAGCGATCCAGCGGTCCGGAACTGAAAGAACAATAAGAACAGACCGACGGACAGAACGGGATTCCTACATACAAGCTGTACCCTTCTTCATAATCCAGTTCTTCCAGAATCTTCCGCTCCCTCTCGGCAATCTCCCATGCAAGCACTGCCTTTTCTTTTCTTACTCTTGCACTTTCCCATGCCCATCTGATATAATCTTCTTTTTTTCCCAGCCGGCTTCCAGCTTCTGCATAGCAAGCTTGGTCGGACGTACGCCTGTAAGCACTCCCCATGCAAGTGGTTCTCCGGTGATCTTCTCCAGTTGGTCATACAGATTCAGGTCTGTCTGCCGCTTTTTCTCCGTTTGCAGATTCTCCGTTTCTGCAAAAATTTCCTGACCATCCGGTAATTGTACCGTTACATAATTAGAGGCTTCTTCATCCGTCTTGCAGGATACTTCCTGCGACGGATAAAAAGCCTTTAATATATGATACGCATTATAAGTATAAGACTCGCTTTTACATATAATCTGAATCATCTTAATTCTCCATTCTGTTTTTTTATCACTGTCTTTTGCCAACATTCATTATATAAATGGATTATGGAGTTTTTCATAACCGATCGTCGTTTCTTCCATATGCCCCGGATATACATGTGTCTCTTCCGGCAATACCAACAGTTTCTCCTTTACAGAACGAACCAATGCCGATGCACTTCCGCCCGGGAAGTCTGAACGGCCAACCGATGTCTGGAATAATGTATCACCGCTAAAGAGAACGCCTTCCTGTTCCATATAATAACAGCATCCACCCGGTGTATGTCCCGGTGTATGGATCACACGGAACTGAAAACCTGCAATTTCCAGCTGTTGCCCATCACTGACAGGAACCGCCTCCTCAAACCGGTATCCTCCACGCACATATGTAGAAGACAGATTACTTTCACCGTCCGTCATCATCGGAAGGTCTGCTTCTTCTACATATACCGGAACTTTTACGTCTTCCATCACATCAGAAAGTCCCATAATATGATCAAAATGTGCATGTGTCAAAAGCACCGCTTTCAGTTTCAGTCCCTGCTCCTTTACCGCATTCTTTACCTTCGCCGGATAAGCTCCCGGATCAACCATGACCGACTCTTTTGTCTCTTCGTTAATCACCAGATAACAATTCGTACCAATCATTCCAACCACGTATTTTTTTATCTTCATACTTTTATCCTGTTGCCCTTTCTATATCAATGATTCCGGAAAGCTGCTGCAATTTCTTCACGATACGCTCCAGTTCTTCACGGCCGTGAACGATGAATCCCATCTCAATTGTTGCTGTTCCTTTCTTGCTGGTACGGACATTCATAGATTTGACATCCACATTTTCTTCTGTGAAAATTCTGGAAATCTCCATCAGAAGTCCCTGCTGGTCATTGGCATACATCTTGATCTCGGCAAGATACTGACCTCCTGATTTTTCTGTCACTTCCGTCTCCCACTCTGCCGGAATCAATCTTGCGCGTTCCGCTTCGGACAGATGTATCATATTGATACAGTCTGTACGGTGAATGGACAGACCTCTTCCACGAGTAACGAATCCGACAATCTCATCTCCCGGTACCGGATTACAGCATCTGGAAAAACGGACCGCCATATCATCAATCCCCTTGACTACAATACCGCTCTTGGACTTGGCAATATGTACCTTATTCTTTGCAGCCTCAGCCACTCTCTCCAGAACAACTTCATCCGTAATTGCCTGTCTGTGATCTTTTCCATACTCTTCTGCAAGCCGGTTTACTACCTGTCCTTCTTTTAATCCTCCGTGACCGATTGCCGCCAGCACAGATTCCCAGTCTTTGAATCCATATTTTTTCTGCACGATCTCCTGGTACTTCGGCTGAATAATATTTGTAAGATTGATACTCTTTGCCTTGCAGTATGTAGCAATCATATCCTTTCCACGGATGATATTACTTTCTTTGAATTCTTTTTTAAACCACTGGTTGATCTTGTTCTTTGCCTGTGTACTTTTTACAATATTCAGCCAGTCCCTGCTTGGGCCCTTGGAATTCTGTGAAGTCAGGATCTCAATTCGATCCCCGTTCTGAATTTTATAATCGATATTGACCAGTTTTCCGTTCACTCTGGCTCCAACCATCTTATTTCCAACTGCACTATGGATCGCATAAGCAAAGTCGATCGGCGTCGAACCATTCGGCAGGTTCTTGACATCTCCCTGCGGTGTAAAGCAATACACATCTTCTGCAAACAGATCAAGGTCACCTTTGATCAGATTCAGGAATTCCCGGTTATCCGACATGTCTCTCTGCCACTCCAGGATCTGGCGCAGCCAGCTTAACTTCTCTTCTTCCTGTGCTTCAACACTCTTCTTACCGTCATTCGACTCTTTATATTTCCAATGCGCCGCAATACCATATTCCGCTGTCTTATGCATCTCTTCTGTACGGATCTGGATCTCGAACGGCTGTCCGACCGAACTCATCAGCGTTGTATGCAGTGACTGGTACATATTCGGTTTTGGCATTGCAATATAATCTTTAAATCGTCCCGGGATCGGCGTATACATCTCATGGATCACACCGAGTGCCGCATAGCAGTCCTTTACAGATTCTACGATAATACGGACTGCGAACAGATCATAGATCTGATCTACCGTCTTATCCTGATTGACCATCTTTTTATAAATGCTGAAGAAATGTTTGACACGCCCGTTGACTTCTGCTCTGATGCCCGCATTCTTCATATGTGTCGACACTTCATCTACAATCTGCTCTACAAATTCTTCCCGCTCAGTCTTTCTGGCATTGATCTGATTCACCAGATCATAGAACACTTCCGGCTGTGAATACTTAAGTGCCAGATCATCCAGTTCTGTCTTGATCTTGGAAATTCCAAGACGCTGTGCGATCGGTGCATAAATGTCCATCGTCTCTTTTGCTTTTTCTTTCTGTTTTGCCGGTGTCATAAACTGCAGTGTACGCATATTATGCAGACGGTCTGCCAGTTTGATAATGATAACCCGGATGTCCTTTGCCATTGCCAGGAACATCTTTCTTAAATTTTCTGCCTGTACCTCCAGTTTATCCGAAGAATAAGAAAGTCTTCCCAGCTTGGTAACTCCATCTACCAGAAGTGCTACTTCTGCTCCGAATTCCTTTCGGATATCTTCTTCCGTAAACTTTGTATCTTCAACCACATCGTGCAGCATTCCTGCAGCAATCGTCTCTTTATCCATCTCAAGATCTGCCAGAATGATCGCTACCCATAACGGATGGATGATATATGGCTCTCCGGATTTTCTGCGCTGATCTCCATGTGCTTCAACTGCCAGCTTATAAGCTTTCTCGATCAGGGAAACATCTGTGGACGGATGATACTTTCGGATACGGGCAATCAATATGTCATACAACCGGTCCGGATCTTCATAATCTTCCTGCGATTTCACCGCATGTCCGTCTATGACCGCAAGTCCTTTTGTATGGTCTTTCGTCAGGGCTTCCGGTGCAATCCGGTTGTCCAGTGATTCATATGTTGTCTTGTCTGACATATCAACGCCTCCTTCCCTTGATGCTTCTCCTATTTACCCGGATATGTGATCACGGCATCCACATCATATCCTTCTAATCGCTCTCTTCCCTTTAATCCCGCAAGTTCCATAAGAAATACCGTCTTTACCACTTTTCCGCCAAGTCCTTCGATTAGTTTTACCATTGCCTCATTGGTTCCGCCTGTTGCGATCAGGTCGTCAATGATAACCACTCTTTGTCCCGGTTTAATCGCATCTTTATGCATCTCGATCGTAGCAGTACCATATTCCAGTTCATATTCAACAGAAACAGTCTCGCAAGGGAGCTTTCCTTTTTTTCTGATCGGGATAAATGGCTATGCAGGTTATATGCAATCGGAACTCCAAAAATAAATCCTCTGGATTCCGGTCCTACAACCACATCAAACTCTACGTCTTTTAATTTTTCCTGCATCAGATCTATTGCCAGATGTAACCCCTCCGCATCCTGAAGAATGCTTGTTACATCTCTGAATATAATTCCCGGTTCCGGAAAATCCGGAATGCTTCTTACATACTCTTCTATCGCTTTCATGATACTCTCTCCATTTCTGTCTAAAATACAACTTTAAGTATAGCATTACTTTTTCTAATTTTCAATCTATGGTTTAACGGTAATGCGTCACCACAATCTGTGGTGTCTTTTTCCCCATATATTCATTAATATCCGGATAATATGTCATCGAGATCCGGATCTGTCTGCCACGACCTTTTAAGAGTGCCTCCACTTCTGTCTTTCCATACTGTTCTTCCAGTTTTCCCAGGAAATCATCTGCATGATGGAACAGCATTGCTTCGATCCTGCATCCATTCACATCCTGCACCTGTAATTTCAGTACATTTCTATTCTTTCCAAGAATTCTTGCACCAAGTAATGTGACATCGCGTGCTGCAAATACCGGTTTTGTATTTCCTTTTCCAAATGGTTCCAGAAGTTCCAGTTCTTTCACCAATCCTTCCGTCACACATCCGAACGGCATCTCCATATCGATAGTTACTTTTTCTTTCATCTCTTCTTCGGTCAGCGTACAGTTTTTATTCAACATCTCACGAAATTTCCCGACATTCTCTTTCGGAAGTGACAATCCGGCTGCCAGCCGGTGTCCGCCAAACTTCGTCAGCAATTCTTTGCATTTATTCAGTTCTTCATACATGTGGTATCCGTCGATCGACCTGCCGGATCCTTTCACTCCTTCTTCTGCATCCGTCAGTACAAACACCGGTTTATAATAGTTCTCTCTTATCCTTCCGGCGATGATACCTGCCAGACTTTCATGACAATCCGGAAGATAAACGACCAACACCTTGTCCTTGGAAATGGTTGTTGTCTCCACCTGCTCTTCTGCCTGTTTTACAGCCTCTTCCGTCATATCCTTCCTGCTGTCATTCAACGCTTTCAAGTCTCCTGCAAGGATATCTGCCTCCTTCTGCGTTCCTGCTCTCAGTAATTCCAGCGCACGTTTTGCTGTATCCAATCTTCCGCTGGCATTGATACATGGCCCGAGTACAAAACCGATATGATAGGAATTCAGGCTGTTCTTGTCAATCCCTGTACACTCGATCAAAGCTTTCAATCCCGGATTCTTTGTGCGTCTCAGCATCTGAAGACCTTCTTTGACAAAAATACGGTTCTCATCTTCCAGATCCATCACGTCTCCGATCGTAGCGATCGCAACATTTTCGATCAGATCATCCAGATCCGCCGAATCCTTTCCCATACTCTCCCACAATGCCTCCATCAGCTTGTATGCAACCGCAGCACCGCAGAGTCCTTTAAATGGATAGAGACAATCCGGCTGCTTAGGATCCATAACCGCATCTGCCGGCGGAATTCTGTATCGTTTTTCTCCATCCTGTTCATCAAACGGGACCTCATGGTGATCTGTTACGATCACTGTCATCCCCATTTCTTTTCCATACGCGATTTCATCTGCTGCCACGATCCCATTATCACAGGTAATGAGCGTATCTACACCGGCTTCATAAGCTCTTTCGACCAGATGCCTGTTCAGTCCATATCCGTCACTGATACGGTCTGGTATATCACTGTCCACATCCGCACCGAGACGTTCCAGTCCTTCCAGCAGAATGTAAGTTGCATTCACTCCGTCTATATCATAATCTCCGATCACCCGGATTTTCTTATCTTCCAGGATCTTCTCTTTCAGAATATCGATTGCTTTATCCATATCTTTCATCAGCATTCCATCATACAGATCACTGATTGTTCCATTCAGATAGCGGTCAACCGCTTCTTCCCCGATCACATCCCTGTTCCGGATCAGACATGCCAGCCGCGGGCTGATCTGGTATTTTTTCCCTATTGCCTCAAAATCTGCGCCTTTCCGCAGCAGAACCCATCGTTCCATTGTTGTCGCTCCTTTGTCTCTTCAGTCTAAGTACAATTACTTTTTAATTTTAAAAAAGCAGTTATACCCTGTCAACAGGCACAACTGCTATTTTCAAACATTTTCTGATTTATTTTCTTTGTTGTTGCTTTTTAGAGACTTTGTTTCATAACATACCACAGGGCTCCTGTGATACATACGGAAGAATATCCTCCGCAGATGATACCTGCCATAAGCGGTGCTGCAAATTCACGAATAGAACTTACACCCATAATAAACAGAACAAATACCATGATAAATGTCGTCAACGATGTATAAATACTTCTTGTCAACGTCTGTGTTATACACTTATTTACCACTTCAGCCAGATCATCGTTTCTCTTCATCAGTGGAAGTTCCTCACGGATTCTGTCAAAGATTACAATCGTTGCATTGATGGAATAACCGACAATCGTCAGCATACATGCAATAAATGTTGTTCCCACTGAGATTCTGGATGCCGCATAGAATGCAAGTACCACCAGAACGTCATGTAACAGTGCCGCAACCGCACTTGTAGCAAAACGTACATCTTTGAAACGGAACCAGATGTAAAGCAGCATAAAGATTGTTGCCACGATCACGGCAATTACTGCATCACGACGCATCTCACCACTGATCGTAGAACTTATATTTTCAGCTGTGATATCGGATTCTTTCACTCCGAATGTAGTTTCAGTGCTTTGTTGACCTGCTCACGTTTCGCAAGACTTAATGTCTTTGTTTTAATAATGACCTGTTTGGTTCCGGACACCTTCTGTGTCTGAATGTTGTGGTCTCCTGTAATCTTTTCTACTACAGGAACAATCTCTTCATCGATCTCATCGATAGAATAATCTTTGTCAAATTTCACATTCATAGAAGTTCCGCCCTGGAAATCCAGACTGTATGCCAGTGCTCCATTTCCCTTTGCCGAATTGACTCCCATGATCACAAATCCTGCAAGGATCAGTGCAATGGAAACGCTGAAGAATATCTTCTTCTTTCCGAGGAAATTCACCGGCTTTCTTTCTTTCATCTGATGATAATACAGACTCTCTTTGCGGATTCCGATTCCATAGAATGCATATACGATCATACGTGTGATCACCAGTGCGGTAAACATGGATACCACAATACCGATTGCCAGTGTCTGTGCGAATCCTTTTACTGTTCCGGAACCTTTGAACCACAGAACCGCTGCTGCAATCAGGGTTGTTACGTTACCGTCAACGATAGCTGACATTGCTTTCTGGAATCCTGCCTTGAGTGATGACTTCACAGTTTTTCCTTTCGCCATCTCTTCACGCACACGGGCAAAGATAATAACGTTCGCATCCACCGCCATACCAATACTTAAAATGATACCTGCAATACCCGGAAGGGTTAAGGTTACATCAAATGCATTCAGGATCACCAGTACAATCTCTGTATAGATCAGCAGTGCAAGACTGGATGCCAGTCCCGGAAGCCTGTATACCAGAATCATAAACAGGAATACAAGGATCAGACCGATCACTCCCGCCTTCAGGCTTGTGCTAAGTGCCTGTTCTCCAAGTTGTGCTCCGACTACATTCGAACGGAGTTCTTCCAGTTCCAGTTTCAGTCCGCCGATACGAATCGTTGATGCCAGATTGTCGGCTTCTTCGTATGTAAAGTCTCCCGTAATATAAGCCTGTCCGCCTGTGATCGCAGACCGGACAACCGGACTGGAGATGGTCTCACCGTCATAAATGATCGCAATCTGTTTTCCGATATTGTTCCGTGTTGCTTGAGGCAATTTCATTTCTGTTCCTGATTTTGTCAGATTCAATTCTACGGAGTATTCTTTATTCCCCATATCATCCTGACCGCTCTTTGCAGATGCGCTCTTTACATCGGTTCCTGTAAGGACCGTCTCTCCATCTGCTGTCTGGAAAGAAAGGGAACCTGGTTTTCCAAGTTCATCCAGAATCTTATTGGCATCTGTAACACCGGGAATCTCGATATTGATTCGGTCGTCTCCCTCCTGGTATACACTTGCTTCTGTACTGTACTGCTCTACTCGCTTTTGCAGCTTATAGATAGTATCACTCATCTCTTCTTTGGTCGGATTCTTATCTTTTACCTGATAAGTGATGCTGACACCACCGGCAAGATCCAGACCAAGTTTGATATTCTTCATCGCACCGGTCTTAGATTTTCCAATTCCTGTGATAACAGTAAAGCCAAGACCGACGATGAGGATTACAGTCAGAAGCAGACTCAGTATGCTTTTTGACTTTTTCATCGTTCTCCTACACATCCTCTCGAATTATTTATTCTTCTGCAAGTGCAGCCTTCATCATGATCGCACACTCTACACGCTTCCTTTGCATCTCACAGCCGATCTCATAGGTATCATGGATCGTACCGTGGAAATTGTAAGAGTTTGCCATACATCCACCACTGCAATAGAATTTTGCAAAACAGTTTCTGCATTTATCTTTCGAATACACATTACAGCTTCTGAAATCGTCCGCAATCTCCGGCTTCACGATTCCATCGTCCACATTCCCCATCAGAAAGTCATCCTGTCCGACGAACTGATGGCATGGATAGAGGTCGCCCCATGGTGTAACAGCCAGATATTCTGTTCCGGAACCGCATCCGGATAAACGTTTTGCCACACACGGACCACCATTTAAATCTATCATAAAATGGAAGAAATTGAAGCCTTTTCCCTCTTTCTCGCGTTCGATCATCATCTTCGCAAGTTTATCATATTCCTCCATGATCTTAGGAAGATCTTCCTCCCTGATCGCATACGGATCGCTTTCATCTCCAACGACCGGCTCGATCGACATCTGTTTGAATCCAAGATCTGCAAAATGCATAATATCATTGGAAAAGTCCAGATTGTTTCTTGTAAATGTTCCACGGATATAATATTTTTCCTGATTTCTGCTTTCTGCAAGCTTCTGGAATTTCGGAACGATCAAATCATAGCTTCCCGTTCCGTTACGGAACGGACGCATCTGGTCATTAATTTCCTTTCTTCCATCCAGACTTAATACAACATTGTCCATCTCTTTATTTACAAATTCCTGTATCTCATCATTTAAAAGGACACCATTGGTCGTAACGGTAAAACGGAAATGCTTGTTATGGATCTTCTCCTGTTCTCTTCCGTAAGCCACCAGATCTTTTACAACCTGCCAATTCATCAGAGGTTCCCCTCCGAAGAAGTCAACTTCCAGGTTGCGACGGTTTCCGGAATTTGCGATCAGGAAATCCAGTGCCTTCTTACCCACTTCAAAGCTCATAAGTGCACGTCTTCCGTGGTACTCTCCCTCTTCTGCGAAGCAATATTTACAGGCAAGGTTACAGTCATGTGCAATGTGCAGGCACAATGCTTTTACGACCGTTTTCCTCTTCTTCACCTCTTCAATCATGCATTCGTATGTATCTTTTACAAATAACTGTCCGCCTTCTGTCAGCTCGATCACGTCTGACAATGCATCTTCGATATCTGACGCTTCGTATTTATTTCCCAGTGACTGCAGAAGCTGATCTTTTACATCTGTTTCTTTTAATGTTCCGGCAGTTGGTTCTGTCTCTGATCCGTTCAATTTTGCGATCACATCATAACAGACATCATCTACCACATGTACAGAGCCGCTGTACACATCCATAACGATATTGTATCCATTATTACGGTACTGATGAATCATATCTGGTACCCCTTTCTTGTTTTTCATATTCTATATCGGAAAATTCCTGTTATTTCTCTGATTGTCTTAAATCTCATGTTGTCAAATAATTCCATGAACAGCAAGAAACAGCGACCCTAAAGACCGCTGTCCCGAGTATCCATATGATTTTAAATTATTTGTTCTGTTCGCAAGTCTGATTTCCTACTGTGCAGGATGTCTTACATGCTGACTGGCATGATGTTCTGACATTCGCCGCATCCACTTTTTTTCAGGTTGCTGTTCATAGGTTTATTCAATGATTTTACATGTTTCATGTTCATGTCCCTCCTTACTATTGCTTAACTTATATTATTATAACATTTCAATATAGGTTTCGCAATCCTTTTCTTAGGATATCATTCCGCCGGCCATGCCGCCTCCCGCACACAACGCAAATGTCACCAATATCTCTGTACTGCTTCCATGAAATGTGCGGTAGATTCCGACTGTGACAAGCAAAAGTAACGCAAAATACAATATTCCCAGAACAATTCCCCACAGGAACCGCCTGACTTTTGCAAGTTTTCCTACCACAAGTCCGCCGGTAAATGTCGAGATCAGATAGACTGCCGTCACTCCTGCCGTCACCGCGCCTTCATTTAATTCGAATTTATAAAGAGCCAGCGCCAGTATTATCAGAAGAATACCTGTCACTACATATGCCGCAAGAAGAGCTTTCACCATCCACATGATCCATACTTCATTTTGTTCCTTTTTTTCTCATCTGCTCCCTCCTCATCTATCACAGATTATGAAGAGAGACTCTCATTTATGCTTCTGTTCTGTCCATAATTGTTCTATTGTTCCATCTGATTTTTCCCAGAACCTTCGCTGTATATTCCGCAAGGCAGATTTCTCTTTCTTCAAACAGGTCTTT
>ENA-OQET01000951-OQET01000951.1-human-gut-metagenome-genome-assembly--contig:-NODE-951-length-14040-cov-2.618127_pt1 | contig 14040 bp, 16 predicted proteins | sample MGYA00242800_ERZ504645 | MGnify/ENA primary metagenome ERZ504645 (study PRJEB26092, sample SAMD00036308) | human gut metagenome | host: Homo sapiens | study: EMG produced TPA metagenomics assembly of... | reverse complement strand
AAGAACTATTCTATAACCAAGATGCTACATTTGAAATGATTGATACTATTTTACATAAAGATGTTAAAAATTATGAATTAATGTGTCATCCTGCAATGATTGATTGGAAACTTTATCAAATATCTTCTTATAATTTAAGACGCGCTCATGAATTAGATATTATATGTAGCCAAAAAGCAAAAGAAATGACAAAAAAGATTGAACTCATTAATTATCAAGACATAAAAAAATACTAGCAATTAGCTAGATTTTTTTAGGTCTAATCATTAAATAAATTGGTAATCCAAGTAAAATACTTCCACCTATAATATTTCCTAAAGTTGAAAGTAACATATGTAACCACACACCACTCCAAGAAATTTCTGTACCAAGAGCTGTAAAAGTCATCGAAAATGTTCCCATATTGGCAATACTATGTTCAAATCCTGGTAAAACAAAAGTCATAACAATAATCATCATAATAAATGTTTTAGCTGTTTCTTCCTTTAGCTTCATTCCTACAAATGCTGCTGCACAAACAATGAAATTACATAAGATTCCTTTAATAAAAAGTTCTAAATAATCAAAATTTAACTTATTAGAAACAACACTTGCAAGATATTGATTCATTGCCTCATGATTAACACCACTTTTAATAAACAAAAAACAAATCAAGACAATACCAACAAAGTTACCTACATAACAAATCCCCCACATCGGTAAAATATCAAAAAATCTTAGTTTTTATGATAAACTGGAAACATTGTGGTAAAACAATTTCCTGTAAATAATTCTGAACCAAGTAATACAATAATAACGAGTCCTATTCCAAATGCTCCTGCAAATGCAATTTTAGATGCAATCACATGATGTCCAATTAATAAAACTGCTAAAGTATAAGATAAAATCGTTGCAAGCCCTAAATAAAGCCCTGCAACGATACTTCTCATAAAAAAACAAAATGGATCATTTTTTGCCATCTCATATTTTGTCATTCCTGCTTTTTCCAATAATTCAAAGTCCATAAAATTTCCTCCGTTTCTTACAATAACATAATTTCAAAATATTAGAAACCCCTTTCATTGTTTCTTTTTTACTTTCATGTTATTTTATATATGAGGTGATTATATGTTTCAACATATCATTCAAGAATTAATAACAAAAGCAATTACTCAACAAACAGAAAAAATCATTGAAAAGAAAACTAAGAAACAAATAAAAAAAGAAGAAGTTTATTTCCAAAAACCTCATCTTTTTATCTCTAATTACTATCAAGCCTATGCTTTTTTATTAACTCTTCCTTTTTTATTAATAATTTTAACTCTTTGTATGATTATTCAATTTAAAAATAATCACTTAGATATGGTCATTATTTGTGTTCTTTTAATTCTTTTACTTATCACTGTTACCTATAAACAAAATCATAAAAAATTAATGATTGCTTATTGGCAAGATATTCTTATTATTTATAACGCTAAGGGCACTCAACTTATTCAAATACCCGCTTATTACTTAAAACAAGCTATCATAAAACCCAATAAACTCATTATCCCTTATCATCAAGAAACTTGGGTTATTCAAATAAACAAACATGATAATTTAAAAGAAGTTGAAGAAATGCTTACGTATTTCCAACTTCTTTAAATCAATTTTCATATTCATCTTGTTGTCTAACTTCATCTAATAAAATTTGTTTTCCACATCTTTTAAATTTCCAATATTCTACAAAAACACCATCATAGCTTTCAATGACTTGATTTTGTTGGTCTACTGTTACATCATTCATTTTTCCTTCAATATATACCCAAAAATAATCTTCATTATCATTCTCACTATCATATAAATTAACTACATTTTGTTTAAGAAGATGAATATGACTTAATTCATTTCTCTTCCCCTGAAATTCATTCCAATTTATCTTAGCCTCCCAAGCATCATATAAATTCTCTGTCAAATACTTTTTTTAGTGTCTTTAAATCTTGACGCCCCCAAGCTTCTTGTATTAAATAATAACTCATTTTTTACCTCTTCTTTGATTCTTTTTTCATTCCAAAAATCATCTTGATCATCTAAAATAGCTAATTGCTTTTTGGCTCTTTGATGAAGCTTATTAGCTTTATATCTTCTTTGAAAAGCATATACCCCATAAATCGTTCCTATAAATAAACCTACTGAAACAATCGAACTTACTGGATTATATGAACGACGTCCATAATAATAATGATCATGATCATGATAATATGAAGGTGAACTACTACTTGAAGAACTTCCTCCACCTCCACTACTTCCCGAGCCACTGCCACCACCAGCTCTAGCATAACAATTTCCTGTAAGTAAACATATCATAATTAGAAATGTTGAAATGATGATTCTTTTTTTCATACGTAACCTCCGTTTGATTTATTATAACATATCATTGACATCTAGAAAAAGAAGTATAAAATATAGTTTGAATTCAAACTATATAGGAGGCAACTATGTTAGAAGATAAATTTTATCATCAATTACTTAAATGTTTTAATCAACAAAAAAGATGGATTAATCAACAAACAAATCAAATTGATGTCTTACCTGGGCAAAGTAAGATTTTTACTTTGTTTAAAAGAATATGGTCCTTTATCTCCTAAAGAATTAGGTAATCATTGTTGTATTGATAAATCGACAACCACTACTTTATTAAATAAAATGGAAAAAATGAATTATATTGAAAAGAAAACTCAAAACCAGGATAAACGTTCTATTCAAATTCATTTAACCAAACGAGGTTATGAAAAAGCATTACAAGTTGAAAAAATATCTAATGAAAGTGAACAATTATTTCTATCAACACTTTCTAAAGAAGATCAAGTAAAAATTATACAACTACTTAAACAAATCAATTTATTTATGGAAGGAGAACTTAATAATGGAAACACAAAATAACTTTGCGATAGGAAGTATTCCTAAACATATTATGTCTATAGCTGGACCAATGATTGTCGCTCAACTAATAAATGTTTTATATAATGTTATTGATCGTATTTATATTGGACGTATTCCTCATGTAGCGACCCTTGCTATGGGTGGTCTAGGAATTTGTTTACCAATTATTTCCATTGTCATGGCTTTTGCTAATCTCTTTGGTATGGGTGGTTCTCCTTTATGTTCGATTGCTAGAGGTCAAGGTAAAAATGATGACGCTGAAGAAATCATGGGGAATTCTTTTGCGTTGCTTGTCATTTTTGGAATTATTTTGACCATTATTGGTTTTATCTTTAAAGAAGATATTTTATGGGCTTTTGGTGCCAGTAAACATACCATTAGTTATGCTTTAGACTATCTATCAATTTATTTAATTGGAACGATTTTTGTTTTAGTCAGTCTAGGAATGAATAGTTTTATTAATAGTCAAGGATTTGCGAAAGTAGGAATGATGACTGTTCTTATTGGCGCTGTTTTAAATATTGTATTAGACCCTTTGTTTATTTTTGTTTTACATATGAATGTTAAAGGAGCTGCTATAGCAACTGTGATTTCTCAAGGAATTTCTGCTTTATGGACCTTACAGTTTTTAACAGGAAAACAAACTATTTTAAAACTTAGAAAAAAATTATTTTAAACTTAATTTCTATTATGTCAAACGTATTTTTTCACTAGGAACTGCTGGTTTTATGATGGGTATTACCAATTCGATTGTAACTATTGTTTGTAATTCTACGCTACAAGCTTATGGTGGAGATCTTTATATCGCCATCATGACTATTATTAACTCCATTCGTGAAATTGCTCAACTTCCTGGACAAGGAATGGCTAATGCTTGTCAACCTGTTTTAGGATACAATTATGGAGCCAAAGAATATAAACGTGTTTTATCAGGAATTAAATTTGTAACTATTGTTTCTTTTATAATGATGTTTGTTATTTGGCTAGCAATTACCCTATTCCCTGAATTTTTCATTCAAATCTTTACGCATAATCAAAAAATAATAACTCATGGTGTTACTTCTTTACATCTTTATTTCTTTGGATTCTTTATGATGACTTTTCAAATGGTCGGACAATCAACTGCCGTTGGTTTAGGAAAATCAAAACAAGCCATCTTCTTTTCTATCTTTAGAAAAGTAATCATTGTTGCACCTTTAACTGTTATCTTACCAAAATTTATTGGCATCAATGGTGTCTTTATCGCTGAAGCAATCAGTAATTTCATTGGTGGTGGCGCTTGTTATATTACAATGTGGTTGACTATTGGTAGAAAACTTCAACAAAAATGTAAGGAGACTGTATGAATACTCCAAAATTAGAAACAAATAGACTTATTTTAAGAAAATTTAATGAAAATGATTTAAAAAGCATTTTATGACATCTTTTCTGACAAGGAAGTTAATCTTTATCTTCCTTGGTTTCCTGTAAAAAAATTTAAAAGAAGCAAAAGACTTTTATCAAGAAAGATACGCTTCTATTTATCAAAAAGAACAAAGATATGCTTACGCTATTTGTTTAAAAGAAAATAATCTTCCTATTGATTATGTCAATATTGATTTAGATGATAGTCATGATTTAAGTTATGGTTTAAAAAAGAATATTGGCATCAAGGAATTGTTAGTGAAGCCGTTGAAGCTGTTATTCAACAAGCAAAAAAGGATAATCTTTGTTATTTGACTGCAACCCATGATATTAAAAATATTCATAGTGGAAATGTCATGAAAAAGGTTGATATGCATTATTGTTATTCTTATAAGGAACAATGGATGCCTAAAAACAGACCTGTTATTTTTAGAATGTATCAAATAAATCTTGATGGAAAGAAACGGATTTATCAAAAATATTGGAATCAATATGAACATTTTATTGAAGAAAACATATAAAGGACAAGTTATTTAAAACCTGTCCTTTTTCCTATATAACAATTAACTTGTTGATAATATTGAAGGTATTGTTCTTTGAATTCTTGTTTTAAAAAAGGCTCTTCAACATATTTAATTTGAAGATGAAACATCATCATTGCAAGCAATGAAATAATCAATAAAATTGTATTAAAAAACATTAAACACATCCCTAGATAAATAAGATCAAAACCTAGAAAAGCTGGATTACGACTAATTTGGTAAATACCATTTGTAATCAAATCTGTTTTTTTCTTCATAGCTCACTCCTGCACGCCAACTATCTTTCATTGTTAAAACAGAAGCAATAAAAACAATATCTCCTATGATTCCTAAAAATATTCCCATGATGCGAATTATCAATGGAAAAGTCATTGTATTTAAATAAATACTTAGTATTTCTATGATAAAAGTAGCTATCGTTGTTCCTTTCATCATTATTTCTATCTTCTTTTGAATTCCTTGTTTTCCTTTCCCCATATGATCTGTTTGAATTCCTTGTTTTCTTTGTTGAAACATCTTTATAAAATAACAAAGATAAAAGACAAGCAAAATCATATATCCTACTATTTGCATCTTAATTCCTTCTTCTACTTATTAAATCTATAATGATCATCACTACACCATATAAAACACCAGCTATTGCCCAAATAATCCAACTATATTGTATTTGTCCATTACCATTTTCACCAAAAGTATAATAAGAAAAATAGCAGTAACAACAAGCCAATAGATGGTACTTATTTTTGATTTTAAAGCATTTTTCTTTTTTTGTTCAGGTGTATAATCCCCTGTTTGTAAAATCTTATCTAAAGCATTTTGATAAGTTCCTGCTAAAACAAGAAAAAAACACCAATACTTACAACAATAAAAGAAAACAAACAGCAATACTTTCTAAAATTCATAATTTAAAAGATAAAAATAGGTAAACTGATAAAATACATAGAGCAATGCCTAGAATTTGATAACGGTGATAGTGATCTTGATAAGCTTCTTTTTCTTTAACTGCGTATTCTTTTACACTATTTTCAAGAGAAAAATCTTCTTTTTCTAAAAAATCATATTTTTTAACTTTAAAAGCACATAAACAAAATAAGATAACTGCTATCGTAATACAAATAATTAAAAAACTAAGACCTATACTTATTGCTAAATTTTCTGCCATATAAAATCGTTGGTACTGACATAGCGTTGTAAAACCAATTAATGGAATAGGTGAAATCACACATAAAAAGGTTGCAAAGGCAATTTTTAAAGATGATTGTTTTCTAATCTTTAAATATTCTTGTACTTGTGTCAAAGATAAATAAATCCCTGTTTGAATGTTCCCTTCATTTTCCTGATCTAATAATAGATAATCTGTCGTTACATGAAAGAGTTGGCTAAGTTGAATAATTTTATCGGTATCAGGCATCGATTGACCTGACTCCCATTTTGAAACAGCTTGTCTTGAGATTTGAAGATGGTTAGCCAGTTCTTCTTGTGACCACCCTTCTTTTTTTCTTAACATCATTATTTTTTCTGATAAATTCATAACTTCCCTCCTGTTTCTATCTTAGAACAATTATCCAAAAAGTACTACCAACTCTACTTTTCGTTTTGTCAACTATCAGTTGACATTTAGGTATTTGTTTTAAAAAAGCTTATAATTCCTACAACAATTAATAAAACAAAGGCAAAATAAAGCAAACCACATGAGACCATCACCATTAAAGTAATCGGCAATAAAATAATCGTTAAAATAAATTTTGAAAGTCCCCAAGCTGCCTTTAGCCAAAGAAAAATAATTTCCCAAAAATGTAAAACTCAAAATCATAAATAAAAAATAGAACATTTTAATCTCCTCTTATCCTAAAAAAACATCCATTAACATCATGATCACAAAACCACTCAAAACACCAAAAGTTCCGACATGACTATGTTTACCAAGTTGTGCTTCTGGAATGAGTTCTTCTACTACAACATACATCATCGCTCCTGCAGCAAAGGATAAACAAACGGGTAAAATCGTTTGCATAATATGAATTGTAAAACCAGCAATAACTCCTGCAATGGGTTCAACAATTCCTGAAAGACTTCCATAAACAAAAGCCTTTGTACGTGACATTCCTTCCTGTTTTAAAGGAAGAGAAATAGCTGCTCCTTCAGGTAAGTTTTGAAGTCCAATTCCAAGAGCTAAAGCAAGTGCAGAAGCAAATGTAATACTTGAATTACTTGCAGCAATCGCAAAAGTCAAACCTACCGCAAATCCTTCAGGAATATTATGTAAAGTGACTGCTAAAACAAGCATCGTATTTTTCCCCAACATACTTTTAGGTCCTTCAGGCTTGTCTTCATTTAAGTGTTGATGAGGAATCACATGATCTAAAAAAACGCAAGAATAAGGCTCCAATGATAAATCCTCCACCTAAAATAAGGACACTATTTTGACCATTGGCTTCCGCCATTTCCATGGAAGGAATCAATAAAGACCAAACAGAGGCCGCAATCATAATTCCTGCCGCAAATCCTAAAAAAAGTTGTTGATAAAAATCTTTGATTTCATCTTTAAAGAAAAAAACCAACGCACTTCCTAAAGTAGTCATTAAAAATGTAAATAAGGTTCCAAGTAATGGATAAAGTATTGTATTCATAAATCCTCCTTCTTCTTTTATTATAAAGATTTTGAATATTTTGCATAATGATATGCTAAAATAATTATGTTTTTGTTATAATAAGGACAAATGGAGGAATTTTATGAAAGATGGATATATAAGAGTTGCCAGTGCATCAATTGATACACTTATTGGCAATGTTAAACATAATGCTAATGAAATTAAAAAGGTCTTAAAAGAAACAAGAGAAAAGAAAGCACAAGTGGTTGTTTTTTCCTGAACTTGTTTTAAGTGGTTATACTTTAGAAGATTTATTTTTACAAAATCGTCTTTTAAATGAATGTCTTGTTCAATTAGAAGAAATTATGCAGGATACAAAAGGACACCAACAAATTGTCGTTATTGGTTTACCTTTTCATTATCAAAATAATTTATATAATGTATCTGCTGTTTTATATGATGGAAATATTTTAGGAATTGTTCCTAAATATCATATTCCAAATTATAATGAATATTACGAAGGCAGACGTTTTACACCTTGTTTTGAAGATAATATTGAAATTGAGCTTTTTGGACAAATTGTTTTATTTGGTCGTAAAGTAGTTTTTGCTTGTCAAAATTTACCAAGTTTTACATTAGGTATAGAAATTTGTGAAGATTTATGGCTTCCAAATGCGCCAAGTAATGAACTTGCTTTAAATGGAGCAACGGTCATTTGCAATACATCTGCCAGCAATGAATTAACTGCTAAAAAAGATTATCGAAGAAACCTTGTTTCAATGCAATCAGCAAAACTTGTTTCTGGTTATATCTATAGTAATGCAGGAAGTGGAGAAAGTACAACCGATGTAGTTTTCTCTGGGCATCATTTAATTTGTGAAAATGGAACGATTATTAATGAAAGTACTGGTTTTGATGCTGAAGTGATTTATGGTGATTTAGATGTTGAAAAACTTATTAGTGAAAGAAGAAAGATGACAACTTATCAATCTCATCATGAATATGACTATGTTTACTTTGATATGGATTTGATTGATATTGAAACAAATCATTATTATGATCCTCATCCTTTTGTTCCAAGTAATCCTGCACTTCGTGAATTACGTTGTAAAGAAGTCTTTGAAATTCAAACAAGAGGTTTAATGCAAAGATTAAAAGCTACTCATATAAATAAAGTCGTAATTGGTATTTCAGGTGGCTTAGATTCAACACTTGCACTCCTTGTTTGTGTCATGGCATTTGAAAAATTAGGTTATGATAAAAAGAATATTTATGCAATTACCATGCCTTGTTTTGGAACAACATCACGTACAAAAAATAACGCTTTAGGTCTCATGGAAGAACTTGGAGTGACAAGTCAAACTGTCAATATTGCTGAAGTTGTAAGAATGCAATTTAAAAATATTGATCAAGATGAAAATGTACATGATGTTACTTATGAAAATGTTCAAGCCCGTGAACGTACTGAAATCTTAATGAATAAAGCAAATCAAATTGGTGGACTTGTCATTGGAACAGGTGATTTAAGCGAAGTTGCTTTAGGTTGGTCAACTTATAATGGTGATCATATGTCCATGTACGCTGTCAATGTTTCAGTTCCTAAAACACTTGTACGCTACCTTGTAGACTATGTTTCTTCTCTTTATAAAGGTCAAGTTCTTGAAACAATTTTACAAGATGTTTTAGATACACCTGTATCTCCTGAGCTTCTTCCTCAAGAAGATGACAAAATTGTTCAAAAGACAGAAGATATTGTTGGTCCTTATGAACTTCATGATTTCTTTATTTATCATATGGTACGTTTTGGTGATGAACCTCGTAAACTTTATAAAAAGACAAAACTTGCCTTCAAAGATAAATATGATAAAGATACAATTAAAAAATGGTTACGTTTATTCTACTGGCGTTTCTTTAGTCAACAATTTAAACGTAGTTGTATCCCCGATGGTCCAAAAGTTGGATCTGTCGCTTTATCCCCACGTGGTGATTGGCGTATGCCAAGTGATGCCAATGTTCAAATATGGCTTGATGAAGTAGAAAAAATCATGGAACGGGTATCACCTGAGTTGGTTGATGACTCCTTCCGCATGTTGATCAGAACGTTCCGGGAAGCTGTGAAGAGGAGGTGATCGATCATGTCGGCATTGAAACCGTTGGATTTCCAGGAGGCTACTGCAAATCGTATTCTGGAGCTTTACCAGCAGAAACAGTATCGCGTTCTGCTGGCAGATGAGGTTGGCCTTGGAAAAACGATCATCGCCAGCGCGGTCATCCAGAAGGTAGCGGATTTGCATGCTACTTGGGATGACCATTTCAAGGTCGTCTATATTTGCTCCAATATCAACATCGCAAATCAGAACTGCAGGAAGCTGGGCATACCGGAAGATGACTGCCTTGATTTTCAGGAGAGTCGTTTGTCGATGCAGCACCTTCGCATCTATGAGAGCGCAGGGAGAGATCACAGTTACATGCAGTTGATACCAATGACCCCGGCGACCTCCTTTTCCATGACGGGTGGCCAAGGGTCAAAGCATGAGCGTGCATTGATCTATGCTGTTTTGCATCGTTATCCCGTATTCGAGTCGTATCAGGACCCATTGAAACAACTGCTGCAATATGAACATACGCTGCAGTGGTGGGATTGGAATATTGACGAGTATAACAAACGCATTGATGAATGCGATGCAGAGACCGGAAACTACCTCTCTGATATGATGGATGCAATCAGCAGATATTTCAAACTTGAGCCTGCCTTTCTGGATGAAATTTTGGATATCTGCAAGCAGCCGGAGGTGATGGAACTGCCTCACCGGCGTTCGGCGAGAAGCCGTTAATGGGCTACGCCGGATGTTTGCGAGTATTAGTCTGGATCGACTTAAACCCGACCTGGTCATCATGGATGAGTTCCAGAGATTCAAGGATTTGATTGCTGGAGACAATTCGGAAAGTGGCATGCTGGCAAGGAAGTTCCTGATCGAAGATAATGATGTGAAGGTGCTCTTGCTGTCTGCGACGCCCTACAAGCCCTATTCCACACTTGAAGAGCTCTCAGAAACAGGCGAAGGGCATTATCAGGAATTCATGCAGGTCATGGATTTCCTGATGAATGATGACCAAAAGAAACATCAATTCCATCAGGTATGGAGTGACTATTCTCGCCATTTGGCTGAAATTAAGACAGAACATTACACCGTGCTGGTCGCAGAAAAGACGCGGGCAGAGGATGAAATGTATCGCTGCGTCTGCCGGACAGAGCGATTGAGCGATGCTATTTTCGACCGCAGCAAAGCTACGGAGATGACCGAGATAACCACCGAGGATATTCGGTCATATACCGAATTGCAGATGCTGATGGATTCTTTGTCACTCGGAAAGTTTCCTATCGAGTATGTGAAGTCGGCACCATATCTGTTGTCATTTATGAATTACCGGGTCAAGGATAAGATTGTCGATGCGTTGGAGAAACAGGGAGACTATCGACTTGTAGAGCAATCCACAAGCATGCTGCTGCGTAGAACCCGAATCAATCGCTACGAAAAGATCCCTTGCAACAATGGCCGCCTGCAGACACTCTTTAATGAGGCATTTAGCAGAGAACGGAATGGCGCTGAATTGCTCTTATGGATTCCTGCATCTCGTCCATATTATTCGACGAAAAGTGTTTTCGATAAAAATTAAAGGATATTCGAAGACACTGGTCTTCTCCAGCTGGGAGATGGTTCCCCGCATGATTGCAGGACTTACCTCATATGAGGCGGAGCGGCTTACCGTAGGCAGGCTCGGAAACCGAGAAGATGCCAAACAAATTGCGATATTTTGCCCAGGACAGTTCTGAAGGGGGAGCGAAAAGCGGCGCAAAGTGGTTGTGCGACTCCGCGATGAGATGGAGGAGGTTCTTACTTACCCATGTAGAACCCTGGCAAAGCTCTATGAGCCGCTGGAATTGGCTGATAGGTCGGTCGATGAAGTACGCCGGATCGTTTGTGGCCGTGTCCAGGAGCTTCTACAGGAATTCCGGCAGACGCACCAACTTCATGCTGTTCGACAGAGCGCTGCACAAGTAGTGGCACTCATGCAGACCTTAGATGGCGAAGAGCCGAGCTATGAACTGAATGGTATTGCAGCTGGTACGGAGAAGCTGCTGACAGAACTGGCCATTGGCTCGCCGGCGATCTGCGCATATCGATTGTTCAAAGGGGCATCTATGGCAGGTACGATGGCGATGGACCTCGCGGACAAATTCATTGCCCTCTTTAATAAGCAGGAGTCGATGGCAATCATCGATGTGCTATATGGCAATAAGGATTCTGATGAGGCCTATTACTGGAATGTGGCCAGCTACTGTGTTGAGGGAAACCTACAGGCCGTTCTTGACGAATATGCCTTTACTTTGGGGGGCGGGAGTGACTTGGAGTTGCTGCGGCAGATGAAGTCAGGCTTTGTTGATACTGCGAGCATCCAGATTGAAACGCGGGAATCCTTCCTTGGCCATCGGGAGAAATCCAGGCTGCGCACACACTTTGCAGTGGGCTACTTTAACGCTCAGGTCAATGAGAAGACCATGCAGAGAACTGAGAACATCCGAAGCGCCTTCAACTCCCCCTTCCGTCCATTTGTGCTGGCAACAACATCTATCGGGCAAGAAGGACTGGACTTCCATAACTACTGCAGAAAAATCATGCACTGGAATCTGCCATCAAACCCAATTGATCTGGAGCAACGGGAAGGCCGGATCAACCGTTATCTCTGCCATGCGATCCGTCAGAACCTGGCAGACAGCGAATTCGGAGCTTTCCCATTTGAAAAGAGCGTTTGGAAGGAGACCATGGATCGTGCGACAGTGGCCTTGAAGCAGAACCATTCAGATTTGATCCCCTACTGGTGCTTGCCTGATGATTTTCCCTTTAAATATAAGATAGAGCGCATCGTTCCCATGTACCCATATAGTCAGGATCGTTGCAGATATGACCATCTGATGGATGTGCTCTCAGTTTATCGGCTTACGCTTGGTCAGCCTCGGCAAGAGGAGCTATTTGAAACGATTCACAAGGAGAATTGGAATATGGACGAGTTGAAAAAAACTATATATTAACCTTTCTCCGTGGAATCGAGCACATCACAATGGAGGGACGGAACATGAAGATTGAAATGGGCGAATCCCTAATTTACTCCTGGCTAAGACATGAGAAGCTGTGTCAGTTGGTGCAAACTAATTGGAAAGTCTCTCCCTTCTGGGAACTTGAAAATCGTCAAGAAATTGAGGATCTTTCGTCATATGTAGGAACTATTTCCTCGGAAAAACATAGTTTGGATATTTCAAAAGGGTGCAGTCTGGAACAGTTCCTCAAGCAGGCAGAAATTGATGGAATTGGTATTGCGTATTCCACGGAAGCACCGTATATCTACGCGGTTGATGTAGCTTATCATGAGGGCGGCCTGAATTATGGGGGAAAGGATGAGACGATAACAAAGATCGCCCAAAAGTGTATCCGAACAGCGCTCTGCCTGTATGGCTATTTCTGCATGTCTACTGGGGAAGTGCTTTTCGTATCTCCCAAAATAACTCCTGCCATCGAAACGGCTTTAGTTCCTCTCTTTGATGAGATTTCTAAACTACTTCATGACAACGGGCTGAACATAAAGGCAATCCTGCATTGCAATGATAGTTTTAGCTCCGAGGTCATGTATCCAGTGGTAGAAAAGGCATCAGCTGTGGCAGACACTTCAGAATTATTCATGAGGGGACTTCAGCTTTATAATCTGGCCACAAAAGTTGAACCAAAGCGGGATGAAATCTCTTCGGTTACGACCACACAATGCAAATTGAAGCCTACTTCGGTGGCACCAGCAGATAACCAGGAGTGGAAGGCAATTCGTAGGATTCCTGATTGGGCTATTGCACCAAATCAGAATAACCATAGAATTATTCGAGCTTTTTTTTGCAACTTCAGAAGGAACGTGGCTTTGTGTGTAGGCCAGAGTTGGAAGCTCGTTGCCAGGATCCCGAGGGTCACGCAGATGTGTATGTAAAGGATTTTAGAGGGAACTTCGCATCGATGAAAACGGATGCTGGCAAGAGCCACGGCAAGGTGTTCAGAGATGACGGATATAACATAACGATTTGCCCTGAGGTATTAGCGACGATTGAGCAGTACAGATCACTTTTTGAGACATGATTGTCTAGGCAGACAGAAAGATTTGATTTTGCATAATGACCTTATGACGGAGATACTTTCCATTAGGCTTACGGGAGGATTCTGCAATGGCTCATGATATAAAAAAACGATCTGCAAGCCATATTTACTATGGCGTACATATGGTAACTGGCGAGATCATGCACATCTCTCAGGTACCAAGCGGTCAGAAATGCAACTGTGTATGTGCTGCCTGCGGACAACCCTTTGAAGCGAGAAAGGGCACTATTCGGTGCCATCACTTTGCTCATGTCTCCAACTATGAGTGCATGTATTCCAGTGAGGTTGCCATCTATAAGGCTTTGGCAGCTGAATTGGAAAAGACCGATTGTTTGACCCTTCCCCCTGTGATGCTGCACTTCCCTGCACGGTCCAAAGATGAGCTGCTCCAAAACGTCAAAACTGTCC
>ENA-OQET01000949-OQET01000949.1-human-gut-metagenome-genome-assembly--contig:-NODE-949-length-14060-cov-5.090433_pt1 | contig 14060 bp, 15 predicted proteins | sample MGYA00242800_ERZ504645 | MGnify/ENA primary metagenome ERZ504645 (study PRJEB26092, sample SAMD00036308) | human gut metagenome | host: Homo sapiens | study: EMG produced TPA metagenomics assembly of... | reverse complement strand
CAAAAATTTAAGGCAAATATGTATTTATCCAGTATTTTTATTGTGCGTTCTAGCAATAGTAATTATGTTGATGATTTTTTTAGTCATTCCAGCATTTGCAGATATTTTTCAACGTATGCATATTGATTTACCTTATTTAACAGTAACTATTTTATCTATAGGTTTAAATATAAAGGCTCATTTTATAAAATTATGCACATTTTTATTGATGATTTTTATAGCTATTATTTTGGTAGGGCAAAAAGATAAATTAAGATTAATTTTTTGGCAGTATATATTAAAATTGCCTGTATTTGGTGATTTCTTGCGAAAGTTTTATTTAGTAAATATAGTTAATCAGCTAATTTTTTTGATTGGGAAGTGGTATTAGTATAGATGAAGCTTTAAACATTATGTTAAATAGCAATCACAATATATTAGTACAAGATAATTTAAAAAGCGGTGCAAAATTTAGTAAAGCAAGGTTTTTCATTAGCTGATGCTTTTGCTAAAGTTTCGTTGAGTATAAATATTTTACAAGAATTCATAGATATTGGCGAAAAAAACAGGTATGTTAAAAGATATATTGTCTTATTTAGTTAGTTTTTGGGAAAAAGAATTAGATAATACAATAAAGATATGCTTGCAACTATTAGAGCCGATATTGATGATAAGTGTGGGCTTTATTGTAGGAGTATTTATTATAGCTATTATTATGCCTTTATTTGATTTGGTAAATAATATTGGTTTATAAATTTTTAGTTATTATGAGAAAGAATGATAAAAATGATGAATAAAATTGAACAACTAAAACTAAGTGAAGATGGTTTTACTTTGATTGAAATGATGATTGTTGTAGCAATTATTGCTATTTTGACAGCAATAGCCCTACCGAAATTTAATGAATCTTTAGCAATGGCAAATACATCTAGAGTACAAGCTGATTTGCAATCCTTAGATACAGCAATAGCAATGTATAAAGTCCAAAATAATAGAGCACCACAGGATATAAGTGATTTAGATGAATATATTGATGTAGAAAATATAAAGGCACCCACTGGAGATGTATATGTAAATGGCGTTTTGACTTCTAATGAAACGGGAGAAAATTATAGTCTAAATTCGGATAAAACAAATGCTACTTTCATGGGAAAAACTAGAATGGAATTTGGTAAAAATACTAGTGAATAATATTCATAATTAGAGATAAATATTAAAGAGATAAGTAATAAAATGGAAGCAAGTTTTATTTATGATTTGATTGTTTGTATGTATTTAGGCAAAATTGCTTGGGTAGATTTTAAGACTTTGAAGATAAAAAATAAGAGTTTATTATATCTAGGGTTAATTTTAGTTGTTCGATTAATGATTTTTAATATAGATTTAGAAAAAATAATCTATGCATTATTAATCAATTTAATTATCTTTGGTGTGATATATTTTTACCCTAAGCAATTAATGGGTGCAGGAGATTTGAAATTAGCTTTAGTTTTAGCCTTATGGTGCAATTATCCTCAATGTATAGTGGCGATATATGTAAGTTTTATTTTTGGCGGAGTTGTAGCCATTTATTTTTGCTTAAAGAATATAAATAAAGTGAGTAAAAAAAGAAAAGATATCTTTTGCACCAATGCTTATCTTAGGAAATATCATAGCTTTTTTTGAAGCTGATGATATTTTAAATTTGTGGCTTAGTTTTATAGGTTAATTGCAAATGTGGTATATAGAATTAATTATAATGGCAGGGATTATAGCATTGTTTACACAGAGTGTGATATTTGTTGATTTTGCCAGTGAAGAACAGCAGGTCAATAATGAAGCAATAAATTTAGTCAGTATATTGATGAATGTGCAGGAGCGTTCAAGAAATTATCATTATATGAAAGATAGTGATTTTAGACCACATTGTTATATTTATAGAGATAAATATACAGTTAAATTAAATGAAGATGTAGTAGAAGAAGTATATTACTTGCCTGATGATATAAAAATAGATTTTGATGATAATGCTAATTTTTATGTTTTTCGCCAAAATAGTTTATACAACAGTTGGCCAAATAAAACGATAAAAATTTATAGTGGAAATACAGCAAAATATATTGTGATAAATCGTGTGGGTAGAATACGTATAATAAATTCTTATGAGGACTCATCATGAATATGTGGCAAAATTTAAATAAAGATGAAAATGGATTTTTGCATATAGAATTATTGATTTTGATGGCTATATTATCTAGTGTAGCAATGATATATATTTGTATGGGAATATTGAGAAATCAACAGTTAAACAATGGTTATAGAATGACGGCAATATATTTAGCACAAGGATATTTAAATCTCATGGAAGAACAAAAAGCAAATATGATTCCCAATCAAATAGAATGTAATGGTATGAAGTATATGATAAAACAAAATGAATTTTTTCAAGATGATATAGATGAAATCAGTATTGAAATAAGTTGGCGTTATCATGATCAAGAAGAGATGGAATATCAAGAAAGAGAAATTAAAAGAGAAGCTATTAAATGAACAACAAGGCTTTATTGTAGGTAATGCATTGATAATTTTACCGTTAATTTTTAGTTTAATAATTGCTATTTTAGTCATAGTGCAAGCCATTAGCAGTAGTATCTTTAACTATATTGACAATTGGATATTGCAAGAACAGACGAAAAATATTTTGGAGAATATGGCAACAGAAATCACTTATGCTGATGAAATCATAGACCAAATAGATTTTGCTCATAAAGAAACATTGATTATTGCGACAAAAAGAAGGGCTACAGCTAATTCTGATGATATGGAAAAATATATCGGCTTTCGCAAAGAAGGAGCGATTATTTATCGTTGTGAAATATCCAAATTGAATAATGATATATATAATATTCGAGCTAAACAGCCATTAAATAGCGAAAATTATTTTGGTAATGACAATATAAGTTATAGTTGTCGTAAAATTAGCGATGACTTATATCAGTTAGATGTAATTGGTAAAACTTATAGAACTAATCAAGAATTTAAACTCACTACAGTAGTTTTACAACGAAATGCAAAAATAATGGATAATATAGAGCCTTAATCAAAGAAAAATGAGGGTTTAATCATGAACAAAGAAGATGGTATGATAAGTATTTCTATGCTGATTGTTTTGAGTTTAATGGCTGTTTTTTCTTTGTATATTTATAGATTAAGTCTTACAGAAAATGATAGTTTAGAAATATTAAAAATTGAATATGCAGACTAAAAATTATACAATAAGCGAGAGTTTAAATTTAATTGATATATATAAATATGATAAAGAAAAATGGCAAGATGATTGCATGAAGGCACAAGGTAAAGATGAATTTGATGAGGCTATTGTAGTAGATGAAAGACAGTAATGGATAAACAGATGAAAAAATCTGTAAAGATAAAAGCAATATTTAATGCAGATATATAATCAAGATATATACAAATTAATTGTAGAAAGTAGTTTAGAAGATATTACAAATCAAAATTGTATTTATTTACAAAAGAAGATGATGATTGCATTGTACAGCGTTGGGAACGTTAAAAGAGAGTTAAAGAAAATAGGAAGAAAATTATATATAAGAGATTTTGCTAAGTTTATATTTGCTTATATAGAAGAAGATAAACTTTCTTTGCTGACAGTGCAGAAAATAAATGATGATAGATGGCAAATCATTCATTTTTATGCGGAAAAAATTCAAAAAAATAATGAAGATATTAATTTTTATCAAGAGATTTTATATAGATTTTATAAGGAACAAGAACGAGAAAATATAAAATATTTAGTGATAAACTTTGCTGAGCAAAAACAGCAGATTTTACATTATAGTTTTCCTCGTATGCCTTTGTCGGAAATAAAAAAAGCCCTGTATTGGGAGCTACAAGAAGATATAAAGTTAGAAGAGTATTATTATACATATACGTTAGAAGATGAAAAAGAGAATTATAATTTAAAAGTGAATTTAATTAGTAAGGCTTTAGTGGATTTATGGCAACAATTGGCAAAAGAGCAAAATCTTAATTTGTATAGTGTATTTTGTCAAAATGATGTAAAAATAGATATGATAGCAGAAGATGAATATATAAAAAGATATAGAGTAGAAAAACAAAGTGATATTTTTAATTGTGAGCTACAAATGGATAGAGAATTATTGGCGGAAATAGAAGATTTTGACGTGATGAGTAAAAATTTAGTATGTTTTTTACAGCGACAATATCAAGAATTTTTGCCTAAAAGACAGCAGTTGAGTTATTTAAATTGGCAAAATATATATTTATTGTTGATAACTATTTTATTATCTTGTAGTTGTTGTTTAGGTGGTTATGCAATTACAAAATATTATCAAGCAGAAAGACAGGAACAAAATATAAAAGAAGAAATAGCTTTAGTACAAAATGATATAGATGATATAGAGCAGTTAAAACAACAAGAAGCTTTAATTAAAGATAAACAAAAATTAGTGCAGAATTTAGAAGAAAAATCCGTTAATATATATGCTATTTTAATTAATTTAGGTGCAAATACAGTAGATGATGTAGCTTTAACTGATTTGAAGATAAAAGATGGAGAAATTTTTTTGAAAGGACGGGCGAAAAATTATCAAAATATAGCTGTATATAAAGAGAAATTATCGGAAATAAGATTTTTCCAAACGAGTGAAATTGGAGAGATAAAGATTAATACGGAAGATAATTTATTGGATTTTACGATGAAGATAGTGATGAGGTAAAATGAAATATAAAGATTATAAACATTTAATTATTTGCATAAGTATCATTAGTCTATGGATAATGATACTATTTTTTTTAGGAAATATAGTGAGTTCTAAAATAGATATATTAAATACTGAAAGAAATCAACAACAAGAAGAATTAATAAGCTATTATGATTTTATGGCAAAAAATAAAAATATAGATAGTTATAGAGAAAAGATAAATTTTAATTTAAATTTATTGGCAGAAAAAATACCGCAAGAGATAGATGAAGAAAAGTTTTTATTGCAGTTGAATGATATGGCAAAATATTCATCAGTGAATATCATAGAAATGATGCCTAAAAATAAGAGTACACAAGATAATTTAAAGCAGGAAGAAATAGAACTTGTATTGCAAGGTGATTATTTTGCTATAGTTGATTTTTTACATCAATTGAATTTAAATAGTAGATTGGTAAGTATACAAGATAGCAATATTTTTATACAAAATAATACGATAAATGCGAAATTAACTTTACAAATTTATGCGAATAATTAATAATAGATAAAGATAAATAAAATCTGTTATAATTAAATAGAATATTTTTATATTTAAATTTTATACTTAATATAGATGGGAGTAGTAATCTATATGTTGATACAGCTAGAAGGTCTTATAAAAACTATAGGCATATTAGATGTCTTTGATATTTTAATTGTGGCATTTATTTTATATCGAGTGTATAAAATGTTAGAAAATACACGAGCGATAACCTTGACAAGAGGTTTATTGATATTATTACTTTTAGCGATTATTACTAGTTGGCTTGAATTGCATGTTATAAACTGGTTATTACAAAAGATTGTTACTTTATTATTTGTAGCATTGCCAATTGTATTTCAACCAGAATTGCGACGTGCTTTAGAGCATATAGGTGAAGGTGGATTTTTCAAACGTTCAATGTTGTTGAACTATGAAGAAGCTTGTTCGTTAGTATCAGAATTGGATAAGGCTGTTACAAAATTATCATCTACAAAAACAGGAGCATTGATTGTACTTGAGCGCAATATGGGTTTAAATGATATTTGTGCAAGTGGAATAAAAATTGATGGGATTGTTAGTGCTGAATTTTTACTAAATGTATTTATCCCAAACACTCCACTACACGATGGAGCAGCTATTATACGCGGTAATCGTTTGATTGCGGCAGGTTGTTTATTGCCACTTACTGATGATAGGTCATTGAGCACAGAGCTTGGTACTCGCCATCGTGCAGCTATAGGTTTATCAGAACAATGTGATGCTGTAGTTGTTATTGTCAGTGAAGAGACAGGAACAATTTCTGTGGCTGAAGCAGGTAGAATATATCGTCATTTAGATTCTGAACAGTTAAAACAATATTTGATGCCAATATTTTCACCAAGAAAGACAACCTTAAAAGAAGCTGTCTTGAAATGGAGGCAAAAAAAATGATAAGTTTTTTTAGAAAAAATCTTCCAGAAAAATGTTTAGCACTTATAGTTGCCATAGGTTGCTGGATTTTTGTAATGAATGACCAAAATCCGCAGATTGAAAATACTTATACAGTGCCAATTGGAATAGTTAATGCACCAGAAGGATATCAAATATCCAAAGATGTTGAAGAAGTAAAATTGAAAGTGCGTGCACCACGTTCGCTATTTTCAAATGTAGAAACATCTAGCTTTAGAGCTTATGTAGATTTAAATGGTGTGGAAAATGGAATTCATGATTTACAGATACAGACAGTTTTACCTAGTGGTTTTGAATTGATTTCAGCAGGTCCAACAAAAGTATCTATAAATGTTGATAAAATTGAGCAAAAAGAAGTACCAGTTCGCTTGAATTTATCTGGTATTCCAGGTGATGGCAAAGTGGTAGCAAGTGTAGAACAGTCTTTACAGAATATAACAATTGAAGGCCCTGTTAGCATTTTAAATAAAGTAACAGCGGCAGTAGGTTATATTGGTGTAAATGGAAATAATGAAAACTTTAGTGTAACAGTGCCACTTATTGCAGTTAATGACAAAGATAAAGAAGTGGAAGGCGTTAAACTATTACCTAAAACAGTAGATGTTTCCATTATTTTGGCTAAAGGTTTAAACAAAAAATTATCGATATAAAACCGACATTGATGTCTGATTTGCCAATGGGTTATATCTTAAAATCAGTGAAGGTAGAGCCTGAAAAAATAGAAGTTAGTGGTAATCCTGATATTATTGGCAATATGACTTATTTATCCACAGAAAATATATCTTTGGCAAATGTTACAAAATCGACGAAACAAACAGTTAATTTAATTGTGCCAGAAGATATAAATGTTCCTAATCAGGAAGTAACTGTATGGATAGAAATAGAAACAAAAGAAAATAAAACTGATAATAAAACAAATAAATAAAGTTAAAATAAGATGAAGTAGGTTTGTTAAATGATAAGAATTAAAAATTTTAATGTACCATTTAATGACCAATCTCCGATAAATGATTTAGTTGCAAAACGATTAAAGTTACCACCTCAACATATTGATGAGGTGGTAATTGTTCGTAAGGGGATTGATGCTAGAAGGTATAAGGGAGCTCCTATTTATTTTGTGTATATATTAGATGTGAAAGTTAATATTGCAGAAAATAAAGTTTTAGCTAGATTAAAAAAAGACAAGAATGTAGAAATTGTAATTACAAAAAAAAGCAGATAAAATTAATTGTCAAAAAAGTAAAACATCTAGACCGATAGTAATTGGTTTTGGCCCTGCGGGAATGTTTTCGGCATTAGTTTTAGCTAAAAATGGATATCGACCACTTATTTTTGAACGTGGAAGTGATGTGGATACTAGACATCAAGATATTGAAAAATTTTGGCAAGGTGGACAATTAAAAGAAAATTCCAATGTACAGTTTGGCGAAGGTGGAGCAGGAACTTTTTCTGATGGCAAATTAACAACTCGTATCAATGATAGTAAAATTACAGATGTGTTAGAAGCTTTTGTAGAAGCTGGAGCACCACCAGAAATAAAATATTTGCATAAACCACATATTGGTACAGATATTTTGCGTATTGTTGTAAAAAATATTCGTGAGAAGATAAAAGCTTTAGGCGGAGAAATTTTCTTTAATTCACAAGTTACAGATTTTATAATAAAAGATGATAAAATCTGTGGAGTTGAAATCAATCATAAAGAAAAATTCACAGCAAGTGATGTATTTTTAGGTATTGGTCATAGTGCAAGAGATACGTATGAATTGTTATATTCTAAGGGAATATCCATGGAAGCGAAACCTTTTGCAATCGGTGTGCGTATAGAACATCCGCAAGATTTAATTGATAAAGCTCAATATGGTGAAGATTATAAAAGTGAATTATTGCCAGTAGCAGATTATTCATTGACTTATAATAATCGTCAAAAAGGTAGAAGTGTATATTCTTTTTGTATGTGCCCAGGTGGTCAAGTAGTAGCTGCCGCTTCAGAGTTAGGCAGAGTCGTTGTAAATGGTATGAGTAATTATAAACGTAATTCTGGTATTGCAAATAGTGCATTACTCGTCAATGTAACGCCAGATGATTTTGGTCATAACGTCTTAGATGGCATTGCTTTTCAACGTCATTATGAAGAAATGGCATATATTTGTGGCGGTAGAAATTATCATGCACCAGTGCAAACTGTTGGTGATTTCTTAAAAGATAAAGTAAGTGATGATAATTTTTTAGTAGAACCAACGTATAAACCGGGAGTAAAGATTTGCAATTTACGCGAATGTTTACCAGATTTTACAACGCAGATGTTGGCTGAAGCATTACCTAATTTTGATAAGAAAATTCCAGGTTTTGCAGGTGAACATGTGGTGATGACTGGGGTAGAAATGCGTTCTTCTGCACCATGTAGAATTATCCGCAACAGACAAACATATATGTCTGAAAATATAAAAGGGTTATATCCTATAGGCGAAGGTGCTGGATACGCTGGCGGTATAATGAGTGCTGCTGTTGATGGCGTAAATGCAGCTTATGCTTATATAGAAAATATTATAGAATAATTGAGAGGGGTTTATTTTATGGCTAGAATGTTTGGAACTGACGGTGTTAGAGGTAAAGCAAATGTTGAATTAACACCAGAATTAGCTTATAACTTAGGACGTGCTGCTGCCATTTATTTTACGAAGAAAGATGGAGAAGCTTGCACAATCTATATTGGTAGAGATACTCGCTTATCTGGTCCAATGTATGAAGCAGCTTTATCTGCAGGGATTTGTTCTGCTGGTGGTAATGTAGTATTAACAGGTGTAATGCCAACTCCAGCTGTAGCTTATTTAGCTCGCAAACATAAAGCTGATGCAGGTATTGTAATTTCTGCTTCTCACAATCCATTCCATGATAATGGTATCAAATTCTTTGGTGGCGATGGTTATAAATTACCAGATGCCGTAGAAGATGAAATCGAAGCATTAGTACATGAAATTGAAAATAATGATAATTTATATCGTCCAACAGATGACAAAATTGGTAATGTAGTTTATCGTCATGATTTATTAGATGAATATGTATCTTTTGTAACTAAAACTACTGATATCGAATTAGAAGGTATGAAAATTGTTTTAGACTGTGCAAATGGTGCAGCTTATGAAGCTATGCCAAAAATTTTACGTCGTTTAGGTGCAGATGTAATCGTAATTCACGATAAACCAAACGGTATCAATATCAACGACAATTGCGGTTCAACACATTTAGAATCTTTAATGGAAGCTGTAAAAGAACATAAAGCAGATATTGGTATTGCTCATGATGGTGATGCTGATAGATGTTTATGTATTGATGAAAATGGTGAATTCATCGATGGCGACCATATGATTGCAGCTTGTGCTATTTATATGATGGGCAAAGGCAAATTAAAAGATAATACTGTAGTTACTACAGTTATGGCAAATATCGGTTTCCATAAAGCTATTAAAGAAAATGGCGGACGTACAGAAATCACAGCTGTAGGCGATAGATATGTATTAGAAAATATGCTTGCTAATGGTTATAACTTAGGCGGAGAACAATCTGGTCATATTATCTTTACAGATTTTTCTACTACTGGTGATGGCCCTGTTACAGCACTTCAAGTATTATCTTATTTAAAACGTACAAGACATAAAGCTTCTGCAATTACAAAAATCATGACAAGTTATCCACAGCTTTTAGTAAATGTAAAAGTAGCTACTAAAGATGGTTGGGAAGATAATGAAGCTATAAAAGCTTCTATCGAAGAAGGCAAACAACAATTAGGTGAAAATGGTCGTATTTTAGTACGTCCATCTGGTACAGAACCTTTAATTCGTGTAATGGCTGAAGGCCCTGACCAAAAAGAATTGGAAGAAATCTGCTATAAAATTGCTGATGTAGTAAAAGCTCAGCAAGGATAAATAGAAAAATATATTAATTTATTTCTATTGACAAAATCATAAGTTATAATTAAAATATGAGCATGCACAAAGATGAAATAATTTTGTGCATGCTTTTTTGATATAGTTCTGTATATAAAGATAATAAAAGGGTTTATATAAACTTTAGCGCTGGCTCTATTTTATATTTATGAAATAGAGTACGAGGAAGAAGTCGTCGAAAATATCAGCGGATGCTTCTCGGCTTAATCTAGTCGATAGTAGCTGGCAAAACTTTTAAGTGATTAAAAGGACAATACAGCAAAAGATTTATACAGAAAATATATCTTCAAAAATTTAATAATTTAATTTTAGGAGGCATATTTTTATGTGCGGTATTGTAGGTTATGTTGGTGAAAAACAGGCAGCTAATTTTTTAATTGATGGATTAACAAAATTAGAATATAGAGGATATGACTCTGCTGGTATTGCTGTTTTTGATGGTGAAAAAATTAATGTGGCAAAATCTGTTGGTCGTTTAGCTGCATTAAAAGAAAAAATCAAAAATAATACTCCTGAAGGTGTAATGGGTATTGGTCATACTAGATGGGCAACTCATGGTCGTCCATCTGATGTGAATTCTCATCCACATACAGATTGTTCTGGCAAATTCGCTATTGTGCACAATGGTATTATCGAAAACTTTATGTCTTTAAAAGAAGAATTAATAGCTAAAGGACATAAATTTGTTTCTGAAACAGATACTGAAGTTGTAGCTCATTTAATCGAAGATGTTTATGAAGGCGATTTTGTAGAAGCTGTAAATAAAGTATTGAATAGAATTGAAGGTTCTTATTCTCTTGCTTTCATGTGCCAAGATTATCCAGATACACTTATTTGTACCAAAAAAGATAATCCACTAGTAATCGGTTTAGGTGAAGGTGAAAACTTTATAGCTTCTGATATTCCTGCTATAATTGCGTATACTCGTCGTACTTATATCATGAATGATGGCGAAATTGCAGTAGTTAAAAAAGATAGCATTTGGGTAACAGATAGAAAAGGCAATCCTATCACTAAAAAAGTATTTGAAGTAAATTGGAATGCTGAAGCTGCTGAAAAAGGCGGATATGAACATTTCATGTTAAAAGAAATTCATGAACAGCCAAAAGCAGTAAGAGATACAATTTCTCCACGTATCAATAAAGAAAATACACAAGTTGTTTTAGATGAATTAAAATGGACTAAAGAGTATGTAGAAAACTTTAATAAAATCTATATTGTAGCTTGTGGTACAGCTTATCATGCTGGTCTTGTAGGTAAATATTACATTGAAAAATTAGCTCGTATACCAGTAGAAATTGATATTGCTTCTGAATTTAGATATCGTGATCCAATCATTGATGAACACACACTTACAATTGTTATCAGTCAGTCTGGTGAAACAAGTGATACACTTGCAGCACTTAAAGAATCCAAACGTCTTGGTGCAAAAACTTTAGCTATTACAAACGTAGTAGGTTCTTCTATTGCTCGTGAAGCTGATCAGGTAATGTACACATGGGCTGGTCCAGAAATCGCTGTAGCTTCTACAAAAGCATATACAACTCAGCTTGTAACAATGTTCTTATTTGCTATGTATGTTTCTGGCTTAAAAGGTACTATTACAACTGAAAGAACTCATGAACTTTTAACACAGCTTCGTTTACTTCCAGATGAAATAAATCGTACTTTAGAAGATGTAGAACCAATCAAAACTTTTGCTAAAAATTATGCATTTAACAATGATGTATTCTATATTGGTCGTTCTTTAGACTATAATGTAGCACTTGAAGGTTCTTTAAAATTAAAAGAAATTTCCTATATTCACGCTGAAGCATATGCAGCTGGTGAATTAAAACATGGAACACTTGCATTGATTGAATCTGGTGTGCCTGTTATTGCTCTTGCAACTCAAAAAAGTGTATATGAAAAAACTTTAAGCAATATTAAAGAAGTAAAAGCTCGTGATGCAGTTATGATTGGTATTGCGGCTGAAGATGATAATGAACTTGAAAAATATGTAGACCATGTAATCAAAGTTCCAGCTACAGATGAATTATTAATTCCACTTTTAACTGTAGTACCTTTACAATTACTTGCTTATTATGCAGCAATTACTCGTGGTTGTGATGTAGATAAACCTCGTAATCTTGCTAAATCTGTAACAGTAGAATAAAAAAGTGTAAAACGGCTGTAGAAATTGCAGCCGTTTTTATTAATTTTGTTTAATAGTAGTTGACAAATAAGAAAAATAATACTATTATCTAGAAAATACTTTTATTACATTTTATTTTGCGTTATACTAGTACTATAAAAAATAAGGAAAGAGGTATTGTCGTGGCATATTATTTTAAAGAAGCATCTCATACTTTTGGGGAATATTTATTAGTTCCAGGTTATTCTTCTGAAAAATGCATTCCTGCAAATGTTTCTCTTGAAACTCCACTTGTAAAATTCAGAAAAGGTGAAGAACCAAAAATAAAGCTTAATGTTCCAATGACTTCCGCTATCATGCAGGCTGTATCTAATGATACAATGGCTATTGCACTTGCAAAAGAAGGCGGTATTTCCTTTATTTACGGTTCTCAAAGTATTGAAGACCAAGCCGCAATGGTTAGTCGTGTAAAAAATTATAAATCTGGTTTTGTAAGTAGTGATTCTAATATTATGCCTTCTACTACTTTAGGCGAAGTATTAGCATTAAAAGCTAAAACTGGACATTCTACAATGGCTGTTACTGAAGATGGTACACCAACAGGAAAATTAGTAGGTATTGTTACTAGCCGTGATTATCGTGTTAGTCGTATGAGCATGGATACAAAAGTTGAAACTTTCATGACTCCATTTAACAAATTAATCTATGCTGATGCAGATACTACTACATTGTCTATGGCAAATGACCTCATTTGGCAACATAAATTAAATATGTTACCTCTTGTTGATAAAAATCAACGTTTACGCTACATGGTATTTAGAAAAGATTATACAGATAACAAAGAACACGCATTAGAACTTACAGATAACAATAAACGTTATTTAGTAGGTGCTGGTATCAACACTCGTGATTATGCAGAACGCGTTCCTGCACTTTTAAAAGCTGGTGCTGATGTACTTTGTATTGACTCTTCTGAAGGTTTTTCTGAATGGCAAAGAATGACATTAAAATATATTCATGAAAACTTCGGTGAAGATGTAAAAGTTGGTGCTGGTAACGTAGTAGATAAAGATGGCTTCCGTTTCTTAGCTGAAGCAGGTGCTGACTTCGTAAAAGTTGGTATCGGTGGTGGTTCTATCTGTATCACTCGTGAAACAAAAGGTATTGGTCGTGGACAGGCTACAGCTTTAATTGATGTAGTTGAAGCTCGTGATGAATATTATAAAGAAACAGGTATTTATATTCCTGTATGTTCTGATGGTGGTATTGTACATGACTATCATATGACTCTTGCATTAGCTATGGGTGCAGATTTCCTCATGCTCGGACGTTATTTCTCCCGCTTTGATGAAAGCCCAACAAATAAAGTTCGTATCAATGGTACTTACTTAAAAGAATATTGGGGCGAAGGTTCTAATCGTGCTCGTAACTGGCAACGTTATGACCTCGGTGGAGATAAAAAATTATCCTTCGAAGAAGGCGTTGATTCCTACGTTCCATATGCAGGACCATTACATGATAACGTTATGTTAACTCTTAGCAAAATGCGTTCTACAATGTGCAACTGTGGTGCATTAAACATCAAAGAATTCCAAGACAAAGCAAAACTTACTTTAGTTTCCGCAACAAGCATTGTTGAAGGCGGTTCACATGATGTTATTCTTAAAGATAAATTCAGAGGTAATGACTGATTTTGATTTAAACTACAATTTAAAATGAATAAAAGATTGCATTGGTGAAAACTGGTGCGATCCTTTTTTTATGCTTGACTTAGAGCTAGCACCATGTTTTATTATAAATAAAAT
>ENA-OQET01000948-OQET01000948.1-human-gut-metagenome-genome-assembly--contig:-NODE-948-length-14070-cov-2.168472_pt1 | contig 14070 bp, 19 predicted proteins | sample MGYA00242800_ERZ504645 | MGnify/ENA primary metagenome ERZ504645 (study PRJEB26092, sample SAMD00036308) | human gut metagenome | host: Homo sapiens | study: EMG produced TPA metagenomics assembly of... | reverse complement strand
CAGCGCAGCAACGACATTACAGCCATCGGCGAGGGTGTCCGCAAAAAGTTTGAGGAAATTCTGGTCCCCGCCGGTATGGGCGATGTGGCAATTTTCACCGAGATGGGCCGCTTTATGCTGGCCCCTACGGTGCGTTGTCACGACCGTGCTGCATCAGAAGCATATCTATAAGGAGTACATCGGTGTGGATGCCTGCGCCGCCAACCTGATGCGCCCGGCCATGTACGGCGCCTACCACCACATTACCGTGCTGGGCAAGGGAGGGCGCCCCCTGCGACCATAAGTACGATGTGACCGGCGGCCTGTGCGAGAACAATGATAAGTTGCCATCGACCGCATGCTGCCCGAGATCGAGATCGGGGATGTCGTTTATATCCACGACACCGGTGCACACGGCTTCTCGATGGGCTACAACTACAACGGCAAGCTGCGCAGCGCCGAGGTTCTGCTGAAGGAGGACGGCTCCCACCAGCTTATCCGCCGTGCCGAAACACCGGAGGATTACTTCGCAACCTTCGATTTCGAGCCCTTTCGTTCAAAAAATAATATCGGGAGGCAATACCCTTGTTTGAGTTTTTGTTTGTCATCGGCATGGTGTTGGCTTTTTACGGCTATTCCACGATGAAGAATCCCCGTGTCTGGGGGGATCAGGGCCGTGAGGAGATACGCCCCGAAAACTGGAACGGCTATGTTGTACACAACGGGCAGTTCATGATGTACGCCGGCTTTTTTCTGGCGGCACTGGCTGCGCTGGATGTCATCTTCACCTTTGCAAACTGGCTCTTTATCCTGATCCTGCTCGGCGGTCTGGCACTGCTGTTCTACCCGCTGGCCCACTGGATGCACGAAAAAGAGGGTAAATGGTGGCCCTGGCCGAAGCATAAAAAGAAGAAATAAGGGGGGCTGCATATGGCCTTTGATTTCAAGAAGGAATACAAAGAGTTTTACCTGCCCAAAACAAAGCCGGCGCTTGTTACGGTGCCGCCGATGAACTACCTTGCCGTGCGCGGCAAGGGTGACCCGAATGAGGAAAACGGCGCGTACCAGCAGGCCATTGGCCTGTTGTACGGCGTTGCCTATACCATCAAGATGAGCAAAAAGGGCAATCACCGTATCGAGGGATACTTTGATTATGTTGTCCCGCCGCTTGAGGGATTCTGGCAGCAGGAGGGTGCGGACGCCGCGGACGTCATAGATTACGCGCATAAGGAGCGCTTTGTGTGGGTATCCGTTATCCGTCTGCCGGACTTCGTGACAAAGGCGGATTTCGCGTGGGCGGTGCAGGAGGCTGCAGCGAAAAAGAAGCAGGATTTCTCTGCCGTGGAATTTCTGACTGTTGAGGAGGGGCTGTGCGTGCAGTGCATGCACATCGGCCCCTACGACAGGGAGCCGGAGACGGTTGCGGCCATGGATGCTTTTTTGGCAGCCAACGGCTACACCAATGACTTGACAGAGAACCGCCGCCACCATGAGATTTACCTCTCCGATGTGCGCAAAACAGCCCCGGATAAGCTGAAAACCGTGATACGCCACCCCATCAGAAAGCTGTGACCCGCAGACATACACAAGGCCCTGGGGAAAAGCGAACGCAAAAAGCAAAGCGCCTGTGCGGTTTCAAAATCCGCACAGGCGCTCTTTCATTATTCCGCTGCTTCTGCAAGCATCTCCTCCACATCCGCTTTGGTGAAATCCCCCAGCGGCAGGACGAGCCTGGCCAGTATCTCCTGCGGCAGGTCGGCCAGCACCGCGCTCTGGTCGGCCTCTGCATCCTCAGCAGCCAGCACACGGGACAGCCCCTCGCTGTCCACCTCAATCCGCGCATAGTGGCCGGTGGCGATGAACGCACAGTCCAGCTCGGCAGCCTTGTCTGCCAGCAGGCGTAGCAGTTCGGCGGGGGTGACTGCATTTTCTGCGGTAAAGGTCTGCACGGCAAAGCCCTGCTGCTGCAAAATGCGCAGTGCAGCGGCGGCATCGCGGCCGCTGTTCAGACACAGCAGGACCTTATCCTGCTTTTCAAAAGTGTTGAATCCATCCATGCTGTTTCTCCTTACAGTAAATACTCAGGCCTGACGCCCGCCGTATTTTTTGCTCTGTTCCACGGCCATCCGGTCGCAGCGCTCGTTTTCGGGGTGGCCTGCGTGGCCTTTCAGCCAGTGGTAGGTGATCTCATGCTTTTCGCTCTCGGTCAGCAGCGGGGCCCACAGGTCCGGATTCAAGGCAGGGGATTTGTCGGCCTTTTTCCACCCGCGTGCGCGCCAGCCCTTTGCCCAGCCCTTCTGCAGGCTGTCAATGACATATTTGCTGTCGCTGTACAGGTCGATGGCGCAGGACTCTTTAAGCTGGCGCAGTGCCTCAAGCAGGGCTGTCATCTCCATGCGGTTGTTGGTCGTGTTTGCCTCCCCGCCGGAAAGCTCCTTCTCATACACCTTCTGCGCCGTGCGAAACCGCAGGATCGCCCCCCAGCCGCCCGGCCCGGGGTTGCCGCTGCAGGCACCGTCCGTATAAATTTCAATCTGCTTCATGTGTTGCACTCCGAATTTCTGTCTATAATATTCTATTATACCCGCTTTGAAATCATATGGCAAGGGATTTGACATGGACGCCGATTCTGATTATAATAAGATGTAATTGCAATGTGTGTGTTTTATCGGGCCTGGCCGCGTCTTTTCAGGCGGGCTTTCCGCGCCCATCTCATAGGCATAGGAGTGTAATCGCTCTGAAAAATACATAAATCGCAACCGTTTGACAGGGAGTTCGGTATCTGCAGTAGGCAGGTATCAGCCCGGAAATACGATGATTCGGAGGTTTTCGATGGAAGAGTTTAAGCCGAAACGCAAAAATAACACCCAGCCTGTTCAGGCTGGCCAGAATACCGGCCGTGCGCCGCAGCAGCGCCGTCCCCGCGCACCCAAGCCGCAGGGCGAGAATGCCGCTGCCCCCGCGCAGCATAAGCCGCGCACCCGCAAGCCGCGCGCGGCAGCCCCCGCCGCCGCAGAACAATCCGCCGTGCAGAGCATCCCGGCACCGCGGCCCCGCCGCCCGCGCCAGAGCGGCCAGAACGCTGCCGCCGGGCAGAATACCGCCCCGCGCCCCCAGCGCCGCGGCCGCCGCCCGCAGCGTGCGCCGGAGTCCTATGAGATGACCCCGGCCACCCCCATGCACATCTGCCCGCTGGGCGGCCTCGGCGAGGTTGGCAAAAACATTACGCTGTATGAATGCCAGGGGGATATGATCCTGGTGGACTGCGGCCTTGTTTTCCCCGATGCTGATATGTTCGGCGTTGATCTGGTCATTCCGGATTTCACCTATGTGCTGGAGAATAAGGACCGCATCAAGGGTCTGTTCATTACCCACGGCCATGAGGATCACATCGGCAGTCTGCCGTACCTGCTCAAAAAATTCAATGTGCCGATCTACGCCGCCAAGCTGACCATCGGCCTGATCAAAAACAAGCTGGAGGAGCATGGTCTGGCGTCCAGCGCCATCTTCCATGAGATCCGCCCCCGCCAGAAGGTCACGCTGGGCTGCTTTACCGTGGAACCCATCCATGTGAATCACTCCATCCCGGATTCGCTGGCCTTTGCCATCGACTGCCCGGCCGGCGTGGTCATCCATACCGGTGACTTCAAGGTTGACTATACGCCGCTGTCCGGTGACGCCGTCACCGACCTGCCCACCATTGCCGAGTACGGCCGCAGGGGCGTGTTGGCACTGCTGGCGGATTCCACCAACGCAGAGCGCCCCGGCTTTACCGCGACCGAGCAGACGGTTGCGGAAGGGGTGCGCCGCCTGTTTGCCAAGGCAGGCAAGCGCCGCATCATCGTGGCAACCTTTGCCTCCAACATCTACCGCGTGCAGCAGATCATTGATCTGGCCATTGAGTCGGGCCGCAAGGTGGCCGTCAGCGGCCGCAGCATGGTCTCCAACACCGAGATGGCGAAGGAGCTGGGCTACCTGCACGCCCCGGACAATGTGCTTATCACGATTGACGAGATCAACAAGTACCCGCCGGAGAAGGTCGTCCTCATCACCACCGGCAGTCAGGGCGAGCCGCTGAGCGCGCTGTCCCGCATGGCGCAGGCCAGCCACCGTCAGGTGCGCGTTGGCCCCAATGATTTTATCATCATCTCGGCCCGGCCCATCCCCGGCAATGAAAAGACCGTCACGAAGGTCGTCAACGGCCTGCTGACGCTGGGTGCCGAGGTCATCTACGAGAACATGTATGACACCCATGTGTCCGGCCACGCCTGTCAGGAGGAGCAGAAGCTCATGCTGACGCTGGCGCATCCGCAGTTCTTCCTGCCGGTGCACGGCGAGTTCAAGCAGCTCAAGCGCCACGCCGAGACGGCGGAGCATCTGGGCTATATCCCCAAGCAGAATATCTATATTGCTGAGAACGGCCAGAATATCCGCATCTCTGCGGACGGCATGACCGTTGAGAACACCGTCACGGCGGGCGCTGTGATGGTGGACGGCTACGGTGTCGGCGATGTCGGCAATGTGGTCCTGCGCGACCGCCACCATCTGTCGGAGGACGGCATCATCATTGTGACGGCCGCCATCGATGGCAGCAACGGGCAGGTGCTGTCCGGTCCTGATCTCGTCAGCCGCGGCTTTGTCTATGTGCGCGAGAGTGAGGAACTGATGGAGGGGCCCGCACGCAGGTCGAGATGGCCCTTGACCGCAGCCTCGCCGACAATATGCATGACTGGGCCAGCGTAAAGGCTCGTGTGCGGGAATCGCTGTCCAGCTATATTTACCGCCGCACCAAGCGCAGCCCGATGATCCTGCCGATTCTGCTGGAAGTATAAAGGCAACCCCGCACGATTCCCGCCTGAAGGTGAAGCATCGCTCTGCGGATGCGGCATCTTAGACTTGTGCGGTATGAACGAAATGCTTTTTCCTGATAGAACAGGGGAGTGTACGATGAAACACAAGGATGGTCTGGATATAGCCGCCGTCATGCTGCTGTTGCTTGCAGCGGTCGCCGTCATGGTTGTGCCGGTGGCACTGGTCAAGCCGCAGCTGCTGGCAATCCCTGCGGTGCTGGTCCTTATTGCGCTGTGCGTGGTGCTTTATCAGCGCCGCCGTCTGCGCGCCTTTCTGGCAAAGCAGCTCTGCAGCACAGACTTTGAGAACAGCCGCATCCAGTACAGCCTGACCAACCTGCCCATCGCTACCGTGCTTGTGAATGACGGGCGTATCCTGTGGTACAACGGCCACTTCAGAGAGCAGGTTCTCGGTGACTGTGACGCCGTGACCCGCCCGGTGGACCGCGTTCTGCCGGAGCTGGATCTGGCCGTCTGCTCCCGCCCGCACGGGCAGGACCTGACGGTGGGGGAACGGCGCTTTACGGCTTACTCCGCCGCTGCCAAGGGCAGCCGCGGTGCCAGCCTTGTGTATCTGATCGATGATACCTTTTACAAGGAAACACTTGACGAGTATAATGAGAGCCGTCCTGCCTGCCTGATCATCGTCATTGACAGCTATGACGAGCTGTTTGACGATATGAAGGACAGCGAGCAGGCCAAGGAGCTGGAATCCATCAACAGCCTGTTGGAGGAGTATATCGGCCACAGCACCGGCTTTTTGCGCCGCGTTTCAAACAGCCGCTACATTGCAGTGGTCGAGGAACGCGATGTCCGCTGGATGCTGGAGGGGCGGTTCGACATTCTGGACAGGGTGCGCGCGCTGCATCCCGGCGGGCTTACGACCCTTTCCATCGGTGTCGGCCACGGCGGCAAGACGCTGCAGGAGTGTCACCAGATGGCGCGGGAGAGCATTGACATCGCCCTCGGCCGCGGCGGCGATCAGGCGGCTGTCAAAACGGTGGATGGGTTTGAATTTTACGGCGGCATTTCCCACGGCGTGGAGAAACGCAGCCATGTCCGCAGCCGCATCATAGCCAATGCACTGTGCGACCTGATCCGCCGCAGCGACAGCGTGATCATCATGGGCCACCGTATGTCCGATCTGGACGCGATCGGCTCGGCCATCGGTGCGCTGCGCATCTGCAAGATGTGCGGCGTCCCAGCGGTCATTGCCGTCAACAGCGAGGCAACACTGGCTGGGCCGCTGCTAAAAACCGTGATCGATGCAGGGGAGGGGCATGATTTTATTGCCCCGGATCAGACGCTGGATGTCATCACACCCAACACGCTGCTCATCGTGGTGGACACCTACCAGAAGCGCTTGCTTGAAAGCCAGAAAAATCTACGAAAAATGCAGCCGCGTCGTTGTCATCGACCATCACCGTATGGCGGTGGGCCATATCGACAACCCGCTGCTGCTCTACCATGAGCCCTATGCATCCAGCGCCAGTGAGCTTGTGTGTGAGCTGCTGCAGTTCATGCCCAAGGAAAACAACATAACCCCGCTGGAAGCCAACGCATTGTTGGCAGGCATTATGCTCGACACACGCAGCTTTGCGCTGCATGTGGGTGTGCGCACCTTTGAGGCTGCCGCATGGCTGCGCAGCCGCGGTGCCCAGACTGCTGACACCAAGCTGCTCTTCAATACCTCAAAAGAGGAGTATGAGGCCCGCGCCCATATCGTGGAGGGGGCCTACATATACAAGGGCTGCGCGATAGCCCTTTCTGATGAGCTGGATGCCGGTATGAATGTTGTGCTGCCGATGGCGGCCAACGATCTGCTGACCATCAACGGTGTGGACGCCAGCTTTGTGGCAGTCGCCAAAAACGGCGGCGTCAATATCTCGGCGCGCAGTATGGGCGCGCTGAATGTGCAGGTCATTCTAGAGCCCCTGGGCGGCGGCGGTCATCTGATGATGGCGGGTGCCCAGCTGCAGAACTGCACGCTGGAGGATGCGGAACATCGCATCCGTGAACAAATTGACCTGTACCGCGCGGCGCAAAAGGAAAACACCGCACGGTAACCGGGATATAAATTCGGGAGGGAAATCCTTATGAAGATCATTCTTAAGCAGGACGTCAAGAGCATTGGCAAGAAAGATGAGATCCATGAAGTTTCGGACGGCTACGCCCGCAACTTTCTGTTCCCGCGCAATCTGGCAGCCCCCGCAGATGCCGCTGCCCTGAACCAGGCCCGCACCAAGAGTGAGGCCAAGGCCCACCACGAGGCCGAGGCCCGCGCTGCTGCCGAGGCCCTTGCCGCCAAGATCAAGGGCCAGACCGTTACCGCCAAGGTCAAGGGCGGCGCGTCCGGCAAGCTGTACGGCAAGGTCACCGGCAAGGAGGTCGCAGACCTGCTGACGGCCCTGACCGGCACCGAGATCGACAAGAAGAAGGTCGAGCTGCCCTCCGCCATCAAGGAGTTCGGCAGCTACGATGCCTCGGTGCGTCTGTACGCCGGTGTTGTCGCTCCCTTCAAGCTGAAGGTCGAGGAGCTGTAATTACTTTGCGGGAAGGGAGAGGATGTCCGCCATGCCGAAAAATGAGGAAGTAAGCCTGTCCAGTCTGGGCATCCAGATGCCCTACAATATGCAGGCCGAGCAGAGCGTGCTGGGCGCCGCGCTGATGGATGAGACGGTGCTGAACCGCCTGATCACAGACATGGAACCTGAGATGTTCTACTCGGACCAGAACCGTGCCGTCTATGAGACGATGCGTGCGCTTTATACCGAGAGCGAGGCGGTCGATGTCATCACGCTGGTCAACGCCCTTGCCAACGGCGGGACCTTTGCCAGCGCCGATGACGCCAAGGTCTACATCACCCGCATTGCCGAGACGGTGCCCGCCATCTCCAATGTCGATTCCTACTTCAAGATCGTCAAGGAGAAGTATCAGGCCCGCCGCCTGATCGATGCGGCCCGCGGTATCCTGAGCGAGACAGCCTCCGGCGAGGACGCCGATCTGCTGCTGGAAAGTGCTGAGCAGAAGATCTATGACATCCGCTCCGGCCGCGACAAGACCGGTGTCAAGACCATCCGGGAGTCCATTCTCGAGGTCATCGACACGATGCAGAAGCTCAGCGGTGCCGACCGCGATAAGTTCGCCGGCATCCCGACGGGCTTTAACTATCTGGATACCGTGCTGACCGGTCTGGGTCGGTCGGATCTGATCATTCTGGCCGCCCGCCCCGGTATGGGCAAGACCTCGTTTGCACTGAACATCGCAACAAATGTGGCCCGCCAGCAGAAGATCCCCACGATCATCTTCAGTCTGGAGATGACCTGCGAGCAGCTGACGGACCGTATCCTTTCCAGCACGGCCAACATCGACAGTCAGGCGTTCCGTACCGGCCGTTTGAACAACTCCGACTGGAACGACTTTGCACAGGCAACCTCGCTGCTCTACAACGCCCCTATTTATATGGACGATTCCTCCGGTATTTCGGTGCCGGAGATCAAGGCGAAGATCCGCACGATCAATCAGGATCCCAAAAAGGAAAAGATCGGGCTGGTTATCATTGACTATCTGCAGCTGATGCAGAGCGCCAAGCGCACCGAGAGCCGCGTGCAGGAGATCAGTGACATTACCCGAAACCTGAAGATCATGGCCAAGGAACTGAATGTTCCGGTCATTGCGCTTTCGCAGCTGTCCCGTGCGGCAGAAAAGACGGCGGGCCGGTCTGACCACCGCCCCCAGCTGTCTGACCTGCGTGACTCCGGCTCGATCGAGCAGGATGCCGATATCGTGCTGTTCCTCTACCGTGCAGCCTACTATAACTCCCAGAATGGGGAGGACAGCCAGGCTAACGAGAATGAGGCCGAGTGTATTGTCGCCAAAAACCGCCACGGTGAGACGAGCGTTGTCCGCCTTGGCTGGGACGGCGCCCACACGCGGTTCAGCAATCTGGATGTGAGCCATGAATTCTGACGCGGAAAAAAACAGTACAGCGTATGGAGGAGACTCTTTTGGCGGACTGCCGCCGACAGGGTCTGTTCAAGTCTGGCGACAGAGTCATTGCTGCCTGCTCCGGTGGGGCAGACTCAATGGCTTTGTTGCTTTTTTTGCTGCGCCACCGCCGCACACTTGAAATTGAGGTGCAGGCCACCCATGTCAACCACGGCATAAGGGGCGCGGCCGCCGCGCGCGATGCTGATTTTGTGGCGGATTTCTGCCGCAAAAACGGTGTTGAGCTGTTCTTATATGATGCTGTGCAGGAGGGGATCGAGATTCCGCCCCACCCCAGTGAGGATTGGGCTCGCGGGCTGCGCTACGGTTGGTTTGACGAGCTGGCTGCCCGGCAGGAGGCTGTCATTGCCACTGCGCACACAATGTCTGATCAGGCCGAAACGGTGCTGTTCCGCATGGCGCGGGGGACGGGCCTCCACGGGCTGGCGGGCATACCGCCGCGCCGCGGCTGCTATGTGCGGCCGATGCTTTGCCTGACCCGTGCTGATACTGAGGCATACTGCGCCGCGCTGGGGCAACACTACATACAGGACGAGACAAACGCCGAGGATGTTACGCCCGCAACCGTATCCGCCACGATGCCATCCCGGCACTGCAATACGCAAACCCGGCAGCCGAACGCAGCATTGCCCGGCTCTGCCGCCAGATGCGCGCCATGGACGAGTGGCTTACGGCGGAGGCCGCCGCGCTTTTGCAGGCGGCCGCTGTACCGGGCGGCTATGATGCGGCCACCCTGCGCCGTGCAGAGGGACCGGTGCTGGACGCAGCGCTCCACGCGCTGGTCAGCCCCGTGCGCGATGCGGAGGAAAGTATCGTCAGGTTTGCTTCGCTTTCTCGTTTTAAAGGGGGAGGGCGGCCGTTCAGCTGACCCCGCAGGTGAACTATAAGCTCCGTGACGGAATGCTTGTCTGCCTGACGGGGAGGGCGTGCAGAGGCTGCCCGCCCCGCCGCAGCCCTTTGAACCGGGCGCGTATCGCCTGCCGGGTGGTTATTTTGTGAAATTTCAGGTCGTAAAGTATGAAGAATTTCTAAAAAATCAACCAATTTTCAAAAAAGACTTAAACTGTTGCGCAGATTGTGCTAAAATACAAGGGAATGTTATTCTGCGCACAAGGCAGCCGGGGGATTTTTTCCGCCCGGCCGGACGCCATCTGCGCAAGACACTCAAAAAATATTACAATGAACTCGGCATTCCGCAGGCAGAGCGGCCGCTGCTGCCGCTGCTGGCGGACGGCAGCGAGGTACTGTGGCTGTGGGGCTGCGGCTTTGCCGAGGGATGCGCCCCCGATGAGTACACCCATGAGGTACTGACGGTGCGGACAGAGAAAACAGGGGAGGCATAATCCTATGCACAACATGGACAACGATATTGACCACATTCTTGTGCCGGAAGAAGAACTGAAAGCCAAAGTCACCGCACTGGGCGAGCAGATCACCCGCGATTATGAGGGAAAGGATCTGCTGATGGTTTCCATCCTGAAAGGCTCCGTTGTCTTTATGGCGGACCTGATGCGTGCAGTCAAGATGCCCTGCGCCATTGATTTTATGGTCGTTTCCAGCTACGGCGGCGCCAACACATCCTCGACCGGCCTTGTCAAGATCATCAAGGATCTTGATGCAGACCTGACCGGCAAGGATTTGCTGATCGTCGAGGATATTCTTGACACCGGCATCACGCTGTCCAAGCTGGTCCCGGTGCTGAAATGCGCAATCCCAACAGCGTCAGGATCTGTACCATCCTCAGCAAGCCCAGCCGCCGCATGGCGGACATCGAGCCGGATTACTGCGGCTTTGAGGTCCCGGATGAATTTGTGGTCGGCTATGGCCTTGACTACGATGAAAAATACCGTAACCTGCCCTATGTAGGCGTACTCAAGCCGGAAGTATATTCCGACTGAGCCATAAAACCAAAATGCCCGGTGGCTACACCGGATAGGAGTTGATTTCTTGCAGCACAAACAACCGAAGTTCAGCGGCATCCTTGTGGTGGCCGTCCTGATGGTGTTGGTCCTGTTCTTCGTCAGCCTTTCGCCCCTGTTGGCAGCGTCCGGCAATAAAGACACGACCTACTCCGAAATCTATTACTACTTTGAAAACCAGCAGGTGACCTCGTTCCGTCTGGACTTGGGCACCGGCAGCCTTGAAATGTGGCTCAAGGAGGGCAAGGCTGCCCTGCCGGAGTCCAACGCAGCGACCACCATGCCCAGCGGACGGTCTGCTGAGCATGGGCAGCACAGGACAACGATAACGCTCCCCGCCAACAGGCGGCACGGATCTATATGACCTACAAGCTGCCCTACGGCGGTGACTTCAACACCGGAAAGATCTCCGACTTTGTGGATGGAATACAACGCTGCAAATCCGGATGCCCCTATGGTGTTTGACTATGTTGCTGCCAAGACCAGCGTGCCTGGCTGGAGATCATCTTCTATGTGGCGATGATCGGCAGCATCGGTATGCTGTTCATGTCGATGTACCGCGGCGGTGCAGGCGGCGGCATCATGAATGTCGGCCGCGCCAAGGTCCAAGGATCAGCAGGAAAACCAGCGCAAGGCAACCTTTGCCGATGTCGCCGGTGCTGACGAGGAAAAGGCCGAGCTGCAGGAGGTCGTTGAGTTCCTGAAGGCTCCCGGCAAGTTCAACTCTCTGGGTGCCCGCATCCCCCACGGCGTATTGCTGGTGGGCCCCCCGGGTACCGGTAAGACCCTGCTTGCGCGCGCCTGCGCCGGCGAGGCGGGGGTGCCGTTTTACGCGATTTCCGGCTCCGACTTCGTGGAAATGTATGTCGGTGTCGGTGCCTCCCGTGTGCGCGACCTTTTTGAAAAGGCTAAAAAAAGACGATGCCCTCCATCATCTTTATTGATGAGATCGATGCAGTGGGCCGTCAGCGCGGTGCAGGTCTCGGCGGCGGCCACGATGAGCGCGAGCAGACCCTGAACCAGCTGCTGGTTGAGATGGACGGCTTTGATGCCAACGATGGCGTCATCGTCATGGCCGCCACCAACCGCGCGGATATTCTGGATAAGGCGCTGCTGCGTCCCGGCCGTTTTGACCGTCAGGTCTATGTCGGCCTGCCCGATGTGAAGGGCCGTGAGGAGATTCTCCGCGTCCATACCAAGAACAAACCCCTCGGCCCCGATGTGAGCCTCAAGACGATTGCCCGCTCCACCGCCGGCTTCTCCGGCGCTGATCTGGAGAACCTCGTCAACGAAGCTGCGCTGCTGGCCGCCCGTCAGGGCAAGAAGGCCATCACCGAGAAGGAGATTGAGGAAGCCTCGGTCAAGGTCATGATGGGCCCTGAGAAAAAGAGCCATGTTGTCACCGATGAGGAGCGCCGCCTGACTGCCTATCATGAGACAGGCCACGCCATCACGGGCTACTTCAGCAAGCACCATGACCCGGTACACCAGATCAGCATCATCTCCCGCGGCGGCGCGGGCGGCTATACGATGTACCTGCCGGAAAAGGATCCCAGCTATATCACCAAGACCGCAATGTTTGAAATATCGTGACGCTGCTGGGCGGCCGCGTGGCAGAGCAGCTTGTGCTGGAGGATATTTCCACCGGTGCATCCAGCGATCTGCAGCGCGCCACCGATACGGCCCGCGCCATGGTCACGCGGTACGGCTTCTCTGAGCGGATGGGTCCGGTTGTCTACGGCAGCGATCCCGGCGAGACCTTCCTGGGCCGTGATTTCGGTCAGGGAAAGGGCTATTCCGAGGCCATCGCCTCCGAAATCGACAACGAGATCCGCGATATTGTGGATGAGGCCTATGAGACGGCCCGCCGCACCCTGACCGAGCACATGGACGAACTGCACAAGGTGGCAGGCGTCCTGATGGAGCGCGAGAAGATCAGCGGCGAGGAGTTCAAGACGCTGATGGAGGGCGGGACCCTGCCGCCCTATGACATCGCCAGCGGTGAGACCGCCAAGCCCGAAGCACCTGCGCCGGAAAATGCAGAACCTGTGCAGCCTGCCGAACAACCCGCAACCCCGCAGCCTGCCGAGCCGGACAATGCCCAGCCCGACACGCAAGAGTAAAGAGTAGGTGTAAACTATGGATCAGAATTTACCCTGATGGCGCAGTCCCGCGCAAACTATTACACGGCTGGCAGCCCGGTGCAGTTCGTGCGTGTCGAACTGCTGAAAGGCGATATGACCGGCGAGGTCGCAGTCTGCCTGACCTTCAAGAACATCTCCAAGGTCACCCTGACTGCACTGGAGATCCACTTCAAGTGTAAGGGTGTGGACGGTATCATCCTGTGTGAGGATGCCTTTGAATACCGCGAGATCGAGGTCAAGCCCGGTGAGAGCTTTGGCATGGACGATGCCGTGTTCGTGACCCAGAAGGCCATCACCAGCGTGGATGTGGTCCTGAAGAACGTATACAGCGGCAAAAAGGTCGTGCATCTGGATGCCATCAAGCGCGTCCGTCTGCCGGCCCCGCGCCGCCTGAGTCCGGAGCTGGAAAAGGCACTGGAAAGCCGGGATGAACCGCACCGGCCTCAAGTATATGCCGCAGGTGTTCGAGAACGGCTGGTACTGTGCCTGCGGTTCCTTCCACCCGAAGGAAGAGGACACAGTCTACTGCACCGAGTGCGGCTGTGACCGCATCCTGCTGCAGAACACCCTGTCCAGCATGCTGCAGGCGGCGCAGACCGCCCCGCATCCTGCGGCGGACCAGCAGCCCACCCGCATGGTACCCCCGGTTCCCCCGGAGGAGCCCACCCGCGCGGTGCCCCCGCTGCGCAACCAGCCGGACCCCAGCTACGGTGTGCCTCCGCTGCATCCCGACGAAGAGGATGACTCGGACATGACCCTGGCCGATGGCCGGGGCCGCGGCCGCTATGCTGCTTCCCGTCTGGGCTTCCATGAACAGGATGCCTATGAGGACGAGAACGGCTACGAGGAGGAGTACGAGGAATACGAGGACGAGGAGATGGACCCCCGGGACGTGATCGCAGAAAAGATCATCCGCTGGGCCCGCCATCACCGCCGTGCTGTGTGCCATCGTGGCGCTGATCGGCTTTCTGCTGGCCTGATTTCGGCGCTGAATCATCGAAAAAGAAAAAAGACCTTCCGCATTGCAGTGCGCAGTGCGGGAGGTCTTTCTTTCGCTGTGGAAGAGGTTCAGTGCATGGGCAGACCGGCCACCGAACGGCGTGGAACGCCTGAGAAAAGAAGCGAAATGCAGAGCCGAAAGTCCGGAAAACCGCTGCCCGATGGCCTGAC
>ENA-OQET01000947-OQET01000947.1-human-gut-metagenome-genome-assembly--contig:-NODE-947-length-14071-cov-3.975832_pt1 | contig 14071 bp, 22 predicted proteins | sample MGYA00242800_ERZ504645 | MGnify/ENA primary metagenome ERZ504645 (study PRJEB26092, sample SAMD00036308) | human gut metagenome | host: Homo sapiens | study: EMG produced TPA metagenomics assembly of... | reverse complement strand
AGTTTATGGATGCATCCAGGGTATATGGATGGGGTTATTGAAGCAGGTGGTATTCCTGTTATGCTTTCTTTAGTTAATGATGATGTTTCTTTAAAAGAAACGGCTCATTATTTTGATGGATTTATTTTTGCGGGAGGGGATGATTTAAATCCTGAACTTTATCATCAAGCAAAAGCAGAATATTGCGGAAAATTAAATCAAAAAAGAGATGAAATGGAACCAAAGCTATTAAAATATGTTTTAGAGGCCGATAAGCCTGTTTTAGGAATATGTAGAGGTATTCAGTTATTAAATGCATGTTTAGGTGGAACACTCTATCAAGATTTAGGTCGACAATTTCATCCTACATGTATTCATCGACAACCTGCTCCTTATGATCATCCAAGTCACCAAGTAAAAATTGTTGAAAATACACCTTTAAAAGACATCTTAAATCAAGAAACTTTAATGGTGAATAGTTGTCATCATCAAGCTATTTGTCAACTTGCTCCAGCATTAAAGCCAATGGCTTATTCTGATGATGGATTAGTAGAAGCTGTTTATCTACCAGATAAAAAGTATGTGATAGGATATCAATGGCATTCAGAAATGATTTATAAAAAAAGGTGATGATCATTTAAAACTATTTAAAGATTTTGTGGATAATTGCAAAAAATAATTATAAAAATTATAAAAATGCTGTAAAAACAGTAAATGTGTATTGACTTTATGCTGATATATTAGTATAATGAACAAGCTTTAAGTTAATAAAAAGCAAGGGATGGTTCCTTGGCCAAGTTGGTAAGGCAACAGACTGCAACTCTGTCATCATCGGTTCGAGTCCGGTAGGAACCTCCATTTGTGAAAATGCGCTAGTAGCTCAACTGGATAGAGTGCTTGACTACGGATCAAGAGGTTGTGGGTTCGATTCCTGCCTAGCGCGCCATTTTTTTCGGGAAGTAGCACAGCTTGGTAGTGCACCTGGTTTGGGACCAGGGGGTCGCAGGTTCAAATCCTGTCTTCCCGACCATTTATAAAAATTGGGGCCATAGCTCAGCTGGGAGAGCACCTGCCTTGCACGCAGGGGGTCAGCGGTTCGATCCCGCTTGGCTCCACCAATTAATTTAATAAAAAATATTATGGCGGGATAGCTCAGCTGGCTAGAGCATTCGGTTCATACCCGGAGGGTCGAGGGTTCGAATCCCCCTCCCGCTACCATTTTTATTTAAGGTGCCTATAGGGCATATACTGCGGACCCTTAGCTCAGTTGGTTAGAGCAATCGGCTCATAACCGATCGGTCGTAGGTTCGAGTCCTACAGGGTCCACCATTACTATTGCGGAGATTTACCCAAGTCTGGCTGAAGGGACTGGTCTTGAAAACCAGCAGAGGATTAACGTCCTGCGGGGGTTCGAATCCCTCAATCTCCGCCATTTATTAAAAAAACTTAATATCGCGGGATGGAGCAGTCTGGTAGCTCGTCGGGCTCATAACCCGAAGGTCGTTGGTTCAAATCCTTCTCCCGCAACCAAAATGGTCTGGTAGTTCAGTTGGTTAGAATGCCGCCCTGTCACGGCGGAGGTCGCGGGTTCGAGTCCCGTCCAGACCGCCAAATGATGGTTCCGTAGCTCAGTCGGTAGAGCAGAGGACTGAAAATCCTCGTGTCGGTGGTTCGATTCCGCCCGGAACCACCATTTTTTTTATTTGATTTTACGTATACAAAAAAAAGCATCATTTTGATGCCTTTTTTTATAATCTTTTTTCAAACCCTCCATGAACCATTGGACCTTGTGCTAATGTAACAAAGGCTTTGGGATCTAATGAAGAAACAATTTTATTAAGTTGTTGAATTTCATATTTATTGATTGCCACATAAAGAATTTCTTGATCTGTTTCCGTATAAGCGCCTTTACCCATCCAATAGGTAACTCCTCTACCCATTTGTTTCATAATCACTTCTTTAATTTCTTTATTCTTTGTAAATATTAAGACCGCTACATTGATATTTTGTAGATGGAACTTATCTGCTGTTGTATAAAGAATTGCTACAAAGACAATTGAATACATAATAATTTTAATATCATAAATAAATAAACATATTCCAAACAAAACAACATTAAATATTATAGAAAGCTGCCCTGCTTTAAAATCTGGATTTTTCTTAACTAAACAAACTGTCGCAATATCAATACCCCCACAGCATCCACTACTTCGAAGTGCAAGCCCTACTCCTATTCCACAAATAATGGCCGCAAAGGCAACATTTAATAAAGCATCTTCAACAATCGGTTCTTTGATTGCTGGAAGAATGGATAGTAATACAGTTTGGATAATTAAAGAAATAATTGTTTTAAAACAAAATTCTTTATTCATTATTTTATATCCAAAAATAAATAATGGAATATTCATTAATAAGTTGATCATTCCTAATGTATTCAATGATTTTGGTAAAACTAAAAAATTATGTATAAAATAATCAATTAATTGAACTAAACCAATCATTCCCCCAAAGTTGATTTGATTTGGTGTCACAAACAGCCAAATACCTAGTGTCAACAATGTTGAACCTAAAACTAAATAAAAATATTGTTCTAATCTTTTACTCATATACTCCCCTCACCCATGAAAAGTATAATCTACTTTGCTTATTTCTACAATAAAAAAGAGTCAATTTAATGACCCTTCAAAAATTATTTTTTAATATATTCTGGATAAGCTTCACATCCATGTTCTTCTAAATCAAGACCCATGATTTCTTCTCTTTCAGATACACGTAATCCAAAGATTTTTTTGATGATAAAGAAAGTAATTGTAATAGTAATCGCTGTCCAAATACCTACTGATAAAACACCTGTTAATTGTTTAATTAATAAATCAAATCCACCACCGTAGAATAAACCTGTTAAAGTACTTTCTGGTGCAGAAGTTGTCGCAAATAAACCAACAGCAATTGTTCCCCAAATACCATTGCAACAATGTACAGCAACAGCACCTACAGGATCATCAATGTGTAATTTATAATCTAAGAACCAAACTCCAAAGCAAACAAGTAATCCAGCAACAGCACCAATAATAATCGATCCTAAAACATCTGTGACGTCGCATCCAGCAGTGATTGCTACTAAACCTGCAAGTGAAGCATTTAAACACATACCAACATCAGGTTTACCATATTTGATCCAAGTAAAGATCAAACAAGAAACAGTTGCAATGGCTGGTGCCACTGTTGTTGTTACGAAAATTGAACCAAGTTGTGGAACAGTTGTAGCCGCTGCCCCATTGAATCCATACCATCCAAGCCAAAGAATAAAGACACCTAAAGCTCCAGCAGTAATGTTATGTCCTGGAATCGCGTTAACTTTAACAACTTTTCCATTTTTATCTGTATCAAATTTACCAATACGAGGTCCTAAGATTTTAGCACCAATTAATGCAGAGATACCACCAACCATATGAATTGCACATGATCCAGCAAAATCATGGAATCCAAGTTGTGATAACCATCCACCACCCCAAATCCAATGCGCTTCAATTGGATAAATAAGTGCTGAAATAACTCCTGAATAAACACAATAAGATAAGAATTTTGTTCTTTCTGCCATTGCCCCTGAAACAATGGTAGCAGTTGTTGCACAGAACACTAAGTTAAAAACAAAGTTTGAAAAATCAAAGTTTGCATAACTTGTAAATATATCAAATCCTGGTTTACCAATAAAACCAAGTAAATCTTCTCCTAATAATAAACTAAAACCAATTAAAATAAATGTACATGTCCCAATACAGAAATCCATTAAGTTTTTCATAATAATGTTCCCTGTATTTTTTGATCTTGTAAATCCTGCTTCTACCATGGCGAATCCAGCTTGCATCCAAAATACCAGCGCTGCGCCAATTAGAAACCATACGCTAAATGTTTCACTCATAATAAATCCCCCTCAATTTTTATAATGCGTTTTCCCCTTTTTCTCCAGTACGAATACGAATCGCTTCTTCAACTGGATAAATAAAGATTTTTCCATCTCCTACATTTCCACTTGATAAAGTTTCAGTAACTTTATCAACAATTTCTTGAACGATTTCATCTTTAACAACTGTTTCAACTCTTAATTTTGAAACAAGATTAACAGAATATGTGACACCTCGATATTGATGTGTATAACCCATTTGATTTCCAAACCCCATAATATTGGAAATCATCATACCTGTTACACCAGAAACTGTTAAAATATCTTTTAAATCTTCTAACTTTTCTGGTCTGATAATGATTTCAAGTTTTTTCATAAGTTTTCCCCCTTTTTATTGATTTCCATTCCCTTTTAGAAATCTTGACAAAAATATATCACGTTGATAAATTAGTGTCAATATAATTTTATTGATTTAATATTTTTTTATTACAATAAGAAAATAAAAAAGGAGCCTCGCTCCTAATAGTAATTTCGTATAACATTTACCATATCTTCTATATAAAGCCTTGCATTATCAATAATAAGAGGATTGATTTCCTTTCTTTGATCAAAGGACATTTTGAAAGTATATTGTTCTCTCATAAGAGGTAATTGTTGATTTTGACAAAGATGAATTACTTTCATCAATCTTTTGCTATTAATAAAAAAACAATTGATCAATGCTAGATTTTTTACATTTTGCCGACTTAATGATTGTATAAATTCCAGCAACTGTTTATCTTCAAATAACGTATCATCAAACCCAATAACAAGTAAATCAACATCATGATCGCTATGATAATGATTTAAATCTTGAGCATGTGTTTTGACCCACCTTGCCATTTCATCAGCGACACACTTTATATATTTAGATTTTGTTGTATAAACAATATCGATTTTCATTTCTATCACCTAATTTATTTTAATACAGAAATATGAACTAAAAATGTATTTAATTGTTAATAATTATAACAAAACCTATTGTTTATTTGGAGGATTCTATGAAAAAAATACTAAAAATTTGTATAACTTTATCTTTTACTTTTTTACTTACTGGCTGTGTAGACTGTTTAGTTTCTTTAAATTATTCTAAAATAAAAAAACCTACTCTTTATGGTGAACTTACAATAGAGCCTCAAATTTTAGAAAAATATAGCATGTCTATTTCACAAATAAAAAAACAATTATTGGATTATGACTTTTTTTAAAGATTGGACAATAAAAAAACAAACCGATTCTTCACTTTCGATAGAATCTCCTACTTCTTTTATTAAAGAAATTTCTACGCTTACAAAACAAAACAATAAATATATTTTATCTATTGATATTCCTAAAAATATGCTCGATACTTCAGAATTGAATCATTATAAAAATACTTTACAACTTTTAAATTCTAGTAATGCTACCTGCTCTTTTAAAATTACTATGCCAGGTACAATTATTTCCAGCAATGTTGGCAAATATCAACAAAATGTAGTAACAATTAATCTCTTTGAACTTTTTATTGAAGAAAAAGCTTTATCTTTTCATATCATTTCAAAAAAAGAAAATAATCATTTATTACTTTATTTTATAACTCTCATCATTTTACTTGTTTTAATCATTATCCTTATTTTCATCAAAAAAAAGACAAAAAGACTAGAAGATTACTTTTCTTTAATGCGGGTATTTGATAGAATAAAGGCGTTAAAGGAGACAAGAAGAATATGAAAAGAAACTGTATTATTGGACAATCTGGAGGACCCACAATCGCAATTAATGCTAGTCTTGCTGGGATTATTCATCGTGCTAAAGCATCTCAAGAATTTGAAAATGTTTATGGGATGATCAATGGTATCAAAGGTCTACTCGAAGGTAGATATATGGATTTATTAGAAGAATTTGATGATGGTGATAAAATCAATGCTTTAAAACAAACACCTGCCATGTATTTAGGTTCTTGCCGTTATAAATTACCTACTTTTCAAGATGACGAAGATACTTATGTTAAATTGTTTAGAATTTTAAAAGAATTAGAAATCACTGATTTTTTCTATATTGGTGGTAATGACTCAATGGATACCGTTATGAAATTAGATGATTACGCTAAATATATTAATAGTGATATTCATTTTATTGGTATTCCTAAAACCATTGATAATGACTTAATGGGAACAGATCATACACCAGGATTTGGTTCTGCCGCTAAATATGTTGCTGCTTCTATCTTAGAAGTTGTACATGATAGTTTAATTTATCAATTACAATCCGTTACAATCATTGAAATCATGGGAAGAAATGCAGGGTGGTTAACTGCCGCTGCTGCTCTTGCGAGAAATGAATATAATGTAGCTCCTGATCTTATTTATTTACCAGAAGTTGTTTTTGATAAAGATAAGTTTTTAGCAGATATTCATGAAGTCATGAAAAGAAAAAGATGTGTTGTCATTGCTGTATCTGAAGGTATCAGAGATCAAAACGGTCACTTCTTAGATGATGATAGTAAATACGCTAAAAAAGATGCTTTTGGACACGTCTTACATTCAGGAACAGGAAAATTACTTGAATCTCTTGTATTTAAAGAATTTGGATGTAAAGTTAGAAGTATTGAATTAAACGTTTTACAAAGATGTGCTATGCACATTGCTAGTAAAACAGATTTAAATGAATCATTTGTTATTGGTTCTAAAGCTATCGATAAAGCTTTAGAAAACGTTTCTGGTCATGTAATGGGATTTAAGCGTCTTTCTAATCATCCTTATGAAATCGATTATATTTCTACTGATGTAAGAGAAGTTGCTAACTATGAACAAAAAATTCCTGTAGAATGGATCAATGAAGAAGGAAATGATATTACTCAAGAACTATATGAATATTTATATCCACTTATTCAAGGTGAAGTACATGTTACTTATAAAGATGGTATTCCTTCTTATTACAGTTGTAAACATTTAGAAAAATAAAAAGAACTGCTACAAATAAACGTAGCAGTTTTTTAATGCTTTGCTTTAATATAATAATAACCAAAAATCGTTAGATCAATAGTCAAGGCAATAATAGAAATTGTGACTAGTGGTGAAACGTTAATCATTTGTATTATATTCATAATACACCTCCGCTAAAGATCTATTGTAAGAGTTACAGGACAATGATCACTTCCCATAATCTCTGTTTCAATTGTTGCATCAATAATCTTATCCTTTAAGCTATCACTAACAATAAAATAATCAATACGCCATCCCGCATTTTTTTCTCTTGCTTTAAAACGATAAGACCACCAAGAATAAACACCTTCTTGTAAAGGATAAAGATAACGATACGTATCGATAAAACCGTGATTTAATAACTGAGTCATTTTTTCTCTTTCTTCATCAGAAAAACCCGCATTTTTACGATTTGATTTAGGATTTTTCAAATCTATTTCTTGATGAGCAACATTTAAATCACCACATAAAATAATTGGTTTATCTAAACTTTCAAGATACTTTAAAAAATCATCTTCCCATTTCATACGATAAGATAGACGTTTGAGTTCATTTTGACTATTAGGAGTGTAACAAGTAATGACATAATAATTTTCAAATTCCAAAGTAATTAATCTACCTTCTTGATCATGTTCTTCTTTATTCATTCCATAAAAAACATTCAATGGTTTTTCTTTACTATAAATAAGTGTTCCACTATACCCCTTTTTTAACAGCACTGTTTAAATAATAATGATACCCTTCAATCTCTAAATCTGCTTGACCACTTTGCATTTTAGTTTCTTGAACACAAAAAATATCTGCATCTAATTGATAAAAGCTATCTAAAAAACCTTTTTGTAAACATGCTCTTATTCCATTTACATTCCAACTTACTAATTTCATAATTACCTCTTTCTCCAATATATTCTATTATATAACATCTCATTCATGATTTGAACGTATATTTTTAAATAAATAGGGATATACTAAACTAGGTGAACATTATGAAAAAAAGAACATTCATTATTAGTTTGATTATTCCTTTATTAGTAGGTGCTATAAGCGCTTTTATCACAAATAATCAAATGGAAACATATAGCAATTTAAATACCCCCTTATTGGCTCCTCCAGGATGGTTATTTCCTATTGTCTGGACCATTCTTTATATTTTGATGGGAATTTCTAGTTATTTTATTTATATCAGTCATGATCCTAAACGTGAAAACGCCTTAATTGTCTACTCTTTTCAATTATTTATTAATTTTTGTTGGCCACTTTTCTTTTTTAATCTTCATAATTATTTTCTTTCATTAATGATTTTAATAGCTTTGATTCTTACTGTTATTTATATGTTGATCATTTTTAAAAAAATTAATCCAAAAAGTTTTTATCTAAATATTCCTTATATTCTTTGGTTATTCTTTGCTTTATATTTAAACTTTATGATTTTTATAAACAACTAAAATAGAACAAAGTTTCTTCCATGGCCCTTGTTTTAAGACGATAGTATGTACTCCGAGAATAATAATCAATCCACCAATCTTTACCAACTCTCTCTATAAATTCTTTTTCAATAATAATTTTACTCTCCATCGATAAACAATCTAAAATAAATTCAAATGTTGCAATAACTTTCTCTAATTCTTCTTTTAACACCAATTGATCATTCAATTGACTTCCTTTATCTTGATAATACATCTTCTTTTCTTTAACGGTATCAAATTGAATCGATGGATAAAAATTCCTTTCTTCTAAACATTTAAGTTGTAAAACAGCACGGTGATACTTTTTAAATAGATCTTCTAAAACATCTTGTTTTTCTTTAAACGTTAATGCCTTCATAAAAAAACCTCCTATGTTTATATATGACAATAGGAGGCCTTTTTTCTTTTAAATTATGAAATTTTCTTTAATTTCTTCAATTTCTTCATCACTAAAACCAATATTTAATAAATATCCTTTAGTACTACCATAATTTTCTCTTAAATACGCAATAAATTTCATCATCACTCTTGGATCAGAACCTAAGAATTTTTCATCTTCACTTGGTATCATTTCTTCCAATTGTTTAATCATTGCCATATTATTTTCATAAGATTCTGAATAATCTTTAACAATATCATATTCATGACATCCCGCTAGATCTAATAACATACATGCAATAACGCCTGTACGATCTTTACCTGCAGAACAATTAAATAATGTGCAGTCATAGGGATGGTTTAAAAAGATATTAAATACTTTTTTTAATTGTTTTTTATTCGCTTCAATCATAAAAATATAAAAACCACTTAAATCTTGATAGTCTTTAATATCATTTGGTAATACTGACATATTTTCATTTTGTAGTAAATTAATATGATAATACTCTATATCTTTATACCCTTTTAAACTATGTGGTTGATGAACTAATTCATAATCACTTCTTAAATCAATGACAGTGCGAATACCATATTGATAAAATTGTTCTTTTAAATCATCACTGATCCCACTTGGACATGTACTTCTAACATATTTATGTGATTTTGTATAATATCCTTCTTGTGTTTCATAACCACCTAAATCTCTTACATTGGTCATTTTTCCTATATGAAGTAATCTTTCTTCACGAGATAATTGCATCATTTTTTCTTTCCTCACTAATCTTCAAATGGTCTTATTCTTAAAGTTACCCCAATATTTTGAGCAATCTGTTTACAAATTTCTACATCTTTTTCAGGAATTGTTGTATCAACAATCGTTAAAACAACATGAGGCACATAGGCTTTACATTTTTTAGCAAAATCTAATAATTCATCAAATGAATCAATTCCATATTGGCTTCTTGTAAGTTTTAAATAATCTTCTTTATTACTTGTATTTAAACTAATAGAAACAGTATCTAACAATCCTTTAAATTCAGGCGTAATATCTCTTTTATTATATAAAGAAGATAACCCATTGGTATTCACTCTTGTAGGTAGATCGGGTCTTCTTTCTTTTAAATACTTAGCAACTTTCATTAAATCATCATGTCTTATAAGTGGTTCACCAAAACCACAAAAACAACTTCTTTAAAATCATTTAAATCATATTTTCAAATTCTTGAATAATTTCATCAACCGTTGGTTCTTCTTTTAACCATAAAGAATTATTTTCAATCATTTCCTTTGTTTGTCTTAAACAAAATGTACATGAACATGTACAACTGATTTGTCGAATTAACATAACATGTAAATCCCTTTAGTACTTTCTAAATGTGCAATATCAATATAACTATTTTCATATAATGTATATAATATCATCTTAATCCCCCAATTCTTTTAATAATGGTTCAAAACATAATCCCATATGTGGATGAGCATCAATATCTACAGAATGTTGAATGCATTTAGAAGCAAAATCTGTTGATTTTTTAACAGCTTCTAAAAAATTTTTGCTCTTTCAAATAGCTTCCTGCAATTACTGCAGAAATAACATCTCCTGTGCCACTACGATCTTCTCCAATACGTTTTGCATAGATTTTTTCAACTTTTCCATGGTTATAAACAAAATTTAAAATTTGATGACCAATAGAAATACCCGTTACTACAATCATTTTTGGACCCATTTGACTTAATTTTTCACACATGCGCTTAAGTTCTTGCTCATTGCTTGTTTCATGATAAGCTTCATCAATCAAAGCACACAATTCTGTTAAATTAGGTGTAACAATTGCCGCATAAGGCATGAGTTCTCTCATTTTTTCTTGCATTTCTCGCGTATAAGTCGGATAAAGTTTTCCATGATCACCCATGACTGGATCTACTAAAATAAAGTTTTTTTTCTGTTTTTAAAAATCTTTAAAAAATTCTTTTACTATTTCTATTTGTTTCGCAGATCCTAAAAAGCCACTGCATATTCCATCAAAATCAATATTCATTTTTTTATATGTTTCAATATAATCATTCATCTTTGATGTATAATCATCAAAAAAGAAATCTTTATGGTATGTATTGATAGATAAAATTGCTGTTGGTACAAAAGCTGTTTCAATTCCCATAGCTGAAATAATTGGCAATTGACAGGCTACTGAACATCTTGATAATCCTGTTACATCATTTACTAATACAATTCTTTTTTCTCTCATCTTTAAAACCTCTTTCATGTATTTTAGCACAATCAAGTCTTATTGAGTATCTTTTTTTCATAATTCATATTTGTTATAATATTGAAAGAGGTGAAATGAATGAAAAAAATGCTAAAAGTACTTTTAGTTTTAATGACTGTTGTTTCCATTGCTGGATGTTCTTCTAAAACAACAACAGAAAAAGCAACTAAAAAAACAAAAACTTTATCAGGAAATTATCAAGTTGAAATTAAAGTTAAAGATTATGGAACAATTTATGCTGAAATTGATGCTGATACAGCACCAATTACAGTAACAAACTTTGTAAAGTTAAGTAAAGAAAAGTTTTATGATGATTTAACTTTTCATCGTATTATTGATGGTTTCATGATTCAAGGTGGAGATCCTAAAGGAGATGGCACTGGTGGAAGTAAAGAAATAATTAAGGGAGAATTTTCAGATAATGGGGTAAAAAATCCTTTAAGTCATACACGTGGAGCTCTTTCTATGGCAAGAAGTCAAGATAATGATAGTGCTTCTTCACAATTCTTTATTGTTCAAAGTGATTCTACTTATTTGGATGGTCAATATGCTGTTTTTGGTTATGTTTATGAAGGCATGGACATTGTTGATCAAATTTGTAAAGATGTAAAAGTAGAAGATAATAATGGAACTGTAAAAAAAGAAAATCAACCTGTTATTGAATCAATTCGTTGTAAAAAGATATAATTAAAAAGAAGCTCAGGCTTCTTTTTTTAAGGCATTTTTTAATAATAAAACAGTAATAATAAACGCTGATAGATCCGCAACAGGGACAGCTATAAAAATACCATCTAAACCTATAATCGATGAAAAAATTATGATACAAGGAATTAAAATAATAATTTGTCTCAATAAATTTAAAACACTTGATATTTTTATCTTACCAATCGCTTGAAAATAGTTTGCACACATTACTTGTGCACCAATAACCGGTAAACACATAAACCAAATATGTAAAGCATGGCTACATAATTTTACAACATCTGCTTCATCATTAAACATATAGACAATACTTTTTGTAAAAAATTGTACTGCGATAAAACCAATCAAAGCAATCATTGTAGCACCTATAATTGCGTATTTTAATGTTTCTTTAACACGATCCATTTTTAAAGCACCATAATTATATGAAATCAATGGTTGTTGACCTTGCATCAAACCAGTAATTGGCATCAAAATAAGTGTTTGAATGCTTGTAACAATACCAATAGCACTTAACGCTAAATCTCCACCATATTTAACAAGAGACGCATTCAAAATAATATTTAAAACACTATTCGATATTTGCATTAAAAATGCAGGTATTCCTGTTTGAATAATTTGTTTTGAAATATTCAACTGTAATTTCAATAAAGTTGTATTTAAAGGAATAATCGTTCTTTTTCCAAATAAAAATGCAAGTTGCCATAAAGCACTTAAAAACTGTCCACCAATCGTTGCAAAAGCAGCTCCTTTCATTCCCATATGGAAAATGCAAATTAAAATATAGTCAAATAAAATATTAAAGAAGCTTCCGGAAATGGAACCGATCATGGCGATAGAGGTCGCATGGTCATTCCTCGCAAATGCCGTGAAGGTATAGTTTGACATAAAAAAGCGGGGGTAAATAGCAGGACGATACGCATATAATTACGTCCAAGCCGGATGAGCCCGGCATCTGCCCCTAAAAGTGCAAGTGCTTTATGCGGAATGAAGATTCCGGTGAGCATAAAAGGAATGCTGCATATGAGACACCAGAAGATGGACTGGGTAAAATAGTAGTCCGAAGGTGAACCTTTGGCTGTGCTGATATTGTATCGTGTGGCGGAGCCGATTCCGATCATCGAACCGATTGCGAAGACCAGACCGAACACCGGCAGGATCAGATTCAGGGCAGCAAGTCCATCTGCACCGCATTTGTAAGAGATAAAAAAGGTATCTGCCAGAATGTAGACGGAGACACCGATCATTCCGGAAATACTTTGGGAAATGTATTTTAAAAATTTATGAAACGTTTAGCTAAAGATAAAATTGTTATTTTTATTACACATCGCATGGCTCATTGTAAAGAAAGTCAACTTACTTTTGTGATGAAAGAGGGAAGATTGATTCGCTTGACCAAGTGGCTATATCCGTCTTCATTGTTTTCAGTCCTTGCCAGGTCAGTTAACAAGACAAAATCTTCACTATCAATTACCGGATGGAGAAAAGACTCGATTTCTTTTTGAAGACCTTGGATCGACTGTGTTTCTCTATTTACTCTTCGTTCATGGTATCTATAAGCATATCCAATATCGCATCTGCCCTCTCCTGAGAAATACGCTCTTTTTTCACTAACCTCTCTAAAATTCTTTCATGTGTAATGGAATATGCCCATAGCACCTCTGCTCGTCTTTGTTCATCCATATTGTATCCGTCCACAAAGTTATTTTTATATTATAGCATATTTTTATGGGGTTTGATAGATATTACAGATGAATGTCGAAGATATGTTCTAATTTAGGTATTAAAATAATTTCATCACAACTTATTTCAATACGCTCAAGGTAATTCTTTACCGTTACATCGTCAAATTTTTCTATTTCAAGGTAATTACATATGATGTTCTTTATTTCGTTTTCTGAAATAGTATAAATATTTTGGCAGGTTGCCTGTCTTCCGTTATCCACTCTGTCCGCACATCGCCATACAATATTGCCGTCTTTTCTTGTAATGCGCCGGTAATTTTTTCCGCACTCCCCGCAAACTAAAAGACCGCTCAGTACATCATTGGAGTTGTACCGAACGGTCTTTCGTTTATGATCAGAAGATTGGTTTGTCCTCTTTTGTTTTTCAAGCTGTGCTTTCACATATATTTCAGGAGAGACTATATGGGTGTATTTTTGATTGGATAACAGATTATCAATAGCCTGAACAGTCCATTTATCTTTTCCTGATGGAGAAGCGATCTTTTCATGAAACAGATACGCTGCTATTCTGTTCAAACTCAGTCCCTCAAGATAGAGGTGATAGATCAGTAGGACTGTTTTTTGCTTTTTCTTTGTTGATTCGGATTTCTCCGTTTATATCTTTCAAAATATCCATACGGAATTATCA
>ENA-OQET01000946-OQET01000946.1-human-gut-metagenome-genome-assembly--contig:-NODE-946-length-14073-cov-3.041446_pt1 | contig 14073 bp, 22 predicted proteins | sample MGYA00242800_ERZ504645 | MGnify/ENA primary metagenome ERZ504645 (study PRJEB26092, sample SAMD00036308) | human gut metagenome | host: Homo sapiens | study: EMG produced TPA metagenomics assembly of... | reverse complement strand
CCAGAGGGAAGTAATGGAACTACACAACTTAGAATAGATGCTGATAATTATATACCAAGATTTTTATAAATTATGTGAGACAATTCATCAATATGGAACTAAAATTGCTATCCAATTAAATCATGCAGGAGCAAGTGCCGTGGAAAAGTCGTATTGGTATGCAACCTGTTTCTGCAAGTAATTTACCAAATAAAGAATGCGGTGCTATTCCAAGAAAATTATCAGTTGAGGAAATTTATAGTATCGCTGATGATTATGCAACCTTAGCTAAAAGAGCTCAAACAATAGGTTTTGATGCCATTGAAATACATGCAGGACATTCATATCTAATTTCACAATTTTTATCACCACTTACGAATGATAGAACGGATGAATTTGGTGGAAATATAGAAAATCGTGCACGTTTTGCTAAAATCATTGTAGAAAAAGTAAGAAAAGTAGTCGGTCCACGTTTTCCTGTTATTATAAGAATTTCTGCAGATGAATTTTTAGATGGTGGTAATATATTAGAAGATAGCATTGAATGACTTAAATACTTTGTAAAAGAAGTTGATATGATTGATGTTTCTGCAGGATTAAGTGATTCAATTCATAAACAAATAGATGCTTCATATTATCCTGATGGATGGCGTCGTTATATGGCACGTGCTATTAAAGAAGTTTTTCCTGATAAAATAGTCATGACATCAGGAGATATTCACAATCCTCAAAGTGCTTGTGAAATTCTTGAAAACCAAGATACTGATTTAATTGGAATGGGTCGTCAAACAATTGCAAATCCAAGTTGGTCTCATAAAGTCAAAACAGGAAAAATAGATGAAATTCGTCAATGTATTTCTTGTAATATTGGATGTGCAGGACATCGTATTGGATTAAATAGAACAATCCGTTGTACAGTTAATCCAGATGTTTTCTATGATGATTTTTATAAAAAACAAAAAGTAAATAAGAAAACGAATGTAGTAGTTATTGGTGGGGGAACAGCAGGACTTGAAGCAGCTTGTACAGCAAGTGAAGTAGGATGTACAACATTTTTAATAGAAAAAGAAAAAACTTTAGGTGGCTTAGCTAGACAAATTAGTCAAATACCTGAAAAAACAAGAATAGCTCATTTTCCTAAGTATTTAGAAAAAAGAGCAGAAAAGTTACACGATTTATTTTAAAAGGAGTAGAAGCAAACGTTGATTTTGTTGATAATTTTAAATCTGATATTGTTGTTGCAACTGGTTCAAAATCAATCCTTCCACCAATTAGTGGATTAAAGGAAAATATTGATTTAGATAATCATAAGGTAAGTAGTATTGATAAATTTATGAATCATCTAGATCTTTATCTAGATGATACAACCAATAAAGAGATTGTTATTGTTGGTGGAGGAGCAGTAGGATTAGATATTGCTGAATATTTTGCTAATAGAGGGGCATCACCTACTATTATTGAAATGATGAATCAAATTGGAAGAGATCTTGATCCTGTTACAAAATCACAAACAAAAGAAATGATGGAAAAACATCATGTAAAACAAATGACACAAACAAAATTAAAAGAAGTACATGAAAACTATTTTATTGTAGAAAAAGAAAATCAAGAAATAAAAGTTCCATTTGATTATGGCTTTGTATGTTTAGGAATGAAAGCTTATAATCCACTTTATTTACAACTTAAAGATTATTATCAAGATAAAAATGGTGATGTTTTAGAAATTGGAGACTGTAAAAGAGCTAGACGTATTATTGAAGGAACACAAGAGGGAAGAAATAGTATTCATTTATTAAAACAAAAAGAATTATTGTAGAGGGGAAAATAAAAATGGCAGAAATTACTGAAAGAGTGACTGGAATACAGAATTAATAGGACTTATTGCTAATCCTATTAGACATTCTAAAAGTCCAACAATGCATAATGAAGCATTTGCTAAGTTAGGATTAGATTATTGTTATATGTGTTATGAAGTTAATCATGAAAATTTAGAGAAAACTGTAGAAGGTTTAAAGGCAATGAAAGTAAGAGGATGGAATGTCTCTATGCCTAATAAAACAACAATTGTAAAGTATTTAGATCACTTAACACCTGTTGCTAAGATGGGCCAAGCAGTAATACTGTTATTAATGATGATGGTGTTTTTAACTGGTACTACGACTGATGGCGTTGGTTTTATAAAAGTGTTAAAAGAAAGCAATCTTGATCCTATTGGTAAAAAAATAACGATTGTTGGAGCTGGTGGAGCAGTTACAGCTATTGAAATACAAGCGGCTTTAGATGGTGTCGCAGAGATTTCTATTTTTAATAGAAAAGATGAATTTTATAATCAAGCTTTAATTAATTGTGAAAATATTAATGAAAATACTCAATCAAAAGCTAAAGTTTTTGATTGAGCAGATCATGAAGCATTAAGAAAAGAAATGAATGAATCTTACTTATTTGTTAATGCAACAGGAGTAGGAATGAAACTTATTTAAGAAAAGATTTTTATGTAGCAGATACTGTTTATGCTCCTAAAGAAACTGAATTATTAAGAGTTGCTAGAAAATTTGGGGTTAAAAAAGCTATTAATGGCGAAGGTATGATGCTTTATCAAGGAGCAGAATCTTTTAAATTATGGACTGGAAAAGAAATGACGGTTGAACATATCAAAGATATTTTAAATTTAGAGATTTTCAAAAAAGTATCACGAAAAAGCGATACATTTTTAAACGGTTAAATAAATTTAAATTTTTAATGACTAAATGTTTTTGATGATAGTAAATAAAATCTTGATCAATAAGTTGATTTAAAATTCTAGAAGTTGTTTCTCCTTTTTGCACCAATTAATTGAGAAAGAAAAACAACTGAAAAATCAAAAGGAATTTCAATGTCATCTTGATAAGGCATACCAAGTTTATGAGCTAAATAACAAAGATATATAGTTAAACGCGCTTGACTATTTTGATAAGAATTAAATTTTAAAAGATTTTGATTTTCTGTATATTTAAAAGCTAACGATGATTGTATTTTTTGTGAAAATAGAAAATTATCATGGATTAACTCTTTAATGATAGAAATAGGAATTACTAAAATAGTAGAATTTTTTAAGACTTTAATATTTGAAGAAGCGTATTCTTGATAGATAGCGTCTTCGTTTAAAAAACTGTTCTTGATTTTCAATATTGAGTATTCTTTTACTATCATTTTCAAAAAGGCAATAATTATAAGCAATACCTTGAAGTAAGAAAAATATATTTTCATTTTTTTGTTTTTCTTCAATAATGAGTGTATTTTTCTTGATATGTTTAATTTGACCAAATTGAATGATAGTTAATATCATAAAATGTATTAAATTGTTTTATATCAATTATTTGACTTCTTTCCATAAAAAATTCTCAATTTTATATAAGAATTTTAAAATAAAAAGATAATTATAAACAATATCATAATTTCTATGGTTTGATAGATAAAATTTATCAAACATTTTTAAAATTTAACATTTCTTGAATAATATCTAAAGATAATTTAGAAATATTTAAAGGATCATATACAATATAGATTTCTCTTTCTTTATAAGGAAGAGAAATTTCTTTTTTTATAATATTTTGATAAGAAAGAAGCGTATCATTATCTTCCATAATAGAAACAGCTAAATTAGCATTTACTAAACCAATCATCGAATTTTCATCATCAAAATAGTTAGTAGGTTTAAAGGGTAAATGTTAACTTATAAATAAATCTTTAATTGTACTATAAAGTGTCATATTTTTTTGATAAGTATAGAAAGGATAATCTAATAGATCTTTTAATTCTACTTTTTCTTTTTTTGATAAAGGATTTTCTTTTGAAAGTACAATGACAAGTTTTCTTTTAATAAGAGGAATATATTGTAAATGATTGTCTTTGATTTTCTAATATTTTTTTGAGTAATTGTTTCTGTCTTTTTCACTACGAAATTGTATGTTGATTTGAGGTTGTTCTTTTTGTAAATGAATGATAAAAGGTACAAGAAAACTATTAATGACAGTAGGAATAGATGAAATTTTAATATCTTTTTTTGGTTGAATAGCATGAATTCCTTCATCTAAAATTTGTAAACTTTTTGATACATAATCTAAGAATATTTTTCCTTCTTGAGAAAGTTGAATAGTTCTTCCTTCTTTTTTAAATAAAGCAACAACTAGTTCTTTTTCTAATTCTTTGATTGCAAATGAAAGTGTAGGTTGCGAAATATAAAGAGCTTTACTTGCTTTACGATAATGTAAATAATGAGATAGACATTGAAAATAACGTAATTGATGTAATTTCATATTATCCCTCCGAATATATATTTATTATAACGAATTCTGTATTATTATGAAAATGAGATTTTCATAAAGTGAAAAAATGAAACCGAATACATAAAAATGAATATAATATTATAAGAAAACAAGGAGGAAGTATCAATGGGATTTAAAGAAGGATTTTTTTTGGGGAGGAGCAACAGCTGCAAACCAATATGAAGGTGGATATATAAGTGGTGGCAAAGGATTAGCTATTCAAGATGTGATTACTGGAGGAGACGGAAGAAATAATATTCCTAGACGTATGGCATTAAAACTTGCTGATGGATCAACAAAATTTATTGATCGTCGTGGAACTGAAGTACCTGATGGTGCTGTACCATATGTGGATGAAGATACATATTATCCAAGCCATGTGGCAACTGATTTCTATCATCATTATAAAGAAGATATTGCATTATTTGCCCAAATGGGATTTAAATCATTCCGTATGTCTATTAACTGGACAAGAATTTTCCCATTAGGGGATGAAGAAGAACCTAATGAAGAAGGATTACAATTCTATGATGATGTTTTTGATGAAATGTTAAAATATGGTATTGAACCACAAGTAACAATTGTCCATTTTGATTTACCACTTCATCTAGCAACAGAATATGATGGTTGGTATAATAGAAAAACAATTGATTTCTATATGAATTATGTAGAAACAATTTTCAATCGTTATAAAAATAAAGTTAAATATTGGTTAACATTTAATGAAATCAATTTCTGTAAAGATTACACAAACTTAGGAATTACAGAAGCTTTATCTAGACCAGATAAAGTTGCACAAGCTGTTCATCATATGCTTGTTGCTGCAGCAAAAACAGTAATTCGTGGTCATGAAATCAATCCAGAATTTCAAATTGGGATGATGATCAATTATTCAGAAATTTATCCAGAAGATTGTAATCCAGAAAATATGTGGAAACGTATTACAGAAAAAAGATTACGTACATTCTATACAGATGTTCAAAATAAAGGATTCTATCCAGAATGGAAACTTATTGAATATAAAAATGCTGGTATTGAATTAAAAATGGAAGATGGAGATTTAGAAACATTAAAAGCTGGTACAGTAGATTATATTGGATTTTCTTACTATTCAACAAGTGTTGCAACTGTTAAAGCGGATGCTAAAAAAACAGCTTCTAACTTAGAAAGTGCTGTTAAAAACCCTTATTTAAAAGCAAATGATTGGGGATGGCAAATTGATCCAGTTGGTCTTCGTATTGTATTAAATGAATTATGGGATCGTTATCATAAACCACTATGGATCGTTGAAAATGGTTTAGGAGCTATCGATACAGTGGAAGAAGATGGTTCAATTCATGATCCTTATCGTATTGATTATATGAAACAACATATCATTGAAATGAAAAAAGCAGTTGATGAAGATGGTGTTGATTTAATGGGATATATGCCTTGGGGATGTATTGATGTGGTTTCAGCAGGAACTGGTGAAATGAGAAAACGTTATGGATTTATCTATGTTGATATGGATGATGATGGCAACGGTGATTTACATCGTGCACGTAAAGACTCTTTCTACTGGTATCAAAAAGTATGTAAGTCTAATGGAGAAGAATTATAAAAAGAATTGCAAAATGCAATTCTTTTTTAATATTTTTCTTTTATTAATTGAAAGAATGCTTTCATTTCATGAGAAAGCCACTTATCTTTATGACAAAGAAGTTGACGATAGACATCAATTTGGTAATCAGGAAGATTGATTTGAGTGATTGTTTTATTTTTTAAATCATTTTCTAAAATATATTTTGGTAAAAAACTGATATATTGATCAAGTTTCAATAGTTCTAAAAGTAAATCTGTATTTTTAGATTGGATAAAAGGCTTAATTTCTAAATTGTCTTCATGAAGCTTTTCTTCGAGAAGGCGACGATAACTGGCATTTTTTTCTGTTAAAATAATGGGATAAGTTAGGATATCTTGAATTGTTGGCTGTTTGATTTTACAGATTGGGTGATGACATGATGCTACAAAAGTAACTTCTTCTTTAGATTGATATATTTTTAGCCAATCTGTATCTAAAAGTTGTTTATCAACTAAGTATGCAAAATCAATATCGTTATTTTTAAGCATTTTTAAAAGTCCTTCGATTGTATCTGTTGTAATTGAAACAGATACATGAGGGTGGTATTGATGATATTTACAAATAAGCTGAGGAACTATGGAAGAACATAATGAATCAATAGTTCCAATTGTAAGATGACCATTAAGTTCTAATGAAGGATTAATGGCTTCTTTCGCACATGAAATATCATCAAGTATCTTCAAACAGTGCTGATAAAATGTTTTACCATGATTTGTAAGAGTTACTTTTTTACCTAAGCGATCAAATAATTGTACACCAAGTTCTCTTTCAAGATTTTTGATATGAATGGTGATAGATCCTTGACAATAATCTAATTTTTTAGAAGCTTTTGAAAAACTTCCTTGTTGAACAATAGTTGTAAATGAAATAAGTTCTTGTATTTCCATAAGAGTCTCCTATTAAAAAAATTAAACAGCTTTATTAAAAACGTTTAATTTACTTGATAACATATTCATATTAAACTAGAGTTATCAATTAATCAAGGAGTATTCATATGAAAAAGACAGAGCAAAAATTATCAAGCATTTGTTCAAATATTAAAAGAAGAATTAATACCTGCTATGGATGTACAGAACCGATTTCATTAGCGTATGGAGCAAGTATTGCTAGAAAAGTGTTAAATCATCTACCTACAAAAATTGTTGTAGAAGCAAGTGGAAGTATTATAAAAAATGTAAAGAGTGTCATTGTTCCTCATACACATCATTTAAAAGGAATTAAAGCAGCTGTTTGTGCTGGAATCATAGGAGGCAATGATGATAAATATTTAGAAGTATTAAGTCAAATTGATGAAAAAACAAAGAAAGAAATTGATCAATATATAGAAAAAGTAGATTTTGAAGAACATTTTTTGGATAGTTCAAAAGTATTTGATTACATAATAACGGTTTGGAATAAAAAAGAGTATGTAAAAGTGAGAATAAGTGATTCTCATATGCATGTTGTTTGTATAGAAAAAAATGGACAAATCCTTCAAGAAGAAAAAAGTGTTGTAAAAAAAGAAAAAGCAGATCGTTCATTATTAGATATAAAAGATATTTATGATTTTATAAAGACTGTCGAATTGACAGATATTCAAGATATTTTAGAAAGACAAATAGATTATAATTATGCGATAGCTTGTGCAGGTTTAAATGATAATTATGGAGCTAATATTGGAAAAGTTCTTTTAAAATCTTTTGGCAATGATGTAAAAAATAAAGCGAAGGCTTATGCTGCAGCTGGTAGTGATGCGAGAATGAATGGTTGCGAATTGCCGGTTGTTATTAATTCGGGTAGTGGTAATCAAGGGATGACATGTTCTTTACCTGTTATTATCTATGCTCAAGAATTAAAGGTTTCAAAAGAAAAAATGTTTAGAGCGTTAGCACTATCTAACCTTGTGGCGATTCATGAAAAAAGTGGAATTGGAACTTTATCAGCTTACTGTGGGGCAGTAAGTGCCGCTACTGGAGCTGGTGCAGGAATTGCTTATTTATACGATGAAGATTATCAAGCTGTCATTCATACAATTGTTAATACACTTGCCAATGTTTCAGGTATTGTTTGTGATGGAGCAAAAGCTTCTTGTGCAGCAAAAATTGCTTCTAGTGTTGATGCGGCTATTTTAGGTTATCATATGTACAAAAATGGACAGGAATTTAAATCAGGGGACGGACTAGTGATGGAAAATGTTGAAGCAACAATTCAAAGTGTTGGACGATTAGGTAGAGAAGGAATGAGGGAAACGAATAAAGAAATTATAAAGATGATGATTCATGAATAATAATCAAAATAGAGTATTAATTTAACAATACTCCATCTTCATTACATCAGTTTATATTTTCCAACAGTATCATAAGTAGCAATAATTTGACGATTGAGATTAGTTAAACAGATTTTATCATCGTCAATTAGATCAAATGAGCCAATTCTGCTTCTTACTAAGGCTTCGCCAACATATCCACCACCACCTAAACCAAAGATAGCAACTCGACTATTTTTAATTTATCCATGGCTTCTTTTCCATATAATAATTGAGTTCTTGAAAATTGATTTAACATAAAAACCTCCTTAATCATACTAAACGACTATGAATTGATAATAGACATACTCGTTGCCCTAGTCAATCTTTTATTAAATAATAGTTGACTTAGTTAACATTATTTAATAAAATAACACTCAGCTTAAATATTTGGTTTATATTGGAAACGCACACTCTTTGAGTGATAACGAACAACACAGATTCATTATTATTCAAGGAGGTTTTTTTATGCCAAAAACAAAATTTCAAGAAATTATTTTTACAATTATGATGGTATTCATGATGGTTTATTTTATGATTTGTTATAATATTTCATTAAATATTGGAGGAATGACAAATCAAGTGTTCTTAATGGCTTTTCAAGAATTAGTTATTATGGCACCTGTTGCTTTCATTTTAGATTTCTTTATTGTAGGACATCTTGCTAAAAAGAAAGCATTTCAAATTGTTGATTTAGAAAATGATCATCCATTTCATTTAGTAATTGCGATTTCAGTGGTATCTATTATTTTAATGTGTCCATGTATGTCATTTGCAGCAACACTTTTATTTAAAAATGCTGGAAGTCAAATCATTGCTGTTTGGTTACAAACAACAGTTTTAAATTTTCCAATGGCATTTTTCTTACAATTATGTTTTGCTGGACCAATCGTAAGATTTGTCTTTGGAAAAATATTTAGAGAAAATAGGGCTTAGGCTCTATTTTTATTTTACAAAGAAAAATTCTTTCGCTAAAATAAAAGAGGATGAGGGGGGATTTACTTGAAATTAACAATGCTTGGAACAGGAAATGCACTTGTGACAAAGTGCTATAATACTTGTTTTGTCATCGAAAATGAAAATGATTATTTGATGGTTGATGCTGGTGGGGGCAATACAGTTTTAAATCAACTTGAAAAAGCAGAAATCAATTGGAAAGATGTAAAACATATTTTTGTCACACATAAACATATTGATCATTTATTAGGAATGATTTGGATGATTCGTTTGATTTGTCAAAATATGGCAGCTGGAAAATATGAGGGAGAAGCTTATATTTATGGTCATCAAGAAGTAATTGAGATGTTAGAAACGATTTCTCAAATGCTTTTACAAAGTAAGCAAACAAAATTTATTCATGACCGTTTACATCTTGTGGTTGTAAACGATGGTCAAACGAAAGAAATTCTTGGTAAGAAAGTAACTTTCTTTGATATTCATTCAACGAAAGCTAAACAATTTGGTTTTATGATGGAACTTGATCAAGAAAGAAAATTAACATGTTGTGGGGATGAACCTTATAACGAAGAAAATGAAAAATATGCTTTAAAGAGTGATTATTTATTACATGAAGCTTTTTGTTTATATGATCAAGCAGATATTTTTCATCCTTATGAAAAACATCATTCAACAGTTAAAGATGCGTGTCAGCTTGCTGAAAAATTAAAAGTAAAAAATGTGGTTTTATATCACAGCGAAGATCAAAATATTGAAAATCGTAAAGAACTTTATACAAAAGAAGGAAAAGCTTATTTTAGTGGGAAGATTTATGTTCCTAATGATTTAGAAACAATAGAATTATAGAAAGGAGATTTTTATGCTTATTGTCAATCAAATAGAAAATACGCATTTTTCAAAAACAGAAAGAGAAATTGTTGATTATATTATTGATCAAGGAATGAATATTGAAAAAATGTCTGCTAATGAAATAGCAAGGAATACATTTACAAGTGCACCTTTGCTTGTAAGAATTGCTAAGAAGTTAGGATATAGTGGTTTTAATGAATTTAAAAGTGCTTATTTAAAAGAACTTTCTTATATGTTAGAAGAAACAGATGTAGATGCTTCTATTCCTTTTTTATTAAGTGATGATTTGATGACAATTACAAAAAATCTTGCTTTATTAGAAAAAGAAACCATTCAAGATACACAGCAACTTAATCATCATGATGATCTACAAGAAGCGGTTCGCTTATTACAAAAAGCACAAGTTATTGATGTTTATGGTGTTCTCAATCATGTTTTACTAGCGAAACATTTTAAAACATTAATGATGTATATTGGTAAAGATGTTCAAGTCATTGATCAAGTAACGGGTCAAAAAAGAAGTGCCTGTCTTGCCGATGAGAGTCATTGTGCAATCATTATTTCTTATTCAGGACAAACAAGAGAAATGGTGGAAGTTGCAGAAATTTATCATAAAAGAAATATTCCATTTATTTCAATTACTTGTATGGCAGAAAATTCTATTTCAAGATTGGCGGATGTTCATTTGTATCTTTCTTCAAGAGAAATGTTACATATTAAAATAGGTGATTTTGCTTCAACAACCTCTTTAAAAATATTTATTTGATAATTTTATATGCAGGTGTCTTTTCGTATGATTATAAAAAGAATCTAGAAACGAAAATTGTAGTTGCTTCATATGTTGATGATCGTCAAAGTGAAGATGAATATATAAATGAAAAATAGGTCGAGTTGACCTATTTTTTTAAAGATTTATTTTTTAATTCATTGACATATTCCATTTGATGTTCAGCATTTTCATGAAGTTCTTTTTCCATTTCTTCGACAGTCGTATGTTTTACTTCTGCTGCTTCATCAGTTTTCCCATAAACCGCTTCATAAGCTTCTTTAGCGTTATGTTGTAATGCATGACGCATTTGATGTAATTCTTCTAATTTCTTTTCTTGTTCTTTAATTTCATCATCAACTGATTGATACATTTCTTCGATTGTTAATTGTTTTTTAGTGTCATCATCATGTTGGATGTCTTGACTGTCCTTAAAATATTTTTTTAAAGATTGTTTTGCTTGTTCATTGATTTCATTGATACTCATATTTTATTCCCTCTTTCTTAATGCAAATATATTATAGAATGAATGATAAAAAAGATAAAGCATTTAGATATCACTTTGAACTCCATTAACAAATTCTCAAAAATGTAAGAGCTTTAAATGTTAATATCATTAACATTGACATATTAGTTAGCTTGTGCTAATTTACAATATGAGGGATTAAAATGACAACAGAAAAAATAAAAAGCTTATTATTAATGAATGAAAATAAAAAAATAACAGTCACATTACTAGCTAAAAAAATGAATGTTTCAAAAGCAACAATGTCAAGAATGATCAATACTTTTATGAACAAGGATTAACTTTAGATAAAGGTAAATGTCAGCTTTCAAAAAAAGGACAAGAATATATTGAAAAAATTCAAGAAAAAATAAAGAATCTAACCTATTGGCTACAAGAAACAAGTCACCTAAATGAAGAAGAGGCTCGTCAAGAAGCTATCAAACTCTATACGACACTTAATGATGAAACCATTGAACGCATTTGTAGTCGTATTCATTTTAATAAAGTTTTTGATCAACTAGGAGACCTTGTAGAATTTTCAGGACATTATTTGGAACATCATTTAGAACCAGGTAAATATAATTTTTCTTTTACATTATTTCATTATAAAGATGCAAATGTTCATTCAATGGCTAATCGAGGCTTTGAACATCCAGCCTATCTTTTAATAGAACAACATCAAGGATTTCTTGTGTTTCAAACCAATTGAAAATGAAAAAAAGAATTATTAAAAGAAAGAATTACGATTTCTTCTAAATTAAAATCGATGAAATATTTTATTCAGGAATAAGGAATATGATTGTTTTGAAAAAAATGATTGTTTCTATATACCTATTACAGATTTAAATTCTTTTATACAAAAGAAGAAAGATTGATGCAAACATCTCTTACGGTTAAATTAAAGGTTAATTTATTAAAAGGACATATGCCAGAAAATCTTGCCCCTTTTAAAAATACTGTTTCATTGATGAAACACGAAAAAGTATTATAAAACATGAAAAAAACAGCATTTTGTTTCATGAATGAAACAAATCAAATGCTTGTTTTTTTATTTTAAACAGATATGATAATAATAGTTAGGTATAACTAACTACAGGAGGAAACATGAAAATATTATTTATTATATTTGGAATTATATCATTTATTTTAGGAGCGATTGGTGTGGTTTTACCAATATTGCCAACGACCCCATTTTTACTTTTAAGTGCTTTTTTATTTTCAAAAAGTTCAGATAGATTTCATGAATATTTAATTCAAACAAAACTTTATCAAAAATATATCAATGAAATGGTCATTGAAAGAAAGACAACGAGAAAGAAAAGGAATCAGTCATTATTTACAGTAACACTTATTTTTTTGATTGCTGTAATGATTACACCTGTATGGATTGGAAAGATATGTTTACTGATGGTAATGAGTATTCATCATTTTATTATGTTAAAGAAAGTAGAGATTATTAATGAATAAAATAGATCAAAAAAGAGAAAATGAAAAAAGAATATTAAAGGTAATGATTGATATTTATCAAAGAAAACATCCTCAAGAAAGTAAGATGTGTGAAGATCTTTATAAGTACGCTTGTTTGCGTATTGATAAATGTCCTTTTATGGAAACTAAAACTTTTTGTAGTGGATGTCAAGTTCATTGTTATCAAAAAGAATATCGAAGCCAAGTTAAAAAAGTGATGCGCTTTTCTGGAAAGTATATGCTTTTTTACCATCCACTTCTAACAATCAAACATGGATGGCTTTCACTTAAAGAAAGGAGAAGAAAAAATGTTTAATAAAAGATTATTAAAAACTTTTAAAGCGGAAATGAAAAATGTTTATGGGTTAGTCTTGATTCAATGGTTGGTTTTAATTTGCCATATTCTACTGACATTTTTACATAGTTATGTTTTATCTTGTCTTTATTTAAAACAATCTTTTTCACTTGTTTTTTATTTATTAAGTGTGATTTGTTTGTTTGCTTTAAAATGTTTTTTACAAACAACACAAAATAAACAAGCATTATCTTTAAGTGAAATGATTAAGACAAAGTTAAGAAAAAGTGTTTTTGATAAGATATATCATCAAAAACAAACAACAGTTTTTAAAGAATCGACGCTTACTCAACTTACAAGTGAAGGTATTGATCAATTAGAAATTTATTTTTCTAAATATATACCACAATTCTTTTATGCCATGTTGGCACCACTTACTTTATTTATCGTTGTTGGTTTTATGTCTTTAAAAGTAGCGCTTATCTTGCTTTTATGTGTACCACTTATTCCTGTTTCTATTGTTATTGTACAAAAAAATAGCTAAAAGGTTATTAGCGAAGTATTGGAATAGTTATACAGGATTAGCGGATTCTTTTTTAGAAAATTTACAAGGACTTACAACTTTAAAATATTATCAAAGTGATTTATATTATCAAGATAAAATGGATAGGGAAGCAGAAGACTTTAGAAAGAAAACCATGCGTGTTTTAATTATGCAACTGAATTCGATTAGTGTGATGGATCTAGTGGCTTATGGTGGTTTTGGTTTAGGAGTTGTTTTGGGTCTACAAGAATATTTAAATCAACATATTACTTTTATGATGTTTGTTTTTATTGTAATGATTTCTATTGAATTCTTTTTACCTTTAAGAATGTTAGGAAGTTATTTTCATATTGGACAAAATGGAAACGCGGCAGCAGATAAAATTTTTAAACTATTGGATAGCTTGGATGATATTCAAGAAAGTTATCGGAATCGATTTCAACTTATTTTTTGAACATGTAACTTTTGGCTATGTGAAAAATTATTTTAAAAGAGTTTC